>Ga0265313_10000913_pt1 | contig 29513 bp, 23 predicted proteins | sample 4123metaG_FD_203122 | JGI IMG/M metagenome (GOLD analysis project Ga0265313, IMG submission 203122) | Rhizosphere microbial communities from Carex aquatilis grown in University of Washington, Seatle, WA, United States - 4-1-23 metaG | ecosystem: Host-associated > Plants > Roots > Rhizosphere >...
GATCCACGCCCAGGAGAACCTGGACGCCGCGCGCCGCAAGGCCGCAGAGGTCGTTGCGCGGCTGCGCGAGATACGGCTCGGAAAGGCGGCCGAGCTCATGGAGACGGCGGTGGGCGAAACGCTCGTCTACTACGCCTTTCCCGATGAGCATTGGCGGCGCATCAGGACCAATAACCCGCTCGAGCGCATCATGCGCGAGATCCGCAGGCGCACCCGCGTGGTCGGCGCCTTCCCCGATGGCAATTCGGCCCTCAACCTGGCCGCGGCCAGGTTGAGACACATCGCTGGCACGCGCTGGTCGACCAAACGCTACCTCAACATGGACCTGCTGAAGCAGAGAACCCTAACCGTGCAGACCGCTTAACCCGACACGGGAGCCGCCGTCACAAAGTGCGAAAGATTCTGGACACTACCCATATGAGACAGTAGGCGGGCGGAGAGGGTGGAGAAAAAGGCCGGGACGGTTCTTTCGATCCAAGACGGCGACCTACCGTGCCGCTTCCCGTCCTACGGCGTCTGCCAGAATGTCGAGGCGATCCTTCCATTCCAGAAGTTCTCGCCTTTGCGCCGCATCGTCCTTCGGACCCGGGCGCCGATTCCAGCAATAGATCCAGCGTGTCTTGCGCATTCCATAGGCGGCATCCCTAGTCCAGATCGCGACGGTCCGCCGCGGGACTATGTAGACTTCGGGCCCTTGCCTCACGGGGATGCCAAACCTCGCATATCGACCCTTTGGCGTGAGCATGCAGCCGAAATTGATATGCAGCACAATATCGAATGCGAGGCTCTTCTCTGACGAACCCTGGAGCCACCCAAAACCTTCGACATGCGCGAGCGCTTTAACCGATACCAGTGCCCGCCCCTTGTCGGAGACGACGAAGTCGTGCCCGCTTTGGTTCATCCGGACTTCATTCGCGTCCATGATTGTCGCGCTGGGAAAGCGCTCGCTCAAAAGAGCCTTTGCGCAGCGTTCTCCGACGTTCCCAACGTATTTCGTGTAGGGGATTTCGCCGGGCACAGTGAATGCGCCGCGAAGTCCAGCGGCCTTATCGTGCTGTTGCTGCATCACGGCGACCTCCTCGATGGATGGCCACCACTCGGGACGAAGCTGGGACTGCATTGTCCTTACGCTGCCCTGCTCACCACAACAGAGCCAAGAAGCCACTTGGATTTCAAACTGAGACACCTAAGTCTTGCGGCACCCGGGCGCGGACGTAGTACACACCCCCACGGTGCATCAATCATGTGGCTCTCGGCACCTACCGCATCCCGCATGTGTAGCATCCATGTGGACCACAGCGGGCGTTGGATCAGGTTCCGATTTTCAGATGCTCATGCCCGATCAGGGGCTTAGAAAGCGAAGCGGCGCCCCCGGGGGAGGGGGGCGCCGCTTTCCAGGCCGGCTCAGGTCCAGGACCGAACCAGCCAAACCGACCGTCTTCCGGTCGGTGCTGTCGTCTGCCTCAGGCCGCCTTGGGCGCGACCGTATTGGCGTTCGCCGGCTTGGCAACGGCGCGGGTCGCCAGCTCTTCGGCGACCCAGTCGATGTCTCCGCGCACCAGGCCGATGTCGCTGAGCGTCCGGTTATCCAGCCGGCTCAGCTGCTTGTGGGCAACCTGCCAGAGGCGCCACTGCTTCAGCGGCTGCACGATCTCGGTCTCGAAGGCGCCGTCGACGGTCTCGCTCTGGTACTGGCCGTGCATGACCTTCACCAGGGCCGGGATCTCGTCTCGCTCCAGGCCGATGTCGCGCAGCGTGCGGTCGTCGAGCGCCATCAGGGTGCGATAGGCCTCGTGGCGCCGGTGCCAGACAGAGAGCTTGCGCATCGCATACTTCGCCAGCGAGACGATCATCCACTCGTCCTTGCCGTCGACCGAGCAAGCGGCCACATGGGCAATGTCGGACTGGGTGATGCCGATATCGCTCAGCATCCGGTTGTCGAGGCCCCGCAGCTCGCTCAGGACCTGCGCTCTGGCGAAGGGACGGAGCAGGATCTGGAGCAGGGACTCGTTGGCCTGGGGCGCCCGGGAGACCGGCATCCTCGCAGCGGTCTGGGCGTTCATGGTGTATGCGGTGGTGTTCATGGTAGTCACTCTTTTCTGTCTGCGGCCGCCGACCCGTTGCCGACGCCTGTTATGGGCAGCAATATAGGGCTCGAATGGTTGGCGAGGCAGGCGCCATATTGCAGCGCAGCAATGCTACGTTAGCATGGCTCGCCGCAATATAGACAAATTTCTGCATGACTTGAGCCATAGTTCCGGAACGGAGAAGGAACCGCTCTCATGACCATCGCCCAGGAGGCCTATAGGGGTGACGAAGCCCTGGCCGGACTTCTGAGAAAATCCGGCTATCCGGCTGATTTGGGCCAAATTCGCCGGCTCCTGGCCGGGGTCGTCGCGGCCCCGGAAGGGGAGCATCCCGAAGATTGGATCGGCCTTGTCGCCCCCGGGGCGGACCCCGCCTGCCGGAGGCAGCTTCAGGCTTTGAGGCAGGAGATCTCCGTCAGCCCGAAGGGAACGAGCCTGCCGGAAGGGCCTGGCCGGATTGCTGCACTGCGAAAGGAACTCGCCCGGCGGGGCTTGGCGGGCTTCCTGGTGCCCCGCGCCGACGAGCATCAGGGCGAGTACGTGCCGCCCCGGGCCGAGCGCCTGGCCTGGCTCACCGGCTTCACCGGCTCGGCCGGGCTGGCGGTGGTGCTGGCTGAGCGTGCCGCCATCTTCGTCGACGGCCGTTACACCCTGCAGGTACGCGACCAGGCGGATACGGCCCTGTTCGAGCCCCAGCATGTGACCGACCAGCCGCCGGACGCCTGGATCGCCAAGCATCTGCCCAAGGCCGGGCGCCTCGGCTACGACCCCTGGCTGCACACGCCCGAGGGAGTGAAGCGCCTCGCCCTGGCCGCGGCGAAGGCGGGCGGCGAACTGGTCCCCGTCGAGAGCAACCCCCTCGACGCGGTCTGGCCCGACCAGCCGCCGGCGCCGCTCGCCCCGGTGATTGCGCTCGATCGCAAATTCGCCGGGCGCGTTTCCGAGGACAAGCGCGAGGCCATCGCCAAGTCCCTCGCCGGCGAGGGGATCGAGGCGGCGGTGCTGACGGCACCCGACTCGATTTGCTGGCTGTTGAATATCCGTGGCGCCGACGTGCCGCGCACGCCTTTCGCCCTCGGCTTCGCCCTGCTGCATCGCGATGGGGCGGTGGAGCTGTTCATGGACCGGCGGAAATTCACCCCCGGGCTGGAGGCTCATCTCGGCAACCGGGTTTCGGTCGAGGCGCCGGAGGGTTTTGGCCCCGCCCTGGATCGCCTCGGCGCCAAGTCGGCCCGCGTGCTGATCGATCCGCAATCGGCCCCAGCCTGGGCCTTCGACAGGCTGGGCAAGGCCGGCGCGACGCCGGTCGAGCGCGACGATCCCTGTCTCTTGCCCAAGGCGCTGAAGAACCAGGTAGAGCTCGCCGGCACCCGCGCGGCCCACCGGCGCGACGGCGCGGCGGTGACGAAGTTCCTCGCCTGGATCGGCGAAGCGTCGGCGTCGGGACCCGTCGATGAGTTGCAGGCCGCTGCCCGTCTCGCCGAATTCCGCCGGCAGGGCGAATTTTTCCGCGACCTCAGCTTCGACACCATCTCCGGCGCCGGTCCCAACGGGGCGATCGTGCATTACCGCTCGACCGAGAAGACCAACCGGCCTCTCAAGGCGGGCGAGCTCTATCTGGTGGATTCCGGCGCCCAGTATTTCGACGGCACCACCGACATCACCCGCACCCTCGCCATCGGCAATCCGACCCCCGAGATGAAGGATCGCTTCACCCGCGTACTAAAGGGACATATCGCCCTTGCCCTCGCTCGATTCCCGCGCGGCACCACCGGCAGCGCGCTGGACAGCCTCGCGCGCTACGCCCTGTGGCAGTCGGGCCTCGACTACGACCACGGCACGGGCCACGGCGTGGGGAGCTTCCTCTCGGTGCATGAGGGTCCCCAGCGGATCTCGAAGCTGCCCAACAAGTACCCGCTGGAGCCCGGCATGATCGTTTCCAACGAACCCGGCTACTACAAGACCGGCGCCTATGGAATCCGGATCGAGAACCTGGTGACGGTGATCGAGGACGCCAGGCAAGGCGACGAACGCCCGATGTTGGCCTTCGAGACGCTGACCCTCGCCCCCATCGACATCAATCTGGTGGAGAAGAGCCTGCTCACCGCCGCCGAGCTCGCCTGGCTCAACGCCTACCACGCCCGGGTGCGTCAAACCCTGACGCCGCAAATCGACGCCAAGACCGCGGCCTGGCTCGCGGAGGCGACGCAGGCGGTTTAGGACGAAGTTTCTTCTGCGTCACCCCCGCGAAAGCGGGGTTCCAGGAGACCGACGGCATCCTTGCCGCCCTCGATTCCCGCTTTCGCGGGAATGACGGGGTAGGGCGGACCCTAACTATTGCCAGTACGCGTTGGCGTGGGTGCACGCCTCACCCCCCGATCACCTTCAACCAGCCGTCCTCGTCGAGCACGGTCACGCCAAGCTCGGCCGCTTTTTTCGCCTTGGAGCCGGGGTCGGCGCCGACGACGACGTAGTCGGTCTTCTTCGACACCGATTCGGCGACATGGGCGCCCAGGGTCTCGGCCCGGGCCTTGGCTTCCTGGCGGCTCATCTTTTCCAGGGTCCCGGTGAAGACCACGGTCTTGCCGGTGACAGGGGAATCCTTGGCCGCGCGCGCGCGGACATAGTCCGTCGCCGTCACCTCGCGCTCCAGGTCGTCGAGAATCGCCAGATTATGGGGCTCGGCGAAGAAGCCGACGATGTCGGCGGCGACGGAAGGCCCGATGCCCTCGATGGCATCCAGTTCCTGGAACGCCGGGCTTTCCGGATCGCCGGCCGCGATCATGGCCTCTCGCCAATGTTTCAGGGAGCCGTAGCTGCGCGCGAGCAGCTTCGCCGTCGCCTCGCCGACCTGGGGGATGCCGAGGCCATAGATGAAGCGCTCGAGGGAAATCTCGCGCCTCGCCTCGATGGCGGCGAAGAGTTTGGCGACCGATTGCTTGCCCCAGCCTTCACGTTCCTCCAGGACGTCCCGCTTGTCCTTCAGGCGGAAGATGTCGGCCGGAGTCTTTAGAAGGCCGTCCTTGTGGAACTCGGCGATATGCTTGTCGCCCAGGCCCTCGATATCGAAGGCGTTGCGGCTGACGAAATGGCGCAGGCGTTCGGCCACCTGGGCCGAACAGATGAGGCCGCCGGTGCAGCGGCGCACGGCCATGCCCGGTTCGCGGATGGCGAGGCTGCCGCAGATGGGGCAGTGGTCGGGGAACACGAAAGGCTTGGCGCCCCGGGGCCGGGCCTTTTCCACCACGGCTATGATCTGGGGGATGACGTCGCCGGCGCGTTGCAGGATCACCCTGTCGCCCACCCGCACGTCCTTGCGGGCGATCTCGTCCTCGTTGTGGAGCGTGGCCCTGGAAACCACCACGCCGCCCACGGTGACCGGCTCCAGCACCGCCACGGGCGTCAGCGCGCCGGTGCGCCCGACCTGGATGATGATGTCGTTGAGGCGCGTCTCCGCCTGCTCGGCCGGAAACTTGTGGGCGAGCGCCCAGCGCGGCGCCCGGCTCACCATGCCCAGGCGCTCCTGCCAGTCGCGCCGGTTCACCTTGTAAACCACGCCATCGATGTCATAGGGCAGATCGGCGCGCTTGGCGGCGATCTCGGCGTGGAAGGCGAGCGCCTCCTCGACGCCACGGCAGCGCTTGGCCAGCGGATTGACGGAAAAGCCGTGCGCCTTGAGGCGGGCAAGGAAATCCCACTGGCCGTCGCCGAGCTCCGCCTGGTCGTCGATCTGGCCCGGCGCATAGGCGAAGAAATGCAGCGGCCGGTCGGCGGTGATCCTGGGATCGAGCTGGCGCGTGCTGCCAGCCGCCGCGTTGCGCGGGTTGGCGAACAGGGACTCGCCTGCCTTCTCCCGGCGCTGGTTCAGCTTGGCGAATTCGTCGCGGCGCATATAGACCTCGCCACGCACCTCGAATACGCCCTTGCCATGGCGGCCCTTCAGCGTGGGAGGCACATCGGCCAGCGTCTTCAAGTTGGCGGTGATGTCCTCGCCGACCGATCCATCGCCACGTGTTGCACCTTCGACGAAGCGTCCGTCTTCGTAGTGCAGGCTTGCCGAGAGGCCGTCGATCTTGGGCTCGGCCGTCACCTCGATCTCTTCGCCTTCCTTGAGGCCGAGGAAGCGCCGGACACGAGCGAAGAAATCCCGCACGTCGGATTCCTCGAAGGCGTTGTCCAGGGACAGCATGGGCAGCGCGTGGCGGACCTTGGCGAAGCCCGAGGCCGGCGCGGCGCCCACTTGGACGCTCGGGCTGTCGGCGCGACGCAAGGCAGGGAAGCGCGCCTCGATCGTCTGGTTGCGCTTTACCAGCGTGTCGAAGTCGGCGTCGGAAATCTCCGGCGCGTCCTGCTGATAGTAAAGCTGGCTGTGGCGGGCGATTTCGGAGGCGAGTCGGGCAAGCTCGGTCCTGGCCTCGGTCTCGGTCAGTTTCTCGACGGGCTTCGGATCGGCTGCCTTCGCGGGACGTCGGGTCATGGCATGGCCTTCGCGGTCATGAGTTTTTCGGCGGCGGCCCGCGCCTCGTCGCTGATCGTGGCGCCGGAAAGCATGCGGGCGATTTCCTCGCGCCGGTCCCCGGCCTCCAGCTTGCCGGCGCGGGTCAGGCTCTGGCCCTTGGCGACGGTTTTTTCCACGCGCCAATGGTGTTGCGCCTGGGCCGCCACCTGGGGCGAATGGGTGACGACGAGAAGCTGCCGTCCTGCGGCGAGCCTGGCCAGGCGCTCGCCCACCGCCGCCGCCGTGGCGCCGCCGATGCCGCTGTCGACTTCGTCGAACACGAGGGTCGCGGCCCCGCCGGCTTCGGCCAGAACGACCTTGAGGGCGAGAAGGAAACGCGCCAGCTCGCCACCCGAGGCGATGCGCCCGATGGGGCCCGGTGCGCCTCCGGGATTGGTCGCGACCTCGAAGGCGACCCGGTCCATGCCCGATGGTCCCCACTGGCCCTCGGCCATGGGCTCGACCCGGGTGGCGAAGCGCGCCTTGTCGAGCTTGAGGGGCGCCAGCTCCGCCTTGACCGCCTTGTCGAGCCTTGCAGCAGTGCGCTGGCGCGCGCTGGAAAGCGCTTCGGCCGCCGTCATGTAGGTTCGCCGCGCCCCGGACTCGGCCTGGGTCAGTTTTGCCAGCGCGCCGCTCCTGTCGTCCAGGCGGGCGAGCTGGCCGGCGATGTGTTCGGCCAAGGCCGGCAGGGCGTCGACCTGGGTGTTGTGCTTGCGGGCAAGGTCGCGCAGCGCGAACAGGCGGTCCTCCAGCTTCTCCAGGCCGCGCGGATCGGCATCGAGCTCGGCGGCCACGCGACCCAGCTGGTCGATCGCCTCGGCGAGTTCCGCCTGGGCCCGGTCGAGGGCGGCGACGGCGGGATCGAACCGGCCTTGGGCCTTGTCGGCGATGCGATCCAGGCGCCGGCGGGCCTGGTTCAGCAGGCTCTCGCCGCTCCGGTCGCCGGACAGCTCGCCGAGCGCCTGGTCGATCGCCTCGGCGAGCTTGCCTCTCGCCATCATCAGGGCGCGGCTCTCCGCCAGGGCTGCTTCCTCGCCCGGCTTTGGCTGGAGGGTTGCCAGTTCGCCGGCGGCGTGGCGCAGGAACTCCTCGTCCCTCTTGGCGGCGGCGATCTCGGCCTCGGCCGCCGCGCGAGCCTCGCGCGCGGACTGCCAATCGCGCCAGGCCGTGGCGACGCCGGCGACGTCGTGGCCGCCCAGGGCGTCCAGCATCGGCCCATGAGTCGCGGGATCGAGAAGCCCGTGCTGCTCGAACTGGCCGACGATCTCCACCAGCCCCTCGCCGATCCGGCGCAGCAGGCCCACGCCCACGGGTTCGTCGTTGACGAAGGCGCGGCTGCGGCCGTCGGCGCCGATCTGCCGGCGGAGGAGGAGCGAATCCTCCGTTGCGATGCCTTGTTCTGCCAGAAGGGCCCGCAGGGGATGGCGGGGCGGCAGGTCGAATTCGGCTGCCACGCTCGCCTGCTCGGCGCCGCTTCGCAGCAAGCCCGCTTCCGCGCGCGCGCCGAGCGCCAGACCGAGCGCATCCAGGAGGATCGATTTGCCGGCGCCGGTTTCCCCAGTCAGGACCGTAAGCCCGGGGGCGAAGGCAAGCTCGAGCCGGTCGATCAGGACGATGTCGCGGATGGCGAGGCCCAGCAGCATCGGGCGCCGCGCGCTAGCGCATCTTCCGGTCGGACGGAGCGGCCCCTTTCGTCACCCCCGCGAAAGCGAGGGTCCATGGGCCGATGGATTCCCGCTTCCGCGGAAATGACGAATACTGATTTAGGGGATTCCGCCAGACCGGCACTAGAAGATGTTGCTCAGCCAGGAGCCGGAGCTCTTCTTCGGCTCGAGATGCTTGCCCTTCAGCAGGTCGTAGCTCGCCTCATACCAGGAGCTTCCCGGGTAGTTGTAGCCGAGCACCGCGGCGGCGGTCTGGGCCTCGTCGGTCACGCCCAGCGCCAGATAGCATTCGGTCAGGCGCTCGAGTGCCTCGGGAACATGGCTCGTGGTCTGATAGTTCTCGACCACGCGCCTGAACCGGTTGATGGCCGCCAGATATTGCTGCTGATTCTCGTAGTAGCGCCCGATATCCATATCCTTCCCGGCCAGGTGATCGCGGGTGAGGTCGAGCTTCAAGGAAGCGTCCCTGGCATAGGCCGTGCCGGGGAACCGGTTCACCACTTCGGTCAGCGCGTCCAGGGCTTGCTCGGTGATCTTCTGGTCGCGGCGTACGTCCTGGATCTGCTCGTAGTAGCAGAGGGCCTTGAGGTAATAGGCATAGGGCGCGTTCTTGTTGCCCGGATGCAGGTCGATGAAGTGATCGAGCGCGTTGATCGCGTCGTCGTACAGGTTGCCGCGGTAATAGGAATAGGCGGCCATGATCTCCGCCTGGGGCGCCAGCGCGGAATAGGGATGCTGGCGCTCGACCTCCTCGAAGAATTTGGCCGCATCGGTCACGGCGCCGGCCTGAAGGGCATTGAAGCCCTGGTTGTACAGGGACTCGGCCGGCTTGTCGGCGATCTCCTTGGTATCCGGATTGTCGGAACAGGCACACAGGCTGGCAACCAGGGCGGCCAGGGCCAAAGGCCGCAGCAGACGCATGCAATCCAGCATCCGATCGGATCTCATCTTGAATTGAGGCCGCCCACTATAGGAGGCCGAGGGAGGTGCCTCAAGTCTCGGGCCCGGGTCCCTGTCTCCAGATCCCCGTCTTAAGCGCCAGCCCTGGCCTTTCGCTGGGTTTCAGGAATCGCCGGCGCAGCCGATTCGTCGCTCCATTCCCAGGCGTCGGCGCGCTGGAAGAGCGCTCGCAGGAGCCGGTGATTGAGCTTGTGGCCCGAACGGCAACCTTCGAACCGGCCGCGGATCGGACCGCCGGCGAGATAGAGGTCGCCCAGCGCGTCCAGCATCTTGTGGCGCACGAACTCGTCGGGGAAGCGCAAGCCCCCCTCGTTCAGAATCCCGTCGCCGCTGACGACGACCGCATTGTCCAGCGAGGCGCCGCGGGCAAGCCCGGCCGCGCGCAAGGCATCCACTTCGTGCAGGAAGCCATAGGTCCGAGCCCGGCTGAGCTCGTTCTTGAAGGCGCCGTCGGCGAGCTCGATGTCGCAGGCCTGGCGCGCGATGGCCCCGTTCTCGTAGTCGATTTCGAAACCCATGGAAAATCCCTCGGCCGGGGCGAGGGAAACGCTGCGCCCGGCCTGGGTCAGGGAGACCGGCTTCAGGATGCGCAGGTAGCGCCGCGGTTCGTCGAATTCCACCGTGCCGGCGCATTCGATCAGGAATACGAAAGGCCAGGCGCTGCCGTCCATGATCGGCAATTCCGGACCGTTGATCTCGACCACGATATTGTCGATGCCGCAGCCGGCCAGCGCCGCCATGAGATGCTCGACGGTGGCGATCTTCACGCCGTCCAGCTCGAGGGCCGTGCACATGGGCATCTCGGCCACGTAGCGCCAATCGGCCGGGATCGTCGCCCCGTGGCCGGCGATGTCGGTCCGCCGGAAGACGATGCCCGATCCCGCTTCGGCCGGCCGCATGGCCATGGCCACATGGCCGCCGTGATGCAGCGCGGTTCCCGAGCAATGAATGGCGTTCTTGAGGGTGGTCTGGCGCCCAGGCGGACGCGCGCCGTTTCCCTCGGATTTGGTTGTCAGCATTACTTCAGCTCTCGTGAAACCCCGCCCGCCTTCCGGATCGCTGGCCGCGGCCCCAAGGGCTTGGTGCCCTTGGGAGCCCGGCGACCGGCGATCACGCGAACAGGGTATTGCCCTTTCCGGCCCGCGTCTAGTTGGCCTGACGCCTGAGGAAGGCCGGAATATCCAGCAAGTCTTCCTCGGCCCGGCTGGCGGCGATCCGGTCCTTGGGGTCAAGTCCGGAAAGTCGTGGTTGGGTAGTGGCTTGCGGCGGTTGGCTCAGACTCGGCTGAATCTGCGGCGAGGCTGCGGCAGGCGGGGTCACGGCTGCCGGCGTCGGCGCGGCCGGCGCCGAGAAGGACGGCATCGTGGCTGCCGGGACAGGGGCTTGAGCCGCGGGGCGCGGCGGCGAGCTGGCCCGCATCTGGGGCGTCACCTGGCTTTCCCGGGCGTCCAACGCTGCCGGCTTGGCCCAGGCCGCCCCGCCGGTCACCCGGCTGAACAGGTTGGGCATCCGCCGCTGGGGCTGGGGCGCCGCGGGCGCTTGGGCCGACAGAGTGGGTGCTGCCGCGGCCGGTGCCGGTTGCGGCGCGGGCGTCTCGACCGGCGGAGGGGCGATGAAATGCTTATCCTCCCGCGGCTGGGGTGCCGGGCGGGCCATGGTCTCTCGCATCGGCGGAAGCACGGGCTCCTGCTTCTGGACGCGCGGGGCTTCGGCGATCGAGGGCTGCACCACGGGACTCATCACGGGAGACTGGGCGAGGGCCGTCGCGCCGGCGGTCTCGCGTCGCATCTCCATGGCCGGAGGCGTATGCGCCACGGCTTCGACCCGCTCGATGGCGGGAGCGGCGATGGTTGCCGCGGACATGGAGCGTCCCGCGCCCGTGACCAGGCTCAAGGAAACCGGGCGCGGCTGTTGCTGAGCGACGGACTCGATGCCGGTGGCGACCACCGAGATGCGGATCTTGCCTTCGAGGCTCTGGTCGAAGGTCGAGCCGAAGATGATGTTGGCTTCGGGGTCGACTTCGCTGCGGATGCGGTTGGCCGCCTCGTCGACCTCGAACAGGGTCATGTCGAGGCCGCCGGTGATGTTGATCAGCACCCCGCGCGCGCCCTTCATGGAGACATCGTCGAGCAGCGGATTGGAGATCGCCGCCTCGGCCGCGCCGATGGCCCGGTTAGAGCCTTCGGCCTCGCCGGTGCCCATCATCGCCTTGCCCATCTCGGTCATCACCGTGCGGATGTCGGCGAAGTCGAGATTGATCAGGCCCGGCTTCACCATCAGGTCGGTGACGCCGCGTACGCCGCAGTCCAGCACCTGGTCCGCCATGTTGAAGGCGTCGGCGAAGGTGGTCTTCTCGTTCGCCACCCGGAACAGGTTCTGGTTCGGGATGATGATCAGCGTATCGACGAATTGCTGCAGCTCCTGGATGCCCGCATCGGCGATTCGCATCCGGTGCATGCCCTCGAAGTGGAAGGGCTTGGTCACCACGCCCACGGTCAGGATGCCCTGCTCGCGCGTCGCCGCGGCGATGACCGGCGCGGCGCCCGTACCGGTGCCGCCGCCCATCCCGGCGGTGATGAAGACCATGTTGGAGCCCTGGAGCTGGCGGATGATCTCGTCCAGCGCCTCCTCTGCCGCGGCGCGTCCGACATCAGGCCTGGAACCGGCGCCGAGCCCGGCGGTCAGGTTCTGGCCCAGCTGGATTCGGCGCTGGCAAAGCGATTGGGAGAGCGCCTGGGCATCGGTGTTGGCGACGATGAACTCCACACCTTCCAGGTTCTGCTTGATCATGTTGTTGACCGCGTTGCCGCCCGCGCCGCCGACACCGACGACGGTGATCTTGGGCTTCAGCTCGAAGGCGGCAGTCGGCATCGATAGATTTAAAGTCATGATAATCCTCCGTTGTCAGCGTACTGTCACATTCCCGCCGGTCAATGCCGGCCGCATTTGTGCCCGGTTTTGTTGGCTTTCCGGGCTGCTCCTCTCGTCGTCAAAAGTTCTCCTTGAACCAGCTCCCGAGTCGCCCGAAGAGGCCGTTGCCCGAGTCGGGTTGGCTTCTCGCGGGCCGCATCTCGTCGGCCGAGGCCCTGCGGGCATAGGCGATGAGCCCGGCGCCGACGGCGAAGGCCGGCCCGCCTGTCGCTTCGGCGAGGCCGGCGAGGCGAATCGGCCGGCCCATGCGCACCTGCTTGTCGAGGACGAGCTGGGCGAGCTCGCGCACGCCGGCGAGTTGGCTTGCGCCGCCGGTCAGCACGATCCGCCGGCCGGCGATCTTGTCGAAGCCGCTCATCTCCAGGCGCGAGCGGACGAGCTCGAAGGTCTCCTCCAGCCGAGGCTGGATGATGCCCACCAGGATCGTCTTGGGAATCGTATTGGCTTGGGCCCGATCCTCCTCGCCGACCTGGGGCACGGTGATCATCTCCCGCTCGTCGGCGGGCGAGGGCACGCAATTGCCGTAGAGAGTCTTCATCCGCTCGGCATGGGCAAGCGGCGTCGAGAGGCCCCGGGCGATGTCGCTGGTGACATGCTGGCCGCCGGCCGGAATGCTGTCGGTATAGACCACGTTGCCGTCGAAGAAGACGGCGAGCGTCGTCGTCCCGCCGCCCATGTCGACGACGCAGACGCCAAGGTCCATCTCGTCGTCCACCAGCGCCGCCAGACCCGCCGCGTAGGGCGAGACGACGAGGGCCCGGATGTCCAGGTGGCAGCGGGCGATGCAGGTGGTGAGATTGCGGACGGGGCCTGAGGCCGCGGTCACGACATGCATGTCCACGCCCAGGCGCTCGCCGTACATGCCGCGCGGATCGCGAATGCCGCGGCTGCCGTCGATGGTGTAGCCGACCGGGATGGAATGGATGAGCCGCCGGTCGGCCGCGGCGTCGTAGAGCCGGCCCTGATCGATGACCTTGCGCAGATCCCCGTCGCCGACCTCATGGCCGGCGATGGCCACCTCGACGCCGATGGTCTGGGAAGCGGGATGCCCGCCTGCGACATTGACGGTGACGTCGCGCAGGGTCTCGCCCGCCATCTGCTCGGCGGCGTGGACCGCGGCCAGGATCGACGCCTCGGCCTGCTCCATGTCGACGATGGCGCCGCCCCGAAGACCGCGCGACAGCTGATGGCCGATGCCGACCACCCGTGGCTTGGCATCATCCCCTTGGCGGGCGATGAAGCAGCACACCTTGGTGGTGCCGACGTCGAGTACCGCGACCGCTTCGCCCCCGTTGCTCATTCTTGCCTTGCGCATGCTGGTTCCTGCGCTCCCCCTTGGTTCATTCGGCTTACGTCTCGTTGCCCGGTTGGCGCAGCTCTGCCGCGGGGCCCATCCGGACCACCAGGCGGTCCGGCAGGCGCATGTCGATGACCGTGATGTCCCGGGCCAGGAGGCGCTGATCGCGCTCCAGCTTGGCCAGCATCGACCAGGCCGCCTGAGGCGAATCCGCCGGCAGCTTCACGTCCACGCCGTTGTCGAAGCGCAGGTTCCAGCGCCGGTCGCCGACCCAGACTGCGGCGCGCACCCGGGACGCCAGGTCAGGCTCGGCCGCCAGCATGGTGAAGAGGGCGTCGGCATGCTGGGGCGCGCGATCCCCCGCGAGTACCGGAAGCTGGACGAAATTCTTCGGCGCGGCTTCGCCGATCAGATGGCCGGCCCGGTCGATCACCTGGAAATGGCCCGCGCTCTGCCAGATCGCGGCCGGCACTGCTTCGGTCAGCTGGATATGGATCTCGCCCGGCAGGCGCCGGTCGACCGCGGCACTGCGCACCCAGCCGAGCTTCTCGATTTTCTGCTTGAGGGCCGTGGGATCGATCTCCAGCATCGGTTCGCCCAGCCTGAGATCGAGGGCGGCCAGCAGATCCTCCCGCGGCGTGAACACGCGCCCGTCGACGGTGATCCGCTGCAGGCGGAATCCGGCGGTGGTGCCGAGATCGGCGACCGCCTTGGCGCAGCGCTGCTCGATCTCGCCTGGAACAGCCGAATGCCGCAGCCAGACGGCGCCGGCCGAAATCGCCAACAGCATCGCGCCGGCAAGGCCGAAGCGCAGCGCCGTGCGCCGCCAGCGCGGCGGGGCCGGGCGCCGGCGGACGATGGCCTTGCGCGCGCCGCGCGGCTCGGCTGCCGGGTTGCGTGCGGTTGCGTTCATGCGTCGCATCGGGCGTGCTCCACCATCCAGGCGACAAGATCGGGGAAGGAGATGCCGCGATAGGCGGCCTGCTCGGGCACCAGCGACAGCGGCGTCATGCCGGGCTGGGTATTGATTTCCAACAGATAGAGCCCCGCGGTCCCGGGCTTGGAATCGTCGTAGCGCAGATCGGCGCGGGTGACGCCGCGGCAACCGAGCGCCGCATGGGCGGCGACCGACATGCGTGCGGCCTCCTTGGCCACGTCGGCCGGCACGGGTGCGGGTATCAGATGCTCGGTGCGGCCGGCGGTGTATTTGTGTTCGTAGTCGTAGAAGCCGTTGTGCGGGCGCAGTTCGGTCACGGCCAGGGCCTCGCCGTCCATGACGGCGACCGTCAGCTCGCGCCCCGGCACATAGCGCTCGACCAGCATTTCCTGGCCGAAGCTCCAGCCTTCTTCGGGCGCGATGTTGTCCCCCTGGCGCATGATGCGCACGCCGACGCTGGAGCCCTCGGCTGGTGGCTTCATCACGAAGGGTCGCGCCATGGGATCGCCCTTGGCGAGATCGTCGCGCCTGACCACGATGCCCTCGGGGCAGCGCAGGCCCGCGGCCGCGAACAGGCGCTTGGCCACGGGCTTGTCCATGGCGAGAGCCGAGGCGAGCAGGCCCGAATGGGTATAGGGCAGGCCCATGAGATCGAGGAGGCCCTGGACGCGGCCATCTTCGCCGAAATGTCCGTGCAGCGCGTTGAACACCGCATCGGGGCGCGGCTCGAGGGCCGCCAGCAATGCCGGAAGGCTGGCGCCCACGTCGATGCGCGAGACGTCGTAGCCTTTGGCCGCGAGACCCTCGGCGCAGGCAGCACCCGTCACCAGGGAGACCTCGCGCTCGGCCGAACGCCCGCCCATGAGAACGGCGACCCGTTTGCTCATGGCCGGGACCTGTCGGGCCTGGATTTCGGAGCCTTGGACTTCGGGGCCTTGGACTTCTGAGGTTTGGCGTTCAGGGACTTGATCTGTTGCGGCTCGGCCTCTTGGGGTTTGGCCTCTGGGGGCTTCGCCTCTCGGGCCGGAGCCTCGCTCGGCGGACCCTTGATGCCGATGCGCTTGATCTCCCATTCCAGCGTGATGCCGGTTTCCTCCAGCACCCGCTCGCGCACCAGTTCGCCCAGCGCCTCGATGTCGGCGGCGGTGGCTTCGCCGGTATTGATGAGGAAGTTGCAATGCTTCTCGGAGACCTGGGCGCCGCCGAGGCTCATGCCCCGGCAGCCGGCTTGCGCGATCAGCTCCCAGGCCTTGAAGCCGGTCGGATTGGCGAAGGTGCTGCCGCCGGTCCGGCTGCGGATCGGCTGGCTCGCCTCTCTTGCGTCCTGGATCTGCTTCAGCTTGGCGCCGATCGCCGCGGGATTCCCCGGCTCTCCCTTGAGGAGCGCCCCCAGGAAGATCCAGTCCTCCGGTACGGCCGAGTGGCGATAGGTAAGGCCGAGGGCCTTGTGGCTGAGGCGATGGCGCGCTCCGGACCCGTCCAGCGCCTCGGCCTCCAGCACCACGTCGGACAGCTCCTGGCCATAGGCGCCGGCGTTCATGCGCAGCGCGCCCCCGATGGTGCCGGGGATTCCGGAGAGGAACTCGACTCCGGCGAGCCCGGCCTCGGCCGCGACCCTGGCGACGTTGAGGTCGAGGGCGGCGGCTCCCGCCCTGATGCGCCGCTCCTCCACCGCGATCTCGGCAAAGCCGCGGCCAAGGCGCAGCACGACGCCCGGCACGCCGCCGTCGCGCACCAGAAGGTTCGAGCCCACGCCCATGACCGTGACCGGCACTTCGCCCGGCTTCTCGGCGAGGAACTCCGCCAGGTCATCCACGTCGGCGGGGCGGAACATCACCTCCGCCGCGCCGCCGACCCGGAACCAGGTGATCCCAGCGAGCGGTGCATCGGCGGTGAGCCGGCCTCTCACCGACGGCAGCCGGTCGATGAGCGGGCGATTGCGGAGTTTCACCATCTCGCTCATGCCGCCCCCGCCGGCCGTTGCAGGCTGCGCAACTCGCCCGGCAGGGCGTTGGCCCATTGGGTGATGCTGCCGGCGCCAAGACAGACCACGAGGTCGCCGGCCTTGGCGCTGGCCGCGATCATGGGGGCGAGTTCCGCCGGACTGGTCAGCGCATCGACGCTGCGATGGCCGTGGGAACGCAGGCCCTCGACCAGGGCGTCGCGGTTGACCCCTTCGATGGGGGCCTCGCCGGCGGAATAGACATCGGCCACGATCACTTGGTCCGCATCGTTGAAGCAGGTGCAGAATTCCTCGAACAGATTGGCAAGCCGCGTGTACCGGTGAGGCTGGACCACGGCGATGACCCGGCCGCGGGTGGCGGTTCGGGCCGCGCTCAGGACGGCCGCGATCTCGACCGGATGATGGCCGTAGTCGTCGATGACCGTGATGCCGCCCGCCTCGCCGGTGCGGGTGAACCGGCGCTTGACGCCCCCGAAACCGGCGAGAGCCTGGCGGATGGTGGTGTCGTCCGCGCCCATCTCATGGGCGACCGCGATGGCGGCCAGCGAATTCTGGACGTTGTGCCGGCCCATCATGGGGAGCCGGAGGCCGCGGATCACCCGCTCGGCTGCGGCTCCCCGGGGCGCGATGATCGCCTCGTAGCTCGCGCCTGCCGGATCCATGACGATCGCATTGGCGCGGACTTCCGCCTGGGGGCTGAGGCCATAGGTCACGATGCGCCGGTCGTTGATCCGGCCGATCATCGCCTGGACCACCGGATGGTCGATGCAGAGTATGGCGAAGCCGTAGAAGGGGATGTTCTCGACGAACTGCTCATAGGCACGGTTCATCGCCTCGACCGTGCCGTAGAAGTCGAGATGTTCGGGATCCATGTTGGTGACGACGGCGATGGTGGCCGGGAGCTTGACGAAGCTGCCGTCGGACTCGTCGGCTTCCACCACCATCCAGTCGCCGGCGCCGAGCCGGGCGTTGGTGCCGTAGTTGTTGATGATACCGCCATTGATGACCGTGGGATCGAAGCCGGCGGCGTCCAGCAATGCCGCGACGAGGGAGGTGGTGGTCGTCTTGCCATGGGTGCCGCCGACCGCAACCGACCATTTGAGGCGCATCAGCTCGCCCAGCATCTCCGCCCGGCGCACGATCGGCAGCTGGCGCGTCCGGGCGGCGACAAGCTCGGGGTTGTCGGGCTTGATGGCCGAGGAAACGACCACGACCGATGCCTCGCCCAGATTCTCCGGGCCGTGGCCGATGGCGACCTTGATGCCAAGCTCGCGCAAGTGCTTCACGGTGTAGGTCTCGGCGACGTCGCTGCCCTGCACCTGATAGCCGAGGTTGTGCAGGATCTCGGCGATGCCGCTCATCCCGATGCCGCCGATGCCGACGAAGTGCATCAGGCCGATTTCCAGCGGGAGGGACCTCATGCGGCCTCCTTCGTGCTTGCCAGCTCGCCGACCAGATCGGCTAGGCGCTGGGCCGCATCGGGCTGGCCAGCCCGGTGCGCGCGATTGGCGGCGAACACCAGGGTGGAAGGCTGCGCGATCAGGCCGGTCAGCATCTCGGCCAGCCTGGCCGGCGTCGCTTCCGCTTCGGGCAGGAGCCAGCCGCCGCCCGCGGCGGCGAAGCTTCGGGCGTTCGCCGTCTGGTGGTCGTCGGTGGCGTAAGGGAAAGGCAGCAGGATTGCCGGGCGCCCCGCGGCGGCAAGCTCGGCCACCGTCGAGGCGCCGCTGCGGCAGATCACGAGATGGGCACGGCCCAGGCGCTCGGGCACGTCGGCGAAAAAGGTCGAAAGCTCGGCGGGCTGGCCGAGCGCGTCATAGGCCGCGCGCGCCGCCTCCAGGTCCTCGGCCCGGCATTGCTGAGCGACGGCGAGCCGCTGACGGAGCTCCGCCGGCAGCAGGGCGATGGCCGCCGGAACCAGCTGGGAAAACACATGCGCGCCCTGGCTGCCGCCCAGCACGAGAAGGCCGAAGCTCTCCATCGGAGCGGAATAGGCCCTGGCAGCAAGTGCCGCGATGGCCGGACGCACCGGATTGCCGGTGAAGCGCGGCTTGGCGCCGGTCAGCGCCGTGGTGTCGGCGAAGGAGGTGGCGATAGCCTGCGCGCGCCTGGCGAGCAGGCGATTGGCCCGGCCCAGCACCGCGTTCTGCTCGTGGAGCAAGGTGGGCAGCCCGGCGCGGGCGGCGGCAAGGACCGTCGGCACCGAGGCGTAGCCGCCGAAGCCGACGGCGATCAGCGGACGAAGCCGGGCGACGAGCCGGCGGGCCTCGAAGAATCCCCTGATCAGGTGAAGCAGGGCGACGAGCCGGCTCCCGACGCCACGACCGGCGAGACCGCCGGCGCTGATGCGATGGACCTCCACCGCCGGGAGGCGCTCGCCGAAGCCCGCACCCCGCCGGTCGGTGACCAGCCCCACGCGATAGCCGCGGGAGAGAAGCTGGCCGGCGAGTGCCTCCGCCGGGAACATATGTCCCCCGGTACCGCCGGCGGCGAGCAGCACGAGCCCGCTCACAGGACGTCTCCCGGGCCGTAGCGCCGGCGGGTGAGGGCGAGGAACATGCCCATGGAGAGGGCGAGCGCCAGGAGCGAGGAGCCGCCATAGCTGATGAAGGGCAACGTCATGCCCTTGGTCGGCATGAGATGCAGGCTGGAGGCCATGTTGATCACGGCCTGCAGGCCGAAATCGGTGATGAGGCCGGCAGCGGCCAGCAGCACGAACAGATTGTTCTCCCGATAGAGCCGGCCATAGCCGCGCAGCACGATAAAGGCGAAGAGAGCCAGGATGATCAGGCAGGCGATGAGCCCGAATTCCTCCCCGGCGACGGCGAACACGAAGTCGGAATGGGCGTCGGGCAGGACCTCCTTGATGGTGCCTTCGCCGGGGCCGCGCCCGTAGAGCCCGCCGTTGACGAAGGCTTCGAGGGCGCGGTCCACCTGGTAGGTGTCGCCGGAGGCGGGATTGAGAAAGCCGTCGACCCTGACCGCGACATGGGGGAACAGGTAATAAGCGCCGGCGAGCCCGCCGGCCCCTGCCATGACGAAAGCACCGACCCAGATGAGCGGCAGGCCCGCGAGCACGAACTGGGCGAACCAGGCGACCGAGACCACGAAGGTCATGCCGAAGTCCGGCTGGCTCATGAGCAGGCCGACGATGGCGAGATAAAGGCCGATGGCGATGAAATTGCCGGGCAGGCGGCGCTTGCCGTGCTGCTCGGCGAACATCCAGGCGGTTACCACGGCGAAGCAGGGCTTGAGGAACTCCGAAGGCTGTAGCGAGAGCCCCGCGAAATCGATCCAGCGCCTGGCGCCCTTAATCTCCTCGCCGGTCAGGAGCGTGAGCGCGGTGAGGGCGAGCGCCACGACCAGCCCGATGGCGGCCAGGCGACGCACGCCCAGCGGGCTCAGGAGGGACATGCCGAACATGAGCAGCGCCGCCGGCACCAGCAATTCGAAATGGTGGCGGGCAAAGTAGAAGCTGTCGAGCTTGAGACGCACCGCCACGGCCGGGCTCGCCGCCAGCACCAGCATGGCGCCGATGGCCATGAGAAGCACCAGGGCGGCGAGCGTCCACCGATCGACGGTCCACCACCAGACTCCGAGAACGCTGCGGTCGGTGCGCGCAAAGCTGGTCATGGCGCCGGCGTCCCGCCGAGTTGGCGGACCAGGTCGCGGAACCTGTTGCCGCGCTCCTCGAAATTGGCGAACTGATCGAAAGAGGCGCAGGCCGGTGAAAGCAGGACGACCGCGCCCGGCTTCCCGGCCCCGCGCGCATCCGCCGCCGCGGCGTCGACCGCGCGATCGAGAGTGCCAGAGATCGTCGTGGCCAGGCCCGCGCTCTTCAGCCGGCGCTCGAAATCCGCCGCTGCCTCGCCGATGAGATAGGCTCGCGCGATGCGCGGATAGAACGGCTCCAACCCGTCGAGGCCGGTTTCCTTAGGCCGCCCGCCCAGGATCCAATATATGGACTCGTAGCAGGCGAGGGCCTTGGCCGTGGCGTCGGCGTTGGTCGCCTTGCTGTCGTTGACGAATTTCACGCCGGCGATGGTTGCCACCAGCTCCTGACGGTGGGGCAGGCCGGGATAGCTGGCGATGCCCGCGACGATATCGGCTTCCGCGATGCCAAGGGCGCGCGCGACCGCGAAGGCCGCGGCGGCGTTCTGCCAGTTGTGCGGGCCGGGCAGGGCATGGGCCGCGGCAAGATCCATGATCGTCCGGCCCTGCTCGTCGCGCATGATGCCGCTCTCGACGGTGATCAGGCCGAGATGCTGGCGTCCGATGGTGATGGCGGCGATTCGCCGGCCCGCGAGGCTGTGATGAATCGTCCGGCTGGGGTCGTCGTCGACGCCGATCACGGCCCAGTCATGGCCATGCTGCCGATCGAAAATGCGGCGCTTGGCGGCGATGTAGCCTGCCATGCCGCCATGGCGTTCCAGATGGTCGGGGGTGATGTTGAGCAGCACGGCGATGTCGAAATGCCCGCTTTCCATCAGCTCCAGCTGATAGGACGACATTTCCAGGACATAGATTCCGTCCTCGGCCAGCGGCTGCAGGGCCAGTGCCGGCGTGCCGAGATTGGCGCCCACCTCGACCTTGCGCCCGGCCTGCATGGCCAGGTGGCCGATGAGGGCGGTGGTGGTGGATTTCCCGTTGGTGCCGGTGATGCCGACATAGTGGGCCTTGGGCTGGGCGCGGAACAGAAGCTCGACTTCGCCGATGATGGGACAGCCGGCGGCGGCCGCGCGCGCGGCCACCGGATGGGGCTTCGGGAAACGATGCGGGATGCCCGGGCTCAGGATCAGGGCCGAGGGCTTGCTCCAATCGACGCGCGCCAGATCCATGGTCGGCAGGCCGCCGCGCTTGGCCGGGTCGTCGTCCCAGGCCCAGACCTCGGCGCCGCTGGCGGCGAGCGCCTTCGCCGCGGCCAAGCCTGCCTTGCCGAGGCCGAGAACGGCGACCGGACGGCCTGGTGCGTGGGGCACGCGGATCATCGGAGCTTCAAGGTGGCGAGCCCCGCCAGCGCCAGGATCGCGGCGATGATCCAGAAGCGGATGACGACGGTGGGCTCGGCCCACCCCTTCTTTTCGAAGTGGTGATGCAAGGGGGCCATGCGGAAGACGCGCTTGCCCGTCATTTTGAAGGAGGCGACCTGGACGATGACGGACACGGTTTCCAGGACGAACAGCCCGCCGATGATGGCCAGCACCAGCTCATGCTTCGCCACCACGCTGACGGCGCCCAGAGCCCCGCCGCTGGCGAGCGACCCGGTATCGCCCATGAACACCATGGCGGGTGGCGCGTTGAACCAGAGGAAGCCCATGCCGGCCCCCACCAGCGCGCCGCAGAACACGGCAAGCTCGCCGGCGCCGGGGATGTAGTTGATCTGCAAATACGTCGCGAAGACCGCGTTGCCGGCGAGATAGGCGATGAGGGTGAAGGACCCGGCGACGAGAATGATCGGGCCGATGGCCAGTCCGTCCAGCCCGTCGGTCAGGTTGACCGCGTTGGAGGCGCCCACCATGACGAAGGCGGCGACGGCGATGAATCCCCAGCCGAGATGGATCAGCACCGATTTCAGGAACGGCACCGCCAGACTGTCGTCCAGCGGGGCCGGCGACAGGCGCATGATGAGGAAGGCGGCGAATGCGCCGATGGCGACCTGGCCGGCGAGCTTCACGCGGCCGGGCAGGCCCTTGCTGTTGCGCCGGGTGAGCTTCAGGTAATCGTCGCCGAAGCCGATCAGGCCAAATCCGATGGTGACGAAGAGCACCACCCAGACGAAGCCGTTGCGCAAGTCGGCCCAGAGCAGCGTGCTGACGCAAAGCGCCAGCAGGATCAGCACGCCGCCCATGGTCGGCGTGCCCTTCTTGGTGAGCAGGTGGGATTCCGGCCCGTCGCTGCGAATCGGCTGGCCTTCGCGCTGTTTCTTTTTCAGCCAGCGGATGATCGCGGGGCCGAACAGGAAGCTGAAGGCCAGCGCCGTCGCCACGGCGCCGCCGCTGCGGAAGGTGATGTAGCGGAAGAGGTTGAGCACGCCGCCGGCGCCGGCATGGGGAGCGAGAAGGTCATAAAGCATCGGCCCGCTCCTCAGTTGCCGTTGGCCGCGCGCGCCGGCGGCGTAGCCGCCTCGAGGCGCAGCAGGGCGTCGACGATGGGGGCCATGCGGGTGCCGAGCGAGCCCTTCACCAGCACCACGTCGCCGGCACGGATCGCGGCGAGCACGGCCGGGACCAGGCTTTGGGAGTCGGCCGCATGGGCCCCGCGCCGGCCCGGCGGCAGGGCGGCGGCGAGGCCCTGCATCAATGGCCCGCAGCTCAGCACCAGATCGACCTTCGCCGTCGCCACGGGCGCGGCCAGTTCGGCATGGAGGCGCGGGCCTTCGGGTCCCAGCTCCCGCATGTCGCCGAGCACGGCGATACGCCGCCCCGAGGACCCGGGCTCGGCCTTGGCTAATACGGCAAGCGCTGCGCGCACCGCGGCCGGGCTCGCGTTGTAGCTTTCGTCGATCAGCTCGAAGCTGCCGCCAGAGGGTAGCGCGATGCGCCGTCTCTGGCCGCGGCCCTTGGGCGGGCTGAGAGTGCCAAGCGCGCCCGCGGCAAGCCCGAGGTCGAGCCCGAGGGCGGCGACCGCCGCCAGCACGGCGAGGCTGTTCTGAACCCAATGGCGTCCGGGCGCGCCCAGACGATAGTCGACGCGCCGGCCCATGATGTCGGCCGAGACGCGACTCCCATTGGCTTCCAGCCGGCTGTCGATGAGGCGGGCCTCGGCGCCGGGATGCTCGCCGAAGCCGACGATCCGCGACAGCCCATGACCGCGCGCGGCGGCGGCGAGGCGCTCGAACTGATCGTTGTCGCGGTTGAGGATCGCGGTGCCGCCCGGACCCATGCCTTCGAAGATCTCGGCCTTGGCGTCGGCGATGGCTTCGAGGGAAGCGAAGAACTCGAGATGCACCGCCTCGATGGTGGTGATGATCGCCAGGTCAGGGCGAACCATGCGCGAAAGCGGTCCAAGCTCGCCGGCGTGATTCATGCCGAGTTCGAACACGCCGATCTCGGCGGCGAGCGGCAGGCGCGCGAGGCTGAGCGGAACGCCCCAATGATTGTTCAGGCTGCCCGCGGTCGCGAAGCATTCGGATTGGGTCGAGAGGACGAGGCGCAGCGCCTCCTTGGTCCCCGTCTTGCCGACGCTGCCGGTGACGCCGAGGAAGCGCGCCGACGAGCGCGCGCGGCCGGCGAGGCCGAGGCGCACCAGGGCGCCCAGCGTCTCTTCTACCACCAGCAGCGGCCTTTCCGCACCGAAACTGGCGGCCGGCCGGTGGACCATGGCCGCGACGGCGCCCTTGGCGAAGGCGGCGGCAACGAAGTCATGGCCGTCGAAATTGGGACCCGTGATGGCGACGAAGAGATCGCCCGGCTGGCAGGTCCGGCTGTCGATGGATACGCCCGTTGCCTGCCAGGCTGCGCCCAGGGCCTGCGCGCCGGTGGCGCGCGCGGCATCGGCGCCGTTCCAGAGAACGGCGCTCACGACAGCGCCTCCACGGCGGCGCGCGCTTCCTGGCTGTCGTCGAAGGGCAAGGTCGCGCCACCGATGATCTGTCCGGTTTCGTGCCCCTTGCCTGCGATGACCAGAAGGTCTTCGGGGCCGAGAGCCTCGATCGCAACGCGGATCGCCTGGCGCCGGTCACCGATTTCGACGGCGCCGGGGGCCGCGGCCATGATCTCCCGGCGAATTGTGGCCGGATTCTCGCTGCGCGGGTTGTCGTCGGTGACGATGACGCGGTCGGCGAGGCTGGTCGCGATCGCCCCCATGACAGGGCGCTTGCCGCGGTCGCGGTCGCCGCCGCAGCCGAAGACGACGACGAGCCTGCCCCGGGCGTGGGGCCTAAGTGCGCGCAGCACGGCCTCGAGCGCGCCCGGTTTATGGGCGTAGTCGACATAGACGGCGGCGCCGTTGGCAAGTCTCGCGACCCGCTCGATCCGGCCATGCACGCCGTTCAGCTGCGCGACCGTCGCGAGCGCGGCCTCGGGATCCTCGCCGCAAGCGACGACGAGGCCGAGTGCCGCCAGAAGATTGGGCGCCTGGAAACTCCCGGCCACGGGAAAATACAGATCCCGACGCCGTCCGAAGGCTTCCACGGTCAGGCGCTGGCCGTCGGCTTCCGGGCGCTGGCCGACGAGGCGAAGAGTCTTTCCGGCCTGGCCATAGGCGATCACCGGATGGCCGCGGGAGTCCATCGCCTCGACCAGGGATTCGAACTCGGGCGCGTCGGCGTTCAGCACGGCAGTGCCGTCGGGCAGCAGCAGTTCCGTGAACAGCCGGCGCTTGGCGGTGAGGTAGGCGGCCATGTCGAGGTGATAGTCGAGATGGTCGCGGGAGAGGTTGGTGAAGGCCGCGGCGGAGATCCTGACGCCGTCGAGACGATACTGGTCGAGCCCATGGGACGAAGCCTCGAGGGCGAGATGCTCCACGCCCGCCCCGGCCAGCTCCGCCAGGCGCCGGTGCAGGTCCACCGGATCGAGCGTCGTCAGCGCCAGATATTCGCTCCGTGCCGGCGCGACGATTCCGAGCGTGCCCAGGCTCGCGGCCTTGCGGCCGAGCAGGGTCCAGATCTGCCGGGCGAACTCGGCGGTGGAGGTCTTGCCGCTGGTGCCGGTGACGGCGGCGATGGTCTTGGGCTGGCGTCCATAGAAACGGGCGGCCAGCAGGGCGAGGCGCCGGCGCGGATTCCGGTCGGCGAGATAGGCGACGCTCGTGGGCACGGACGTGCCCTCGGGAGCCAGCACGGCGACGGCGCCCTTGGCGATCGCGGCATCGATGAACTGGCGGCCATCGGTCTTGGCGCCGGGAAGGGCGGCGAACAGGAAGCCTGGCTCGACCCGGCGCGAGTCCGCCGAGAGCCCGCGGATTTCCACGTCCCCTGCCATTCTTATGTCTCGGCCCTCCTGGCCCGCCACAACCAGCTCACTCAGCCGCATTGGCCGTGAGGCTGACCTGGGTCAGCAAATCGTTCTTCGCCTCCGGCGCGTCGGCGGGGATCGGCGGCAGGCCGAGCAGCGGGGCCATGCGCTGAATGATCCGGGCGACCACGGGGGCCGCGACCCAGCCGCCGGTGGCGAAGCCGTGGGACTGGGCGTTCGGCTTTGGCTCGTCGACCATGCAGAGCACGACGTAGCGCGGCGCGCTCATGGGGAAGGCGCCGACGAAGGAGGCGAGCCGCGCGTTGGCCTCGTAGCCGTGGCCCATCTGCTTCTGGGCCGTACCCGTCTTGCCGCCGACCAGATAGCCCGGCACATCGGCGGACTTGCCGGTGCCGGCCTGGACCACGAGGCGCAGGAGCTCGCGCATCTTGGCCGAGGTGTCGGACGAGACCACGCGCTCGCCGTCGCTCACCTGGTCGGGCGCGCGCTTGATGAGGGTCGCGGGCCGCATCAGCCCGCCGTTGATCATGGAGGCCACGCCCGAGGCGACGTGAAGCGGCGAAACCGCCAAGCCCTGGCCGAAGGCGATGGTCATGGTGTTGATCGGCTTCCAGTCGGCCGGATAGAGGGGCCTGCCCAGCTCGGGCAGTTCGAGACTGACCGCCCGCAGCATGCCGATCCGGGCCATGAAGGCCTTCTGGTAGTCGGTGCCGACTTCGACCGCCATATGCGCGGCGCCGATGTTGGAGGAGTACATGAAGATTTCCGGCACCGTCAGCGGATGGTGCATCGGCTCGAAATCGTGGATCGTGAATCGCCCGATATGGATCGGATTGGCATCGAAACTGTCGGCGAGCGTGATCTTGCCGCTGTCCAGCGCCATGGCGGTGTTGAACACCTTGAAGACCGAGCCCATCTCGTAGATTCCCAGCGTCGACCGGTTGAAGCGCTGGTCGGGCGTGGCCGTGCCGGCCTGGTTCGGATCGAAGTCGGGCAGCGAGACCATGGCCAGGATCTCGCCGGTCTCGGCGTCGAGCACGATGCCGGCCCCGCCGATGCCGCTGAAATCGGAGACGCCCTTGGCGAGCTCGTCGCGCATGATCTCCTGGATGCGCACGTCGAGGGAGAGCTGGACCGGATGGCGTCCGCCGGCCAGCACGTCCTCGAAGGACTGCTCGATGCCCGCGATCCCCCGGTTGTCCAGATCGGTGAAGCCGACGACGTGGGAGACGAGGTTGCCCAACGGATAGACGCGCTTTTCGTCGGGCTGGAAATAGAGGCCGGAAATGCCGAGCTTCGCCATCTCGACCTGCTGGTCCGGGGTCAGGTCGTGTTTCAGCCAGACGAAGCTCTTGTCGGAGGCGAGCTTGGCTTCTATCTCCGCCGGGCTCAGCTCGGGCAGCACGCCGGCGATTTCCTTCGCCACCTCGGCGGGCCTGGTCACCTGTTTCGGGTTGGCGAAGAGGGAGAAGGTGGCGAGATTGGTCGCCAGCACCACGCCGTTGCGATCGATGATGTCGGCCCGCTCGGCGACCGGCGCCACGTTCGCCGGCTGGTCGGTCAGTTTCGGCTCGCCGCCCTCCTGGAACAGGGTCACGTCGGCAAGGCGCCCGGCGATGACGACGAAGGCGAGCGCGAACAGGGCGAGGCCGATCAGAAGCCGCGAGCGGCCCACCTCCAATGCGCGCTTGGTGCCGCCGTCGAGCTGAACCACGTCGTCCCGGCGCGGCGGCAACGGATCGGCGTGGCGCGGGCTGCAGGGCCCCGCGCGCCCGATGGCGCTCATCATGCCAGAGCCCTCACGCGAGGGGATCTCATGCCAGAGCGCCTCATGGCTGCCCTCCTACGCCGCCCAGCGCCTCGAGCAGCGCCACGGTGGCGGGATCGCCCTGGGCCTGCTCCTCGGCCACGGTCGCCGTCGGCCGGTCGGGCAGGGCCCTGAAGCTTACGATCTGCAGGCCGGCGACGGGCGCGAGCGCCAGATGGCGCTGGGCAAGCTCGGCGAGCCTGGCCGGCTCGTTCAGATGGGCCCATTCGGCGCGCAGCACCTGGATGGCGTCGCGGTCATGGGCGATCTGGAGGTCGAGGCGGGTGAGCTCCTCCTCCTCAGCCTGGACGCGATACTTCATGTGATAGACGCCGAAGATGGCGGCGGCGATGAGGGCGAACCACAGCAGGGTGCCAGGCTTGATCATGCCGCTTCCTCCAGGGCGCCCCAGGGAGCGGATTCACTCCGCTCCGCCCCCCGCAGGCGCGCCGACCGGGACCGCGGGTTGGCCGCGATCTCGCTCGCCGTCGGCGTCGCCTCGTCGCCCGGGCAGCGCCGGAAGCTCGGCGCCGGCCGCGGGGCGGCCGGCAGATGGCGCGAACGCTCGGGCGCGCGGCCGGTACGCTGGCGAATGAAGGACTTCACCCGCCGGTCCTCGAGCGAATGGAAGGAGACGACGGCGAGCCGTCCGCCCGGCTTCAGCATCGCCTCGGCGGCCGCCAGCCCGCGATCCAGCTCGCCGAGCTCGTCGTTGACCGCGATGCGCAGCGCCTGAAAGCTTCGGGTGGCGGGATCGATGGCGTCCTTGGTCCGCCGGCCCAGCACGCCGCGGACGATCTCCGCCAGCTCGGCCGTCCGCTTGATCGGGGCCGTGGCCCGGCGCTTCACGATCGCCTTGGCGATGGCGCGGGCGCGCCGCTCTTCGCCGTAGCGGAACAGGATGTCGGCCAGGTCCTTTTCCGGCGCCTGGTTGACGATGTCGGCGGCGCTCTCGCCCTCGCCGCCCATGCGCATGTCCAGCGGCCCGTCGGCGCGGAAGGAAAAACCGCGCTCGGCTTCGTCCAGCTGCATGGAGGAGACGCCTAGGTCGAGGGCTACGCCGTCGGCATCGGCAAGGCCGCGCTCGGCCAGAAGCCTGCTCATCTCGCCGAACCGGCCCTCGATCAAAACGAGGCGGCCGGCGAAGCGCCGCGCCAGCTCCGCCCCGCGGGCGATGGCGCCAGGATCGCGATCGATGCCCCAGACGCGGCAGTCGGCCGCTTCCAGGATCGCGCGGGCATAGCCGCCGGCCCCGAAGGTGCCGTCGACGTAGTTGCCGCCGGCCCGCGGCGCCAGCAGGTACAGCACTTCCGACAGCAGCACCGGCTGATGGCGGGGCCCGCTCATTTGCCCTCGCCCAGGGGCCGTCGCGGCAGGATGCGGTTCTTCTCCAGCGCGCGCCGGCGCGCCTCGGCCTTGTAGACGTCGAGAGCGGCGGGCTCCCAGATCTCGAAGGCCGTGCCGCGGCCGACGAAGGCGGCCAGATCCTTGATGCCGGCGTATTCGATCAAGGTCGTGGGCAGCACGATGCGACCCTCGCCGTCGAAGGCGAGCTGCTTGGCGTCTGAGAAGATCGAGGAGGTCAAGTCGTCGTGCTCGTCGGAGAACAGGTTGACCTGGTCGAGATCGCGGCTCACGTCCATCAGCCAGTCGAGGCCGCCGCACTGGATGGCCCGGTGTTTGAAGGAGGGCAGGGCCACGATGCCCTGGAAGCTCTGGCCCGCCAGCTGTTGGCGATAGGAGGCGGGCACCGACACGCGCCCTTTGCGGTCGAGCTTGTTGACGAATGTATCCAGGAACAGAGCCATGATGCGCCGGCCGTCCCCTTTTCCCTCGTGGCGCCGATCCGGTGGAATGATCCCGCCGGTGCTGCGCGGTCATGGGCATCCCGGCCTAGGGCCCGCCGCCGCCGAGATGTTTTGCGGTCGTCTTTGGGATATCATGGGATAGTATGGGGGTCAATGGGAAACCATAGTAAATCTCTGGAATTTCCCGGATTTTCCCCTGTCTAGGGCCAGTCAATCGATCCGCAGGACAAGAACAAAACGAGATCGGCTTGACCGCCGAAACAGATGCTACCAAGACAATGCGGCGAAACCGTGTTCGTTTTCCGTTCTTGTCTGGGCACTAGATTTGGTGGAATTGCTCCGCATTGGACTCAGAGCTAGGGGTCGCCGCCGGCGATTGGACGGATGTCCATTCTCCGTTCTTCCGAGTCGCAACTCCGGGTAGGCAAAAGACGGGGTTTGTTGCCCTCTGGCGCGCAGAAAGCGATGCCGAGATTCCGGAGAGAAAAGCGTCAGGCGGCCTGTAAGCCGGGTTCTGTCCCGGTCCCCCGAGAGGGGCCATGGACGGCCATTCATCTGGGACGCCCGTTGCCGGACGCCTCGCGCGACCTACCCGGGCGGCGCGGCGGAAACGCCGTGTGCCGCGCCAATCCTCTTTCGAGGACCGGCC
>Ga0265313_10000914_pt1 | contig 29508 bp, 27 predicted proteins | sample 4123metaG_FD_203122 | JGI IMG/M metagenome (GOLD analysis project Ga0265313, IMG submission 203122) | Rhizosphere microbial communities from Carex aquatilis grown in University of Washington, Seatle, WA, United States - 4-1-23 metaG | ecosystem: Host-associated > Plants > Roots > Rhizosphere >...
CCAGGCTTTCTGAAATCCCCAGTGATTCAAGCCGTAACTCGACCTCTCAATGAGGTTCAGACCGGATGGCGCCGTGACTACGACGAAGCCCAGCAGCGTTATGCCGAAGCCAAAGAGGAGTCTGAACTCCAGCTCGCTGCATGGAAGGAACAGTACAAAAAGAACATAAAAACCGGTAGGCCGATGCCGGATAGACCAACCGATAAGCCCGAAGAACCAATCTCGAAAAGGCTCATCGTGAACGACGCGACCTTCGAGGCGCTTCATCAGACAATGAGCGAGAATCCGGCGGGCATTCTGGTTATCCGAGACGAGCTCACGGGCTGGTGGAGCACACTAGACCGAACCGGCCGGGAGGGCGAACGAGCATTCTGCTTGCAAGCCTGGAATGGCGACACGGGCCACACCATCGACCGAATCGGCCGAGGCACCGTTTACGTGGACGCGTGTTGTATGTCGATGGTCGGCGGCATCCAGCCGGGTCGGCTACGGTCTTACCTAGCGGACGCGTTGCACGACGGCCCCAGCAACGATGGATTGATTCAGCGGTTCCAGCTTCTGGTCTGGCCCGACACGGACTTGGAATGGGAATACGTCGATCGGCGGCCGGATCAGGCGGTAGAAGCACAGGTAAAAAAGTCTTCGAGACTCTGGTTGAACTGGATCACAAGAGTCCGCTCCAATATCGCTTCGATGCGAGTGCGCAACAACTATTTGTCGAATGGCTCACGGATCTTGAGGCCAAGTTACGGAGCCACGAACTACATCCTGCCCTGGTGTCACATCTGAGCAAGTATCGAAAGCTAATGCCGGCGCTTGCACTGCTGTTCGAGTTGGCGGACCGGGCCGCGGCCGGCGAGGAAATCACGAACGGGCCTGGTTTGTTGGTCTCTCTTGAACACACCAAGCAGGCTGCAGCGTTTTGTGACTATCTGGAGTCCCACGCTTTTCGGATCTACTCATGCGTTACGACGCCACAAATGCGAGCAGCACGGGAACTCGCGGATAAGATCAAGAGCCGCAAGGTTGGGGCGAGCGGCTTCTTTACGTTCCGGGATGTGTACCTGAAGGGCTGGGGTAGCCTTGATACACCCGAGGCTGTTCGCCTCGCGGCACAAGTTCTGGAAGACGCAGGCTGGATTCGTGAAGTAAATGCGGAACCACGCCCGTCCTCCGGTGGCCGGCCGTCCTCCCGCTACCAAGTGAATCCCAGGGTGTGGAAATGAATCGCGCGGGAAAGATGCCGACTAATCGGCGTTGGCTGGATTGGAGTCCGACGGACCGAATCTTGGCGGATTTGCGCCAGACCGAACCTACAAAACCTTCAAAACCGGGTTTCGTAGGTTTCGTAGCGTCCCTCTCGGCCCCTCCAGCCAAGATTGCTTGTGGCGGACCGGGCGACGCCGACACCAGTAGTGACTCAGGCTCGGCACCAAACCGAGTGGTGAATCCCATCGACCCTGAGGTTGACTCTGCGCCTCGGAGAGAGCGAGTAATGTCCTGGTCCGAATGGAAGGCTGGCTCTCTTAACCGGCTCTTCTTGGAACAAGGCGCCACTGCGCAATCGAGCCGGATTACCGCGGAGACGGTTCGGCATGGCCAGCAGGCGCGGAAACGGGATCCGGAAGGATGAACGCATAGGATGGCGGTTTACAAACGCAGCCGCGTCTGGTGGTACAGGTTCACCTGGAAAGGGATAGCAATCCGCGAGAGTACCAAGCAGACCAACAAGCGGGTCGCTGAACAGATCGAGGCCGCTCACAAAACGTCGCTCGCGAAGGGCGAGGTGGGTATTCGCGATCGACTTCCCGTCCCGACGCTGCGGCAATTTATCGAACAGGATTTCCGGCCATTCGTAGTATCGCGTTTCCAAAACAAACCCAAGACGCTCGAATACTACACGATGGGGATCAAGAATCTCCTCAACTACCCGCAGTTAGCGGACAGTCAGCTTGACGAGATTACGAATCAGAAAATAACGAGTTTCATTGAAACGCGACACGCCAGAGGGCTGCAGGTTTCTACCATCAATCGTCAACTGGAAGTACTGCGACGGCTGTTGAAGCTTGCCGTCGAGTGGGGCAAGCTCGACAAGGTGCCGCCCAAGGTAGAGATGCTCCCCGGTGAAAGGCATCGCGATCATGTACTTAGCCTCGAAGAAGAAGAGCGGTATCTGAATGCGACGACCGCATTGGGTGAGGGTATTCAAGAGTCGTATCGCCGCGCGCTGGAGGGGATTCGTGCAACGATGCGCGGCGAACAGCCGATTGAGCCCGAAGACCCGTTCCTACTCCGGGATGTGACCACTCTGCTGATTGATTGCGGACTGAGGCCGGAGGAGTGCTTTCGACTTCAGTGGGAACACGTCCGGGAAGGTGCGGTCCACGTGCCTTTCGGAAAGACCGCGAATGCCCGACGGACGATCCCATTCAGTCAGCGCGCCGCCGCCATTCTCGAAATCCGCCGGTCCGCCGCCCGAAGCTCCTGGGTTTTTCCGTCCAGGGCCCGAAGTGGCCACCTTGAGAAATCCGCACTCAAGAAGCAGCATCCGAAGGCATGCAAGATCGCGAACGTTGAAGCTTTTCCGCTTTATACTTTCCGGCACACCTGCCTAACCCGCTGGGCTGGCCACATGGATCCGTACACCTTGGCATACTTGGCCGGCCACAGCGATTTTTCGACGACTAAACGCTACGTTCATCCGCAAACCCAAACCGTACTCGAGGCTATTGAGCGCTCACGTGGCGCACAGAGTGGGCACAAAACTGGGCACACTCGCGAAACTGGCGATCCACGCCAAGCTGCGTAATCGGCTGTAGGTTTTTGAAAACGGGAAGGATAAATGGTCGGGGCGAGAGGATTCGAACCTCCGGCCTCCTGGACCCGAACCAGGCGCTCTAGCCAGGCTGAGCCACGCCCCGACGAATCAACCAGTTAACAGTCGGGAACTGCTAACTCGATTCGTAGTATAGCATCGTCCATTCCTTACATTGAGAATCCTCAGCCCTTCCCGCACACTAACCTTGCGTGAACGAAGCCCGTGTTCCCCTCCACCGGCCGGAGCTCGACGTTCTCCGCTTTGGTGCGTTTCTTCTCGTATTTGTTCACCATGCTCTGCCGCACTCTGGCTGGATGCTCGCGGGCATCGCCCGCGCCGGAGCCCTGGGAGTCGATCTGTTCTTCACCCTCAGCGCGTATCTCATTACCGAGTTGCTCTTACACGAGCGCCGTTCGCGCGGCGCAATCGATATCCGCGCTTTCTACATCCGCCGGATCCTGCGCATCTGGCCGCTGTACTACTTCGCTCTGCTGATCCTGGTCCCCGCCATGTCGATTCTGCCCGGAGAACATATGCCCTGGACGTACTTTGCGGCCTTCGCGATGTTCGGAGGCAACTGGGCGTGCGCCGCGTGGGGGTATCCGGCAAGTTCGTTCGCATTGCTGTGGTCGGTGTCGATTGAGGAACAGTTCTATCTCACTTGGCCTTGGCTGGTGCGGTTGGGAGAGATCCATCTGCGATTGATCGCCTACGGAATGCTCGCGATCGCCAGCATGACGCGCTTCGTACTGCTGATTCGCGACGTCCATCATCCAGGCATCTGGTGCAATACACTCGCGCGCCTGGATCCCATTGCCGGCGGCGCTTTGCTCGCATGTTTCCTGAACGGAACGTTGCCCGAACACACGCGCCGCACGCGAATGCTGTGTATCGGCTTCGGCGCAACGTTGCTCATCGGCGCTGGAGCCGGCGGCTACAACCAGGGATGGCCGGTACTGGTGACGTATCCCCTGGCAGCAGCCGCTTCCGTCGCCATCATTTTTGGAACGCTCGGCTCACGAGTGCGCGCGGGGGCCTACTTGGGAAAGATCAGCTACGGATTGTATGTGTTCCACGCCGCCGTAATCCGCGTGATTCCCTCGCCGATCTTAGCGCTACCTCTCACCATCGCGGCCGCCGCACTTTCGTATCGATACCTCGAATCCCCGTTCCTCCGTCTCAAAGAAGAGCTAAAAGGGGACAGCCTGCGACATTTCGAGAAGCTACAACGGTAGATGAAACTAAGAGGCTGTCCCCTTTTAGCGTCCGTTTTTAGAGAAATAGAAACAGGCACGACACCGCCGTCAGCGCGATCACCGCCAGTTCGAAGACATGCTGCGGCATGTGCCGGATCAGCCACCTTCCCGCCAGCGCGCCAGCCAGTACCGCCGGCACCATCAGCAGGTCGAACAACAAGGACGCCCGGCTGTAGAGGTGATACCACGCATACACCGGCGATTTCAGCAGGTTCACCGCGAAGAAGAACCATGCGCCGGTGGCCACGAATTTCTCTTTCGGCAGCTTCTTGGTGAGCAGATACAGATTCATCACCGGGCCGGACGCGTTCGCCAGAGTAGTTGCGAATCCGGCGGCCACTCCGTAGAACGCTGGATTACCCTCGACCTGGCCCTTCGGCCTGAATCGCCTCCACAGGTACACCAGCAGCATTCCGACAATGATGACGCCGATGATGCGGCGAATGATCAGCTCATCCAGGCTGAGCGCCACGGCGCCGCCCGCGATACCGACCAGCACCCACGGGATCAGCGAAAGGAGCTGCCGTGCCTCGGCGTGCCTGCGCCAGTAGAGCACGGCAAATACGTCCGCCGTGGATAGCACCGGCAGCGTCCAGGCGGCCGCGAGTCGCGCGTCGCCCACCGTCAACACCATCAGCGGCGCGATCATGGTGCCCACTCCCGGCGCACCGGTCTTGGCCACGCCGATCATAAATGCACTAAAGATCCCGAGCAGCCATTGCCACGGTGCCAGATTGGGCATTAGGAAGCGACTGAAGGTTTAATCGCGCACAACGCAGCAAGGCTCGATCTTTTGACCTTTGTGGCCGTTCTCGCCTCGCGCTGTGCGCTCAACGCGATTCTAAGGAAGATTACGCCGCCTTTTGAACTTTTCCGCTCTTGATGCACGCCGTGCAGACGCGAATGCGCTTGGGTGCGCCTTTCACCACCGCGTGTACCGTTTGCAGATTCAGATTCCAGCGCCGCTTAGTGATATTGTGGGCGTGGCTGACACGGTTTCCGAACCGTGGGCCGCGCTGACAGACTTCACACACTTTCGCCATATACGATCTCCTGCTGATGGACTTCTATGAGCTTAGCACAGCGGGCCAGAGTGTGTTTACTGGACCGGAATCAGCTTGAAATCGCCGTTTTTGAACTCCACGTCGCGAACCGCCCCATGCGGGCCCAATGGACCCAGGGACTTACCGTTGGCGCGAACGGTCAGGCCTCCCGCGTTGCCAGCGCGCAGGACTGCGGATTGCCGAATATCCACGCTCTGGCTCTTGCCCGGTTCGATTAGCCCCGACAGCAGCGTGGTTCCGTCGCTAGCTCGAACCGAGACCCAGGACGGCTCGGACGCAATCAGCTCGACGCGTGTAGCGCCAGCTACAGCGGGCGCGGCTGTCGCCGGGGGCTTGGACACCACTGCCGCCGGGACCGGTTTAGGCGCTGGCGCCGGAGCAGGCGTGCTAACCGGCGCGTTGTGGACCGGCTCTGAAGCCGAAGTCACCTTGTTGCTGCTACTTGTGCTGGAACCGGTGGGCCAAAGCCATATGCCCACCAGAATCACCACTGTAATCACGCCCACCAGAATCACGATGGGGGATCGCCACCAGATCGCAGGCGCCCGCTCTTTGAACGGAGCCGCCGTCATAACCGGCGCGGCAGCCCTTAGTGGGGATGCGGCCGCAGCCGCGAGCATGGATGCCACCGGGCCTGGTGCCGCAGCCGCAGGTTTCGCGGCTTCTTTGAGCACGGTATCCGGCGTGGGCGCGGCCGGCTTGACAACCGTATCCGGTTTGGGTGCTTCGGTTATCGTTGGCGCTTCCGGCCGCTGTGCTTCGGGCAACGACCGGCTTTCGACGGGCGCTCGGCCCACGCCCGCAGCCGCAGCCGCGGAGAGAGCTGGAGCCGTTACGGTTTCCAGCCGGTTAGCGGCTTGCTCGCAGAAACCTTCGACGGCCGAAAGCAGACGGCCCATGCTCTGTTCAGCTTCGATCGATTTGGAGCGCAGATCGTGAATATGGCTGGAGTGATCCGCCACCTCGCCCTCCAACCGGCTGATGCGTTTGGACAGGTTGGCCTCCACTTCGCGAACAGCGCCCGTTAACTTGGCCGCGTCCATACTGCGATCGCGCCGGCCAAACATGTACCGGGCGCTGGTGCTCACTTCCCCGGCGGCTGGCAGATGCGAGTCCTGCCCTACCTGGCCCGCGCCCAGCAACACCTGAATCTCCTCGGCTATTCGCAGCGCATCGCGTCGCGACAGGCAGCGCCATTCACCAGGATCGTCACCCTCGTTGAAGTACAGGCCGAACCCGATCACCTCGTCTTCCTCGATCGCATCGGCGATGCGCGCAAACTGGGCGATGGTGGCGCGCCGCAACGGCGTGGTGCCGTCGAAAGCGGCATGAAACGCGGCGACTTGTTCCTGGGTCACCGCACCCACGAATTCAGCGGTGAAATTCAGCGACTCGTGGTCGAAGTCGAATCCCAGCCAGTCGCCCTGGCTCTGGTCGATGTGGACGTCATCGCCCAGCATGCGGAAAAAGGACTGCGCTTGCTGGACCACGCTGGCCAGCTTCTGTAGCGGAACGCCCACTCCTCCGCGGTTCAATTCGATGCGAACGCGCAAACGCGACATGTGAATCTCCTCAATAGCGGCGCTCAGCCGGCTGTGCGGCCCATTGCACAGCTTGCTTGCGCATGATTTCCCTAAACTGTTCGATGGCTTTTCGGTTCAAGCGATACTCGATGATCTCATCTGACGTGATGATCTCATCCGATGTGGCCATGTCGCCGGAGCTGCCCCGGGTGGGGCGAACCGCCTCCGGCGCGTGTTCCGCCAGCGTGGAGAAGTGGCGCGCGGCGGTTTCCATATCGCCTCGCTCCACGGCTACCAGAGTGAGGCCCTGCAAGCCCGGAACCGAGCGCGGGTTGATCTCCACCAGGCGGCGCGAGTAACGCAGCACCCTTTCCAAGTCGAAAACTTCCATACTCATGGCGATCAGGTTGGCCAGCGCTTCCTCCGCCTGGCCGTCCAGCGCCAGCACGCGCTCGTACGCCATTTCGGCCTCGTCGAAGCGACGCAGCACTTGCAGCGCGACACCTTTTCCAAAGACAGCCTGGCGCTGCGCTGCGTCTGACCAGCATTGGTCAAAGCAATTCAACGCTGGCTCCGGCCGGTTCAAACGCAGGAGACAGTCTCCCAGCTCAAGCCGGATCGGGTCGCGGTGCGGATCGGCGTGCAACACGATTTGAAACGCCTCGACAGCTTCTTGCCAGCGTCCCAAGCGGCGCAAGCAGGAGCCCAAGTGCATCCGCGCGTACAGGTTGCTGGGCGCCGACACTGTGGCGGTAAAGTAGCTGCCGGCGGCCTCGGCAATCCTTCCCAGCTCGACGAGAATATCCCCGCGCAATGTGTACGCGTCGGCTGGAAGGTCGCCCGGTCCGGACAACGTATCGAGCGCTTCCTGAAACCGGCCTTGGGAACGCAAATCGATCGCGGCCTGAAGCGGGTCGCCTGTGGAGGGAGCAGGAGCCGCGGCTGCAGCTGTGCCAAGTCCGGATGTCCCAAATCCAGAAGTTCGAAATCCGTGTGGTGCCGTCATAGTTTGAAAATCACTGCAGGGAAGTCACCACGGTCTGAAGACCGCTCTTTTTGAAAAACGTGAAGCGGAGCGCCTGCAGCACGGGCCTTTCGCCCCGCTCCGCATAAAACCCTAAACTGCCTGTCTCGAACCGCTCGTCGGTCCAGTAGTCCGCGGGATTTCCCTGGAGATACAACGTAAACGCAGGACCGTTCGCGTCCATGCGCACCATAACCTGGCCTGAGTTCCGGCCGAGCGTGATCACTCTGCGAGAGTGCGTGCCCTCCACGCCCTTGACCACGGTGAAGTGTTCCGCGGAAAGCGACGGCGTTGCTCCAGCTTGTATCAGGCGGAGGTTGGCGGCATAGTAGTTCGCCGAGTCGGTTCCTCGAAAGATCCAGCCCACGCCGCGAGTATCCGGGAGCCAGGCAAATTCGATGCGATAATTCTTCACGTCCTCGGAACCGCTGTATATCAAAATCTCACGTGGCACCGTGCTTCCCACCAGGTATGCAGTCCGGCGGCTCCACGTGCCAGCGGCTGTGGAAGTAGATTCGGTCACGGCGGCGGAATCACCCGTTGGACGCACCCACGCGATGACGCAACCCACAACCACCACCGCGGCGCACAAGCCGAGCATCTTCCAACGTCGCGGCACGAACGATGCCTCGCTGCCGGCGTAAAAAGAGATTTCCGTGGGCGTTTCGGCGACCGCCACAGTCGGTGGTGAAGGCGGGGCCGGTGGTGGCGGCGCTGTTCGTTCAAGAGACCGCTGCGGACGCGCCGCCGCCGCGGGACGCGCCATTTTGGGAATCACCATTTCCCACTTCGCGTCCGGTCCGGATGGACCGGCGGTCGCGGGTTTCAAAGCCTGGTTTGGTTTCGTGGTCGCGACTTCCATCCCTGGCGGAGGCTCCGCCCTTACCGCCACGGGTTTGACTGGTTTAGGAATCGCCTGTATCGGTACCGGTGCCGGGCTGGCTTGAGCGGGCGCACCGCTAACGTACGACCAAGTCACCGGGAAACGAAATGTCGCCCCGTAGTCCAGGCTGGGATCGAACGTGACTGAATTCTCCACGTCCCTTGTTACCTATACCCAATATATGGGGCTAACTAGAATTTACCTACAGGGTATAGTATCACAGGCGATAGCTCTTCCAAAAGGTATAATACTGTCCGGGCGTCTACATGGCCCGCCAAATAAAACCCGAGACGAAGCTATCCGAAGCCGCTGACAAGGCAACAGCCTTGCTTCAAGGGCTGCAATCGCGCCTCAATAGCCAGCGGGCGGAACGTCCGGAGGAAGGCCCCGAAGACCTGGACCGGCAACTACGAGAATACTTTGTGTCCTCGGAGGCGTCTTCAGAGGTTGGCATGTTGGACCAAATCCGCGAACGTGTGATCGACGCCGTGGCCGATCGGATCCTCGAAAGCTGGGAGCGCGGGGATCGCCGCGAGCTAGGCGCTCTGGAGAGTCAAGTGATCGACCGCGTGGCAGAGCGCATTCTCGAGCGCATGGCTAAACGATGACAGGCGGCAAGACCGCCTGTCCTACCTGCTGAGTGGGACAGGCGATCTTGTCGCCTGTCAACCCGCGACAATTCCGCGAAACTTAGGCTGCTCGTACCCTGGAAACACACTCGCGACACGCGAATTCCCGAGGTGCCGCACCACCAGCTCGCCCAGCACATCGCGAAAATCGGTAGTGAGCTGAAGATCGCGCTGTTCGTAGAGCTGCTCCTGCTCGAGACCCGGCCATTCGCCGTGAACCTTGCCGCCGCGAATTCCGCCGCCGAACGCGAACATCACATTGGCATGCCCATGATCGGTGCCGCGTGAGCCATTCTCGCGCGCGGTGCGCCCGAACTCGCTCATGGTGACGACGCTGACGTCGGCCATCTTATCTCCGAGATCCTGATAGAACGCTGCGAGCGCATTTCCGAATTGTCCCAGGAGGTTCGCGAGCTGTCCCTGAGTAGGCCGGGCGCCCACTTCGTTGACGTGCGTATCCCAGCCGCGCATCTCCGCGAACGCGACTTCCAGTCCGACGTTCGATTTGATCAGCCTCGCGATCTGCATCAGGTCTTGGCCCAGCGAGGACTTTGGATATTCCACGCCATTCTCGGGCGCGTAGGACTGTTTCTGGATCGATTGCATCAGCTTTACGGCTTCAAACGTTTCGCGACCTGCGCCGTTCAGCACCTGGTCCAGGGAGTTTTCATACATGCTCTCGAAAGTGCCCGCGCCGCGCGTGTCTTTGACTTGAAAGTCGTTCACGTTGGCGATCGCCACGGCTTCGTTCTGGCCGCGCATCGCACGCGGCAGCGTCGCGCCTACGCTGACCGCGCGTACAGGAGAGGAGTCTTTTTCAGGGACGAGCGCACGATTTAACCAGCCGTCGGAAGTCGCCTTGCGGCCCGGCGTTCCCGATTCCATGTAATCCTGCGCATCGAAGTGCGAACGCGTTGGATCGGGTGAGCCGACAGCCTGCACGATGGCCATGTGACCGGCATCATAGATGGGTTTGAGCGGTGCGAGCGCCGGATGCAGCCCGAAGAAACCGTCGAGATCGATGGCGGAGTTCTCGGTGCGGTCGGGCTTGGGGATCGCCAGGTTCGGCCGCAGCTTGTAGTAGTTTTGCTCACCGAATGGCACGACCATGTTCAGTCCGTCCACTGCACCCCGCTGGAAAATCGCGACCAGAATCTTCTTGCGAGGACTGGGTGCATCGGCCGCGTAGAGCGCACGCGACAACCAGGCGGGCGCGGTACCTATTCCAAACATCCCTAGGGCCGAACTCTTCAAAAACAATCGTCGGCTAGTCATACACTATCTCCTCTGGAAATCCGGCGATCCGAGCACCAGGCCGGCCACCATCTCGGGCGTTGGTTCCTTTTGCGCAAGAGCTTTCTCGATGGAATCAAGCGTCTGCTGCGTGGGATCGTGAAACAAGACCTGCCGTGCGACGGCTGAGGCGCTGTTGTCAAATGTGTTCTCAAATGTGCCGGCGTCCACTTTGGAACCGGGCACGCGGTTGGCGGTCAACGCCAGCGCGAAATTCATGCGGGCGAGAAGCGCCGCGGAATTCACCCACTCGGCGTTCGCGCTGGAATACCCGGTGGGCTCAATCTTTTTATACAGAGGCTCGCCCAGTTGCGCGATTTGGTTAGCGAGCGGAATCGCGAAGTCCACTTGCGCGTTGGTCGCGCGCGCGGCGCTCACAACCAGCTCCAGCGGCGTCTTGACCTTGGCTCGAAACGCGCCCTCGGAGAAGAACTCTTTCGAATCGAGCATCGCCGACATCACCGCGCGGATATCGCCGTCGGTATCGTGAAAGGTTTTCGCCAGGCGTTCGATCAGCGCCGGAGGCGGATCGTCCGCTACAAACTTCTTGGCGAGCTTAGTGGAAATAAAGCGCGCCGTCGACGGATGCCGCGCCAGAATATCGAGCAATTTCTCCGCGTCGTCCCTGCCTCCGCCGGCGGGAATCTTCACGCCCAGGACCGTTTTCTCACCTTTGTCGTGAACGCGATCGTTGTAAGTAAAGTCGCCGCCGCGATTCGGCTGGCTGATGGTCCACCCTGTAAAGCAGCGCGCGACCTCGATGATGTCTTGTTGCGTATATCCACCGTCGACGCCCAAGGTGTGCAGCTCCATCAGCTCGCGCGCGTAGTTTTCGTTCAAGCCGCGAGCCTGCTTGGCTTTCGGAAATCGTCTTTCTTGTGCACGCTCGGGAGAAACACTCTCCCAGTTGTCGAGATAGAACAACATCGCGGGGCTTTCGGCCGTAGCCTCCAGCAAATCGCGGAACTTGCCAAATACGTGCGGACGAATTGCATCGCGCTCGTACGTAGACGTAAGGATCCGATCGGCGCCCTTGTCCAGATACACGTTGAAGTGGTTGAACCAGAAGTCGGCCATCTGCTCTTCCAGTTGCCGGTTGCTGTAGATCGCGCGATACAGCTTGGCTTCGTTCAGATCGTAGGGGAGCACCTGCTGCGGTGTCCGGTCGGCGACCAGTTTGCGGCGCTCGACCGGATCGATCGTCGCCAGCACTTGCGGCCGCATCGCTTGCTGCAGTGGATCGCCGCCCTTAGCCTGCACATCTGCTTTCGCCTGATCGTCTCCTTTATCTTGCTGTTTGGCCCGCAAGCGCTGGATCTGCATCTCCGCTCTCTCTCGAGCGTCCGGGTCTGCGGGAAGCGGCAAGGACCGGTTCATCATCGCCCTTATCAATTGCGGTGGCGGATAATTCGTCGCGATCTCGGCAGCGCTCATGTGCAGCGAGTCTAAAGGCTGTAGCCGCTGAACCAATTCCGGATTTTCCGCGATGCGCTCGGGATGAAGCTGCAGGTCGATCCACTTCTTCACACCCATTTTCCGGACGGCTTCGACGTCGCCCGGACGCGGGCCGAAGGTCAGGCGGTTAAGAGCGTGAAGGATCTCCTGGTCTTTGTTGAGAGGCTGACTGAACTGAGTTTCCGAACTGAAGGCGGCTGTTCCCGCCACGAGCACGATCGAAAGAGCAAACTTCTTCATGGGGCTACTACTAATAACGCCGGAAATCGCCAAAAGTTGTACCGGGATAGCCTTACTTAGAACCATACGAAAACCGCCAGCGACAAAACGAACCCAAGAAGTCGTTGAAACCACAGGGGCGAGCTTTTTGAGGCTTGATTCCTCCTTCCGGCGTTCATTTCCCGCGAGGTCGTCGAGCGGGTTCCAATTCAAGGTTTTGACGTCTGGAGGGGCGAGGAGAGGAAGGAGGAAGGATGCATGTGGCTGAGAGGATGGGATGGGAGAATTGTTTGAAGATTGGGACTGCCGGGGCGGCACGGACCCGGGACGTCGACGTCCAAGTGAATAACTTCCGGATTGCCGACCATCCGGAAATAACCCAAAGTGAGGGCTTGTGATTTACCGGGCCGGGACTCCCTTGGCAACGTGCATAACGGTACCGTTGGACTTGGCGTCTTCCTTCCAACTGATCGCAACGGTGTAACCGGCATCCTTGAACAAAATTATCGCGAATTTTTCGCGGGCGCTGACCCGGTGGGCCCTTTGCTCCTCAGTGCCTTTGCTCTTGAAGAACTCGTAGACCTTCTCAAACGAATCGGGGGTGTTGTAGGCCATTGTGTTTTGGCCCGCCTTTTTCGCTGCCTCGTTAAGCTCCTCAACTGCCTTGGCGCCCGGGTAAACTGGTGGCGCAGCAAAGGCAAATAAATACGTCGCCGCGAGTAGCGGAAGTAAGAATACAGCTCTCTTCATTTTGATTTTTCTACCTGTGGCCTGTCCGTCCCGAGGATAGCAGCAAATCAGGGCGAGTCCACTTCCGGCTGCAGGCAGCATGAAACGACTGTGAGCGTCTCCGCATCTCTCTCCACGCGACACAGCGCCGGACGTCCGAATCCGCCCAGTGATGTGAACTGCCGGGGTTCAGGTGAACAGGGGCGGTCAAGCAAGTCTTGTGCGCCGTAGACCCCAAAGGACCAGGATGGAAGAGGATACGACTGCGATCCCCACCGTTAGAAAGCCGACGAATACAACGGCCTCCTGCAACGGTTGCGCTTTGTGACCATTCGCGGTTATCGGCGACATGGCCGCCGTACCGAGAATTGCCGCCAACGTAGTGATCACCCAATTTGCGTATGTGCCATAAAGAGCACTCCAGAATGTCGCAGCCTTCAATTTTGAAGACAGCCGTACTTCCGCTTTGAAGACAGCCGTACTTCCGCCCAAATAGCTCCCAGGACAACCAGGAAGGTTCCGTTCATCACTCCTTCCAAGTGGGCAGCCAGGCCCATGCGAGGGTTGCTGAAACTCTGCTCCGCGAACCCCGTGAGGAGCCCGAGCAGGAACAAGAACATTCCGTGCCACAGCAAACGACGCTTGGTGTCTTCCACGCTTTGGCCAAGGGCAGCCATCGCCAGCACTTTTGTCATTGGTAACACCACCTCGTGCGGTCAGTTGAGTATACGCTCAAAAGAGGCAATGCGGATTCGGCCAAGGCTTGTCCCAAGAAGAGCGACTATGCCATTAGTTACTGGCGCTCAAGCTGCGAAGCACTGAGTCGCTCCTGGTTTACGGCGCATCCGGAAGCTATCCCCTTGGTCACTTAACGCGCGACCAGAAATCTAACCCGGCACCTCAGGCGTGGTGGCGCCCGATCCACACCGGCTCTACGAAACACCCAGTTGCGCGGCGGTGCGTAGGAAGAACCCGTCCGTCATACCAGCGATGTAGTCACACACCTGCCGGTGCAGCGGTTGTCCGGCCGATTCTTCGCGGTAGACGGCCGGCATGCGGTCGGGATGCTCCAACAAAAGTTCAAACAGACCCGCGATCTGCGAAACAGATTCGCTTCGTGCACGAACCAGTGCGGGCGACTCGTACACGCTCTCGCGAAGAAACTTCTTGAGCTGCGCGCTGGTCTTGGCCGCCTCCGGCGTGAAGCGCGCAACCCTTTCAGGATGCAGCCTGACGGCCTCAACGTCGACAAGACCTGTGCAGGCCGCAACCGTTCCTTCCATCAGCCCGGAAACCAGCCCGTCGATCAGACCGCGCACGACCTCTTTCAGGCGCACACGTTCCGACAGTCCCGGAAATTGATATTCGGTGGTTTCGTAAAGCTCGCCACATTTATCAACAGCGGCGCAAGCGTCGTTTAGACTCACCATTCCAGCGCTATAGCCATCGTCCAGATCCGAGGTGTTGTAGGCGATCTCATCACACAGATCGATCAACTGGGCTTCGAGCGGCGGACGCAAGCCCGGCAGATATTCGTCCAGCGCCGGAAACTCGCCGGGCGCGAAATCCCGGGAATGTTTTACGATCCCCTCGCGCACTTCGAAAGTCAGATTGAGCCCCGGAAATCGCGGATACGGATTCTCGAACGATTCGACGATCCGCAGGGCATGCAGGTTGTGATCGAACCGCTCGCCGAAGCGGCGCATCATGGAATCGAGCTCGGCTTCGCCGGCATGCCCGAAGGGGGGATGACCGATATCGTGCGCCAGCGCCAAGGCTTCCGTTAAATCCTCGCTCAAGCCCAGGACCGACGCGACGGTGCGGGCGATTTGCGAAACCTCGATGGTGTGCGTGAGCCGGTTGCGGAAGTGGTCGGATAGGCCGGGAGTGAAGACCTGCGTTTTATTCTCCAGCCTGCGAAAAGCCCGGGCGTGAACTACGCGGTCGCGGTCGCGGCGAAAGTCGTTGCGATAAGGATGCGCAACTTCCGGATAGCGGCGGCCGCGGGAACTGTCGACTGGAAAACGCAGCCGGGCAAGCAAGTCAGTTGGACTGCGGCGAAGCTGAGTTCGGCGCGATGGCGCCCATGGCGGCCACCGCGGCCCGGCTAACCGCGGAGCGTTTGCTGGCGCTTAGCGGCTCCAGCAGCTTACGCGCCTCGGCAGGATTCTTCTTGCCGATAAGTTTGGCGAGGTCGAGCGTAGCCTGGTCCTTCGAAACGAACATCGTCGGCTTGTCGACCAGTTGCCGCAGCAACTTTTCAGCCTCATCCGTTTTGCCCTGGGATCCGTAGATCTGGGCGATGGACAATTTGGCGACCGAATTGTAAGGGTCCGGCGACGTGTCCATGACGTTTTGGAACGTCTTGAGAGCGTCGTCAATCCGGCCTTTGTCCGCCTGAGTGGCAGCTACGGCAAGTTGAGCGATCGCAGCTTCCTGGCTCCCGGGGTACTTCACGGCGACGTCGGTGAACGCTGCGAGGAGGGCCTTTTCCTTGTCCTCGATGGTCGGGAAATTCAAGTGCGGGGGCTGTGGCGCGCCCACAGAAGCATCGTCGATCTGCATGGCCTTGGCGAGCAACTCCGCCCGCTGCGTGGCCTGGTGGCTGCGGTAGACCCAAATACCCCCAGCGAGGACCACCACCGCCAGCGCGATGAGACCCCAGCGAACGGCCTGCCCCCGATGCTGGGAGAGGAATTCGAAACTAGAGCCGACCCCCTGGGCGAACTTATCGGTTTTCAGTTCTTTGCGGGTATGACGATCCATAACTCTAAATCTCAGTGTATCAGGCTGCCAGGAGTCTACGTAGATGTCAGCGGAAAAAGGGGACACCTCCTAACTTCCGCAAAGCCAGTAGCCGAGCGAACACCAGGAGGTGTCCCCTTTTTCCCCCTAAGCCTGTCGCTTTTTCAGCCTTAGGTGGAAGTCAAATCCCGATTGATCGCGAATTTCACGAGGCCGGCGACATCATGGATGTCGAGCTTGCGCATCAGACTGGCGCGGTACGTATCGATGGTCTTGGGACTCAATTCGAGCCGGGCCGCGATCTCCTTGGCCCGCACACCCTCGATCAATAGGGAGAAGACCTGATACTCGCGGGCGCTCAGCAGATCCAGCGGATCGTCGGGCTGGTTTTTGTGGTTAGTGCTGAAGATCTTGTTGAGTTCCAACTGAGGGGAAACATAGATACTGCCTTCCAGGACCTGGTCCATTGCTTCCAGCAGCTCGGTCGAAGGGGCCGATTTCAGCAGGAACCCGCTCACGCCGGAGCGCAGGGCCTCCACCACCGTCTTCCGGTCCTTCCGAATGGATAACACCACGACTTTAGTGGGCAGGTTGGAATCCCGGACCCGCCGCACGATTTCCATAGTGAACAGGTCCGGCAGGTTCAGGTCGAGCACGGCCAGATCCGGCTTGTGGCTCTCAATCATGCGCAGCGCCGTGGGCCCATCCGAACACTGGCCCATCACCTGGTACTGGGCATGTGCCGCGCACAACGCGGCCAACCCCTCCCTGACCAGCGTGAGATCGTCAGCCAGGAGCACGGAATACGTCTTGCGTTCGCGGATGGGGACCATAAGCAGTGCTCCTTCGGCGACTACGCCCGGAAGCACCTCACATGACATCTCACATAACAGTGAGGCACCGCCGCCCGAATTCTCCCCGTTTCTTTACGGCCCGAGTGATTTACCGCTGTCCCGGCTTAGGAATAGCTGCGAACCGCCGCCGCTTCGTCCTCAAACACCTCAAACACGGTATATAGCTTGGTGATCTGCAGGAGGTCCTTCACCCGTTTGGTCAGGTTCAGCAGTTTCACCTGCCCACCCTGATTGGTCACGGTGGTAAAGCCGGAAACCATTTCCCCGATGCCCGAGCTGTCGATATAAGACACTTCGGCCAGGTTCAGCAAGAGCTTCTTCTTGCCGCCCGCGGCCAAATCCCGAATCGTGTCGCGGAAGGTGCTGGCGCCATCGCCCAGCGTGATCCGGCCCACGGCGTCGACTACCGTCACATCACCCACCTGTCGGGTGGTCATTTTCACACTCACGTCTGCCTCCTTTTGGCTCCCGCGTAAACTACCCGGCCTTGGCCAGGTACTTAACCATTCTGACTTCAGTGCCCAGCGGCTCCCGCGGCCGCACCTGAAACTCGTCCATAAACGCGCGCATCATCAGCAAGCCGCGGCCGGACTGCCGCAGCAGATTCTCCTCGGCCAGCGGATCCGGTATCTTCGATGCGTCAAAGCTTCCGCCCTCATCTCCCACCAGGATCTCCAAGCGTTCCCCGATCCGCGAAACAGTCAGGTGGACTTTCTTTCGCGAGTGATAGCGGTTGCCATGAACCACGGCGTTGACCATGCACTCCCGGACCGCGATACCAATTCTATGCCGGTCATCTTCATCGAAGCCTATCGCGGACGCCAGCCGCAACACCGTTTCTTCCGCCTGGTCCACACTTTCCAAGGTGGATTCGAGCAGTTCCTCGACGGTTTGTGTCGCCACGCGGTCGTGTTCCGCCATAAAACGAGCGGCCGGATGAGCGGCCCACGTCGAATCGTTACGTTAATCCAGTGGCGCCAGTAAAGTCAAGCAGATCCGCCTTTCGTTCCCGGCCGCCCCGCGTCCAAATAGCAGGATGATAGTCTAGTAACCATGAGAAATCTGGCGCTCTTCGCTCTGATTCTGGGCCTGATTCTGGCCCCCATCGCTCCCGCGCAAACCCCCGCCCAAACCCCTTCGGCACCCACCAAGGTCACCTCGGTGGAAGGTATCACCGAATACCGCCTGGACAACGGTCTCCAGGTGCTGCTGTTCCCCGATAACTCCAAGGCCAAGGTCACCATCAACGTGACCTATATGGTTGGATCGCGGCACGAAGGCGCGGGGGAAACCGGCATGGCGCATCTGCTCGAGCACATGCTGTTCAAGGGAACCCAGAAGCACAAGGAAATCATGGCCGAGCTCAGCGCGCACGGCAACGACTTCAACGGGAGCACTTCCTGGGATCGCACCAACTATTTCGAGACCGTGCCCGGTACCGACGCCGATCTGCGCTGGGCGCTCGAAATGGAGTCGGACCGCATGGTGAATTCGCGGGTCGCGAAAAGCGATCTGGATACCGAGATGACCGTGGTCCGCAACGAATTCGAACGGGGAGAGAACGAACCTGACCAGGTTCTCGAAGAGCGTGTCCTCTCGACCGCCTATCTGTGGCACTCCTACGGGCGCAGCCCCATCGGCACTCTCAGCGACATCGAAAGAGTTCCCATCGAGAAGCTGCAAGCCTTCTATCGCAATTACTATCAGCCCGATGATGCCATGCTACTGATCGCCGGGAAGTTCGATCCCGCCAAAGCTTTGGGCTGGATCACAGAATTGTTTGGGACGATTCCCAAGCCCACGCGGAAGCTGCAGCCCACTTATACCGAAGAGCCGACCCAGGATGGCGAACGCGAAGTGGTCCTTCGGCGCGTGGGCGATCACCAATCGGTCATGATGGCGTTCCACGTTCCCTCGGGGTCGCATCCGGATTCGCCCGCATTAGATGTACTCTCGGGCATCCTGTCGGAAGCGCCTTCGGGGCGTCTCTATAAAGCCCTGGTCGAGAGCAAGAAGGCCGTCAACGCCGGCGCCGAGAATTACTCGCTGCACGATCCAGGCGTCGAGATGTTCAGCGCCATCGTGGCCAAGGACAAGTCGCTCGACGACGCGGAAAAAACCATGCTGAGCGTGATCGACGGCCTGATCAAGGAACCGCCCAACAAGGAGGAAGTGGATCGCGCCAAAACACGAATTCTGAAAAACATCGACCTGGAGCTGAACAACTCCGAACGCGTGGGACTGGCCCTCAGCGAATGGGGCTCCATGGGAGATTGGCGCCTGATCTATCTGAATCGCGATCAGGTCGAAAAGGTGACTCCGGAAGACATCGCGCGGGTAGCGAAGCTTTATCTGAAACCCGACAATCGGACCATCGGCCGGTACTTGCCGACCGCTCAGCCGGACCGTTCGGTGATTCCGCCCAGCCCGGATATCGTCTCCGAACTTAAAGACTACAAGGGCAAGGCTGCAGTCGAGGAAGGCGAGGCGTTCGATCCTTCCCCGGCGAATATCGAAGCGCGCGTCACCCGCTTGACTCTGCCCGGCGGCTTGAAGCTGGTGCTGTTGCCCAAGAAAACCCGCGGCGGCACGGTGATCGCCAGCCTTCAGCTGCATTTCGGCGACGAGAAGAGTCTTGCAAATAAAGGCGCGGCGCCCGGCATGGCCGGCGCCCTGCTGATGCGCGGCACGCAGAAGCATACGCGCCAGCAGTTGCAGGATGAGTTCGACAGGATCAAGGCGCGCGTCAACGTGAGCGGTTCGCTCACCGGCGCGGCGGCTTCCATAGATACCGTGCGAGCCGGACTGGTTCCAGCTCTCCAGTTGGCCGCCGAGATCCTGCGCTCACCTACCTTCCCGGAGTCCGATTTCGAGCAGATCCGGCAGGCTTCCATCGCGCGGCTCGAAGCCGGGCGCAGCGAGCCGCAGAACATGGCCAGTATCGCCATGAACCGGTATCTAAATGCTGCCTACCCTCCAGGCGATCCGCGCTACACATTGACCATCGATGAGAATATCGATCAGTTGAAGAAGGTCACGCTCGAAGAAGCCAAGAAGTTCTATGCCGATTTCTACGGCGCATCGAATGGCGAGCTCGCCGTGGTCGGCGACTTCGATCCCGCCGAGGTCCGGAAGGTGGCGGAGGAGCTGTTCAGTTCCTGGAAGAGTCCCAAACCGTACGCCGTGATCAAAAGGGACTGGAGGAAGCTGACTCCGGTCAACACTTCGCTCGAAGCCCCTGACAAAGCCAACGCCTATTTATACGCAGTGACTCCGGTCAACATGGATCAGCAGGATCCAGACTACCCGGCCATGGTTCTGGCCGATCGCATCATGGGTGGCGACGAGAAGAGCCGCCTGTGGGTTCGTATCCGCGAAAAAGATGGATTAAGCTACGGCGTAAATAGCAATTTCCGCGCGGGCCAGCAGGAAAAGTACGGAGTGTTTGCCGCCGTCGCCTCGGCCAAGAACGAGAACACCGCCAAGGTTGAAGATGCGTTTAAAGACGAAATCGCCAAAGCCGTGACCACCGGATTCACCGCGGAAGAAGTGGCCACGGCCAAGACCGCGCTCATGCAAGAGCGGCAGTTGAGCCGTTCGCAGGATGGATCCCTGGCAGGACTGTTCGTGAGCCAGGCCGAACTCGGCCGGACGATGCAGCGGGAAAGCGATCTGGAAAAGAAGATCAACGATACCACTCCCGAGCAACTTTCGGCGATCTTCAAAAAGTGGATCGATCCGTCGTCGATCGCCTACTTCAAGGCGGGCGACTTCAAGAAGGCGGCTGCGGCGACGGCGAAGTAAGTTTTGGTGGGGCAGGTTTTCAACCTGCGCGCCGATTTCTAATCGGCGACTTGTGTAGAAACAATGCGGGTTACAAACCCGCGAACAGGATGCAATCCTGCCCCACTACGCCCGAACCCGCTCGTCTTTTTCCACTTTTCCGTCGCGGATGTGGATCACGCGGTGCGCGTGCATGGCGATATCGTGCTCATGCGTCACCAGGACGATGGTATTGCCTTCCGTGTGCAGCTTCGCGAAGAGCGCCATGATGTCGTTGCCGGTGGCGGTATCGAGCGCGCCGGTAGGCTCATCCGCCAACAGTAACGAAGGGTGGTTCACCAGCGCCCGGGCGATCGCCACGCGCTGGCGCTGCCCGCCCGATAGCTCGCTGGGCTTGTGCAGCATGCGATCGGACAGGTCTACCTCTTTGAGAGCCGCCTTGGCCATATCCGCGCGCTGGTGGGAAGAAACGCCCGCGTAGATCAGCGGAAGCTCCACGTTGTGCAACGCCGTGGCGCGCGCCAGCAGATTGAAGGTCTGAAACACGAACCCGATTTCCTTGTTGCGGATGCGCGCCAGCTCGTCGTCGTCCATGTCGCTGACCAGGTTTCCATTAAGGTAGTACAACCCGGCGGAGGGACTGTCCAGACAGCCGATCAGGTTCATGAGGGTCGATTTACCGGAACCGGAGGGACCCATGATGGCGACGTATTCGCCCTTCTTGATTTCGATATCGATGCCCGCCACGGCATGGATGGTCTGATCGCCCATGACGTAGGTCTTCATCAGATCCCAGGTGCGAATGATGACGCCATCGCGCCGGAGCTGCTCTCCCCGCTCCGCTTTATCGAGCACCGCGGCTTCAGCCATAGCGACGCCTAGCCCCCGGCTCCGATGACTGCGTTGCGGTTATCCACCTTCACCCGGGATCCGGGCCGCATGGTGCGAATCGCCTGGTAACTGCCGACGACAATCTGGTCGCCCGGCTGCACGCCGCTCAGAACCTCAATATCCGTGGAGCCAGTGATGCCCGTTTCCACTTTACGGAATTCAGCCTTCTGATTGGCGATCACAAACACGCCGGTGACTTCTTCCCGGCGCTGTTTCTCGGCAACCAAATCGAGGGGAGCCTGCCCGCTGTCCTTTTGCGTCCTCTTGGCCGCAGCCGCAGCCGCGTCCTCGAGATCGCCTTTTTGCCGGACCGTCAGCGCCTGGATCGGGATGTTGAGCACATCTTTGCGCGTCGACGTGACAATCTTGGCCGTGCAGGAAAGCCCGGGGCGGACCTCATCCGGCGGATTATCCAGCTGCACGATGACTTTGAAATCTTTCGCCTCGGTGGAAGAGGTCGCGCTGCTCGAAGCCACCTGTCCGGTGGAACGCAAAATAGCTTCGTTCCCGATCTGAGTCACGTGCCCGGTAAAGGTGCGGTTGGGGATGGCGTCTACAGTCACATCGGCCTTCTGTCCAATTCTCAGGTTCACAATGTCGGTCTCATCCACGTTCACTTCCGCCGTGACCAGGGACATGTCCGCGATGGTCATGATGCTGGATGCGGCCGAGTTCTGGATTCCCGGCACCACCGTCTCGCCGATCTGCACCGGCAGGGTTGTGACGATGCCGTCCGAAGTAGTGACCACGTCGTGCTTCTCCAGGATGTCGGCCAACCGGGTCAATCCTGCTTGCGCTTGGGTGACACGCCGCTGCGCGCCCTCCAACTGAGCTACGGTCTGGACCCTTTGCGATATGAGCTGGTCCAAGCGCAATTCGGCTTCGTGGAGCCCGGCCACCTGGGATTCGTAGGTGGATTTGCGCTGGTCTAAGTCCGCTTGTGCTACCACGCCCGCTTTGTAGAGCTGCTCATAACGCTCGTTATTGATCCTGGCCAATTCCAGATCCGCTTTGGTTCGATCAATGGTAGCCCGCTGGGTTTTAATGGTATCGTCCTGCATCTTCAAGCCGGCTTCGGAGGCGGTGGAGTCGGATTCTGCTGACGCTATGGTTGCGCGCTGCTGTTCGACGTCCGCAGTGGCCTGGATGCTTTCGATTCGGGCAACCACCTGGTTCTTGTGAACATGGTCCCCTTCTTTCACCATAACTTCCATGACCCGGCCTTGGGCGTTCGCCCCTAAGTTAGTGTAGGTCTTGGGCTTAATCTCACCGGAAGCAGTCACGATGGACGTCAGGTCACCTTTTGCCGCGATAGCGGTCTGCACCGTCACCTGGGCGCTCTGGCTCCATCGGACGCTGGCCACGGTCCCGCCGATAGCGGCAACCACCAGCACTATTCCAATAACGATCTTCCACTTTGTTTTCACGATGTTGGCGTCTCCCCAGCCAGCCTTAACTTGTAAAGACGAGTTCCTGGGAGGGAAAGTTCCTCGGCCACCCGGCTACTGTACCTAGTTTAGACGTACGAAACGTACAAATCTTACCCCAGCCGATGGGAAAAAATTTTGTTCCCTCGCGGTACGATGGAGGTTTCCATGAAACTTCAAAGCTATACGATCACCCAAGGACGGGACCGCGCCCCGGCGCGCGCCATGCTCAAGGCCATCGGCTTCACCGATGAGGATTTGAAGAAGCCCATCATTGGCGTCGCCAACACCTGGATCGAGACCATGCCGTGCAACTACAACCTGCGCGAGCTGGCGACGCACGTCAAGGCGGGCATTCGAGCGGCCGGCGGCACGCCCATGGAATTCAACACCATCGCGATCAGCGACGGCGTCACCATGGGCACGGAAGGCATGAAAGCGTCCCTGGTCAGCCGGGAAGTGATCGCCGATTCCATCGAGTTAGTGGGCCGCGGCCACATGTTCGACGGAATCGTCGCGCTGGTGGCCTGCGATAAGACTATTCCGGGGGCGGCGATGGCGCTGCTGCGTCTTGACGTCCCAGGGGTGATTATGTACGGCGGCACGATCATGCCGGGGCCCAATAATTCCACGGTACAGACGGTCTTCGAAGCGGTGGGCCAGCGCGCCGCCAACAAGATCACCGATGCGCAGCTGCTCGAGATCGAAAATACCGCCTGTCCCGGCGCCGGCGCGTGCGGCGGACAGTACACCGCCAACACCATGGCGACCGTGATGGAGATGATCGGGCTCTCACCGATGAGCACGGCTTCGGTGCCGCAAGTCGACCCGCGCAAGCAGCAAGTCGCGTTCCGCTGTGGACAAGTGGTGATGGATGCGGTGCGCGCCGATCGCCGCCCGCGCGGAATCGTCACTCGCAAAGCCTTCGAGAATGCGATCGCGTCGGTGGCTGCCACGGGCGGGTCTACGAATGCGGTGCTGCATCTGCTGGCGCTGGCCCACGAAGCCGGCGTTCCGCTGGACATGGACGACTTCCAGACCATCAGCGCGCGCACGCCCTTGATGGTCGACTTGAAACCGGCCGGACGTTTCGTGGCGTACGACGTGGACCAGGCCGGCGGCTGGGCAGTCGTCGCGAAACGCCTAAGCGACGGGGGCTATGCCCACGGCGACGCCATGACGGTCACCGGCCGGACGTTCGCCGAAGAAGCCGCCGACGCCAAGGAGACACCTGGCCAGGAAGTGATTCGGCCCCTGAACAAGCCCATCAAGGCGACGGGCGGCCTGGTGATCCTGAAAGGGACACTCGCGCCCGAAGGCAGTGTGATCAAGGTGACCGGGCTCGACAGGAAATCGCATCGCGGACCGGCTCGCATTTTCGCACGCGAAGAAGACGCCATGCACGCCGTGACCAGCGGGGAGATTAAGGCCGGCGACGTGGTGGTAGTGCGTTATGAAGGACCGCGCGGCGGTCCCGGAATGCGCGAAATGCTGGGCGTAACCAGCGCGATCGTGGGCGCAGGACTTGCCGACAGCGTCGCACTGCTGACCGACGGCCGTTTCAGCGGCGCCACGCGCGGCTTCATGGTGGGCCACATCGCTCCGGAAGCTTTCGTCGGAGGCCCGATCGCGGCCGTGCGCGAAGGCGACATGATCACAATCGACCTGGAGAAACGGACTATCGACCTGGAAGTTTCGCCGGAGGAGATGAAGTCGCGCTTAAAGGCCTGGAAGGCTCCCGAGCTGAAGTACGCCACGGGCGTGTTTCGGAAGTATGTCAATTCCGTCGGCTCAGCCGCGCAGGGCGCCGTTACGAGTTAGAGTCGGCTTTAGCTAACTTTCACGAGGTGCGGCTCGAGCATCTTGAGGACTTCGGGCTTGGGCATCGCGCCGACCCGCTGATCGACCACCTGGCCGCCCTTGAACAGCAGCAAGGTGGGAATGCCGCGGATACCGTAGCGCATGGCCGTACCCGGATTGTCGTCCGTATTCAGCTTGCCGATCTTCACCTTACCGGCGTACTCGGTGGCAAGGGCGTCAATCGTGGGGCCCATGGCCTTGCAGGGGCCACACCAGGGAGCCCAAAAATCCACCAGCACGGGCGTGTCGGATTTCAGCACGTCCTGGTCAAAAGCGCCATCGGTAAAAGTTAGTGTGTTTTCAGCAGCCATGTTTCCTTGGTATCCCTCTAGGGGTCCGCTACTTATGATGCGGGATCAGGCCTGAAAGATGCAACTCGGCCCGTTCGGGAGCGCTATGCTGTTACACAGCGTTACTTATACAAACTATGCCTGAAATCGAGATTAAGACCGAAGGCGGGGAATCCGACCCGCTGGGACAGAAGGTCGGCGTTCTCGCCGCCGTACTGGCTGTGTGTCTGGCGGTGGTCTCCATCGCGTCACACCGCGCACACACCACGGCGGTGATCGAGCGATCCGACGCCAACGACAAATGGTCGCAATATCAATCCAACCGCATCAAGTTTCATAGCCTGGAGCTGGGCGTCGACTTGCTAAACGGGCTAGGCCTCGATAAACCGGGTGCGGAGAAGATCATCGCCCGCTACGAGACCCAAGAGAAGAAGTACGAAGATGAAAGCACGAAAGTGAAAGACGAAGCGACCAAGAAAGAGGAGGAAACCCTGCATACCGAGGATCGAGCTCTCCGCTACGATCTGGGTGAGGGAATGCTCGAAATCGGCGTGGTCATGGCGTCTCTCTACTTCATAGCGCGCAAGAAACTATTCCCGGTGGTTAGTTTCGTGTTTGGAATTTCAGGCATCGTGATCGCGATAACGGGCGCACTGTTATAACCGCTCGCGGCTTGGAAGCTCCCAGAGGGAGCGCATCAAACGTTGATATTCGCGGGCAGACGTATCCCACGAAAAATCTTTCGCCATCCCCCGGCGCATCCGCGCGATCCAGGAACCCGGCTTTTCAAACTCATTCAGCGCCCGCTGGATCGCAGCCTGGAATGCTCGCGGAGTATAGTCGACGAATTTGAAACCGGTCCCATCATCCACCGTATCAGCCAAACCACCGGTAGCCCGGACAATCGGGACGGTTCCGTAACGCAGGCTGTAGATCTGGCTGAGCCCGCAGGGTTCATATTGAGAGGGCATCAGGAACATATCTGCCCCGGCCTCGATGCGATGCGATACGGCATCGTCGTAGCCGATCCGCACGGCGAACTTGTCGGGCCGCAAGGCGGCAAGCTGCCGGAACATATCCTCGTATTTCTTTTGCCCCGAACCGATTGCCACCATCGCCACATCCTGCTCCGCCAGCCAGTCCGCGATGCCCTCCATGAGATCGAAGCCTTTTTGATCGGCAAAGCGGGAGACGATTCCGATCAGCGGCCGCGCGGTGTTGGGCGGCAAGCCCATCTCCGCAAGCAGCGCTTTCTTCGATGCGAGCTTGCCTGAAAGATCGCGCGCGGAGTAGTGCGCCACTTGAAACGGGCCCGTTTCAGGATTCCATTCCTCATAATCCACGCCATTTAGGATTCCGCTTAACTTGCCGCTGTGCATCAGCAAAAGTTCATCCATGCCGAACCCATACTCAGGAGTCTGAATCTCGCGCGCGTAGGTGGGACTTACCGTGTTGACGGCATCGGACCAGACGATGCCAGCTTTGAGAAAACTCACATGATCCCAGAATTCCAAGCCGCCGGGATGGTAGAGCCCCGGATCCAAACCCAAATCGGCGAACGCGGCGGCTGGAAAATTTCCCTGATAGCCCAGATTGTGAATGGTCAACAAGGTGCGCATTCCATAGAACGTGGGATCGCTCGCGAAGGTGGTCCGGAGGTATGGGGCAACTAATCCGGTCTGCCAATCGTGCGTGTGGAGCACGGCGGGCCGAAATATGTGGCGTGCGATTCCCAAAGCAGCCTGGTTCAACAGTGCGAAGCGGATGTGATTGTCGGGGTAGTCCCCGTAAATCTCCAGACGATCGTACAACGGCGGGCAATCCACGAAAAAATAGTGCACGCCGCGGTGGATGAGGCGATGAATATCGACATTATAGGAGTGCGGACCGACCCATAGCGGCATCGCGAGCCATATCACTTCCGCGCCGGAAGTTTCGGCCACGCGGTACTTAGGAAGAACTACGCCGACTTCGTCGCCCAAACGAACCAAAGCCGCTGGCAGCGAGCCCATCACGTCCGCCAAGCCGCCGGTTTTGGCGAAGGGAGTGGCTTCAGAAGCCACCATCAGGATCTTCACTGCGCGGCGGCTCCCAGAAGATGCTTTTGTACCTTGCCCAGCGCATTGCGGGGAAGCTTTTCGACGATGATAAAGCGCCGCGGGCATTTGAAGGAGGCGAGTTTTTCGCGGCAACGCGCTTCGAGAATGGCGGTATCGCAGATGCCGCACGGGACCACATAAGCCACGGGAACTTCGCCGCGCACCCGATCGGGCTGGGCTGCCACGGCCGCTTCGGCAACCTCCGGCTGTTCCATGAGAAACTCTTCGATTTCGCGCGGGTAAATGTTGAAGCCGCCAGAGATAATCAGGTCGCTGCGGCGCCCGCACAAGGTGTAGTAGCCATCGGACGATCGCTGCGCAATGTCACCCGTCTTGAACCAGCCATCGACGAACGCGGCACGCGTGGCATCGTCACGCCGCCAGTATCCGGGGAACACGTTCGGACCTTTTAGAAAGAGTTCGCCCGTCTCGCCGTCGGGCACCTCCTGCCCTTCTGGATTGAGGATACGCGCCTGAACTCCCGGGAGCGGAAACCCGACGCTACCCGGACGCCGCTCGCCGTCGTACGGATTCGAGATGTTCATGATGGTCTCGGTCATACCGTAGCGCTCGAGAATCGTGTGACCGAACAAGTTGCGGAAATCTTCGAGCACCTGGGCCGGAAGCGGCGCCGAGCCTGAAACGAACAGGCGCATGCCGCGGCCGATTTCGCGGGCTCGTTCCGGCGGAAGATCCAGTAACCGGACGTACATCGTCGGAACGCCAAAAAACAGCGTGGGCCGAAAATCCAGAAATTCGGCCGCGGCTTTTTCGTGCTCGAAGCGCTCCAGCAACCGCATGCGACATCCCGAGAGTAGCCAACAGTGCAGGCCGTTGCCGAGCGCGTGGACGTGAAACAGCGGCAGGGCCAGCAGGAAACGATCCTCCGCGGTAATGCGCCAAGCCTCCAGAAGATTCGCGGCGTTGACCGCGAAGTTGTTATGCGTCAGAATCGCGCCTTTTGAAACGCCAGTGGTCCCGGAAGTGTAAACCAGCGCGGCAGGCGATTCGCTGTCTAACGGCGTCTCGGAGAGATCGGCCGGCTGCAATGCCGCTTCCGCGCGCAAAGCCGGAAGTTCGTTTTCCGTGACGAATAGCTTCGGCTCGGCATCGCTCAGGATGTGCGAAAGCTCGCGCTCGCGATACAGAATGTTCACCGGAACGAAAATGACGCCCAGCTTGACGCACGCGAGAAACAAATCGATAAAGTCGATCGAGTTGGCCAGGTAGACGGCCAGCCGGTCGCCGCGCTCGAATCCCCGGCCGGCCAGGGCATGAGCCATGCGATTGCTGCGTCCGTCGATATCGCCGAAGGTGTAAGTCGCGCCCTTCCATTCGAGCGCAGGCTCGGCCGCGCGCAGACGCAGTGAGGTATCGAATCGGTTGCGAAGATTCATGGGCCGCACTGACCAGAATACAGTCTGTTGGCCAACGTGGGGCAGGATTGCATCCTGCGCGCGGGTTTGTAACCCGCGTAACGGCCGATTAGAAATCGGCCTGCAGGTTGAAAACCTGCCCCACCCATTTTGGAATCAGTCGTTGACGTCGATGTTGTCGGTGAAGCAGCTGTCGAACGCGCGATCCAGGATGTCCGCGGTCAGCTTCTTGGGCCGCGCCTCGAAGTTGATGAGGTCGATGGCGTGGCTGATGACGTCCCGGGGGTGGCAGCGGCGATAACGTTTGCCGCCTTTTACATAGTGTTTGTCCACAAACCCATCGATGACGCCCGGCTCGTGAGTCAGCAGGCGGGATTCGGCGAAGCGTTCGAAAATCTGGATGAACTCGCTTTTTCCGGGGCTGCGCAGGAACATCTTGTACTGAATGCGGCGCAGGAAAGCCTCGTCGCCCAGCTGCTCGGGCTTCAGGTTGGTGGAGAAAATCAGAAACGCCTCGAACGGCACGGTCATCTTGCCGCCGGCCTGGAAGCTTAGATAATCGACGTGCCGCTCCATGGGAACGATCCAGCGGTTCAGAATCTCGGCCGGCGAGGCCTTCTGTCGTCCGAAGTCATCGATGAGATAAATGCCGTTGTTGGCCTTGAGCTGAAAAGGCGCATCGTACACTTTTGAGACCTTGTTGAAGCTCAGATCCAGCATGTCCAAACCCAGTTCGCCGCCGGTGATGATGAAAGGGCGGCGGCACTTGAACCAGCGGCGATCGAAACCGTGATCGCGATCCATGGTGACACTTTCACTTTCCGAATCGTCGATTTTCTGGTGATAAATCGGGTCGTAGAGCTGGATAATATTGCCCTGGGATTCGATCGCGTAGGGCATGTAGATCGGCGCCGTCTCCACGCGAAATAGGGATTCGGCCAGCGCGGTCTTGCCGTTGCCGGGCTGTCCGTAAATCAGAAACGACTTGTTGGAGTTCACGGCCGGCCCGATGCGCGCCAGGATGTCCTGCTCCACCACCAGATGTTTGAAAGCGCCCTTGAGCGATTCCGGCGTTAGCCAATCCTCGGCCAGCCGCTGCCGCCGCACCACCTCCGCATATTGGTGCAGAGGCACCGGAACGGTCCCGGCATACTGATTGTTTTCCAAGTACTCACGTGTGAGATTTCGCCCTGACTCGGTCAGCGCGAAAATTCCCGAGCTATTGCCCATCCCCAGCGATTTCTTGATGCCCACGTGATGCTGCCGCTTCAGGGTTTCCAGCAGTTCATC
>Ga0265313_10000916_pt1 | contig 29471 bp, 27 predicted proteins | sample 4123metaG_FD_203122 | JGI IMG/M metagenome (GOLD analysis project Ga0265313, IMG submission 203122) | Rhizosphere microbial communities from Carex aquatilis grown in University of Washington, Seatle, WA, United States - 4-1-23 metaG | ecosystem: Host-associated > Plants > Roots > Rhizosphere >...
TCGGCGCGCGGGCGCAGCCCGCGCCGCCCGCGCCCCAGATCAATCCGGGCCTGATCAACAACCAGAACCAGCAGAACCGCCAGCAGATCGAACAGCAGAACAATCTGCCCCAGGTGCCCAGCGTGGTGTCGGGGCCGCGGGCCGAGCCGAAGATCAACATTCCGGGCGGGCCGAACTTCAAGCTGCTGGCCGTCAAGATTGACGAGTCGCATTTCCTGTCGCGCGCGGAACTGGACGCGATCACCGCCAAATATGTCGGCACGGAAGTCGATATCGCCCGCGTCCAGAAGATGGTGCAGGAGATCAACGATCTCTTCGCGGCCAAGGGTATCGTCACCGCCGCGGCCTATCTGCCGCCGCAGGACGTCAAGGACGGCACCATCCAGGTCAAGATCGTGGAAGGACGGCTGGAGAAGATGTCGGTCACCGGCGCCACCAACCTGTCGCCGGATTTCGCGCTTTCCCATGTCAGCCAGAAGCCGGGCGAGATTGTCGATGTGCACCAGGTCGCCCGCGATGTCGCGGTGTTCAACAAGACCGGCGTGGCGCGCATGCAGGCGCTGCTGCAGCCCGGCGGGCAGTTCGGCCTCACCGATATCGAGCTTGCGGTCACCGAGCCGCCGCAGGACACGGCGCAGTTCTTCATCGACAATCAGGGCGTGTCGAGCGTCGGCAGCCTGGAAGGCGGGTTCCTTTATCAGCGCTACGCGCCGCTGGGCATCGACGACAAGTTCACCCTGTATCTGGTCAAGTCGGGCGGGGATATCAGCGGCAATATCGGCTACAATGTCCCGCTGGGTTCATCGGGCGGCCGTATCGGGCTGAGCTTCACCCGCGGCGCGATCAAGGTGATCGACGGTCCCTATGAATCGCTGGGCGTGCGCGGCGATTCCGAAGTCGTTTCCCTCAATGCCAGCCAGCCCATCTATGCCAACACTGACTGGCTGGTGCTGCTGATCGCGTCGGTTTCCCATGTGACTTCGTCATCGACCCAGAATTTCGTGCCGATCACCGACAATCACACCCTGCTGGAGACCGCGGGATTCAATTTCAACTATGGCGATGCCGATGTAACCGCGACCCTGTCGCCGACCCTGTCCTATGGCCATTCCAGCGCGGATGTCTCGCAGCTCAATACCAATTTCCTGTTGCAGAGCGGGACCTATAATGTTTCGGCGCATCTGCCCGACGATTTCAATCTGTCGCTGGGCGGCGCCTGGCAGGCCAGCAGCAAAGAGGTGCTGCCCGGCGACCAGTTGTTCCAGTTGGGCGGGCCGACCACGGTGCGTGGCTACTCCCCCGACGTCGTGGCAGGCTCCAGCGGCTATTACGCCAATCTGGAACTGCATCACGCGCTGCCGATCCTGGACAACGGCATCGACGCCTTCGCCTTCTATGATCGCGGCACGGTCTATAACAGTTTCCCGACCGAGCAGACGCTGGACTCGCTGGGCCTCGGATTTTCGTGGAACGCGGCGAAATATTTTTCTGCCGAACTCACCGCCGGATTTCCAATCGACACCGTGGTCAATACCCAGTCGGACTATGAGATCTATTTCCGGGTCAGCCTGAGACTGGATGACTAGACGTTCGGTAAATTATTGAATATTTCCAATAGCTTATCGTGACATTCGGCCGCGCCTGTCAGGGCTTGGCCGCGCCGGCCTGTTTCACAAAATCCGCCACGTCGATTGCCGCCTGGGTCGGCACACCGGGCTTCTGGAAAAATCCCAGATCGCGGAACCAGTCGATGAAGCGGTACTGCCAACCGCCTTCCGCCGTGAATTCGCGATAGCCCAATCCGCCGCCATGATGGCCGCGGGCATAGATGTGCATCTCCACATTCGGAATCCCGGCATTCAGCATGGCGGAGAAATATTCATCGGCCCACACGGCATGGATCTTGTCGCCCCAGCCCGCGCAGACGATGAAGGCGGGCGGGGTGTTCTTGGGGATGGGCGGCTTGCCGCCCCGGGTGAAGGGCGACGGGCCGGGATAGATGATGCCGACGAAATCCGGCCGCGAGGAAATCCCCGCCAGCGGGTCGGACGGCGCGTTGTTCTTGCGGTCGAAATCGTCAAAAGCGATGGCGGCGGGCGCCGCCAGCTCGGCCCCGGCGGAAAAGCCCATGATGCCGATCTTGGCCGGATCGATGTTCCATTCCTTGGCATGGGCCCGCACCAGGCGGATGGCCTGCTGGGCGTCATAGACCTCGTCGGTCTTGGGATCATAGCCGTCGCGGCGCAGCCGGTTGCGCAGGATGATGGTGGTGACGCCGTGATTGTAGAACCAGGGCACGAAGTCGGCGGACTCGCTGCCGACATTCAGCGTGTTGTGGCCGCCGCCCGCCGCCAGGATCACCGCCGTGCCGGTATTGACGCTGGCCGGGGCGAAATGCACCTCGATGGAGGGATTGTGGATGGAGACGATGCTGTTGATCCGCCCCTGCACCGTGCGGTCCATGTTGTAGACCTCCGGGATGTTCACCTTGTCGGCCTTCAGGTAAGGCGAGCCGGGCGGGAACAGGGTCATCACAATGCCGCCGGGCAGGATCGGCTGCGGTGCGTAGGGCGCGCTGGTCTGCGGCCCCGGCGCGGGAATGTTCATCGCCGGCGGCACCGGCGGCAAAGGCGCCTGCGCCAGGCTGGGGATGGCGGTCAGCGCCGCGCAGCCGGCCAGAAAGAGAATGATTTTTCGCATGGTTCCCCCCGTGTTCTGTGGCCGCATACTTTATTACCGGCGGCGGCGGATCAACTGGCGCGGCGCGGAAAAAGCCGCTTATACTCAGACAATAAGCCGTGGCGGGGAAAGAGATGCGCGCAAAGACCTTGGCAATTGGCCTGCTCCTGGCCTGCGGCGCCACCGCCGCCTTTGCCGATGCGCATGGCGATCGCCAGGCGTTGATGCGCGCCAACAATGCCGCCATCACCGCCATCGACGACCTGGTCACCGGCGCCCTGAAACTCCCCGAGGCGAAGAAGCAGGGGCAGATCCTGATCGACAACGGCGCCAGGATCACCGCCCTGTTCGCACCCGGAACCGATCAGAATGATCCCGGCATCAAGCCGGTGCTCTGGACCGATGCGGCAGGCTTTGCCGCCGCCAACGACAAGTTCATCGCCGACGCCAGGACCGTCCTCACCGCGCCGGACCGGATCGCCCTGGCCCATGCCCTGGTGACGGTGCAGGCCGATTGCGCCGCCTGCCATCGGACCTACCGCGTGATGCCGGCGGGCCGCGGCGGGCGCGGCGCGCCGCCGGATCAATAGCCCGGTGGTCATCAACCGCGAAGACGGCCGGTTCCAGGCCTGTTATTGGCGCAGCGCCGACGCCGTCAGCGGCGATCCCGACCATGCCGAATATTCCGACTTCCTGATGGAGCTGAAGCAGAGCATCGATCAGGCGCTGCGCCGCCGCGACTACGCCTATGCCGCCATCTTCGAGTGGAACGGCGCGGAATGGGACCTGGTGGAAGAGTTCGAGCGCCAGTCCGGCTAGCCGGGCTGATTGGGCGCGCGTTTGCGCCAGCGATAGGCCGCCAGCGAGTTCCGCCAGAAAAATTTCTCCGCCGCGGCGCGGCTGCGCGTCGCGAAATAGCCGCGCGCCAGGGAGACGATCTCGGCCGGCGTGGCGCGGCCCCAGCTGTTCGGCCAGTCCGTGCCGAACAGGACCCGGTCCTCGCCGAAGATGCCGAGCAGCATGTCCAGCTTTTCCCGGTTGGCGGCCACGCCGTGAACGGCGCGGCGCTCTATTCCGGAAAGCTTGACGTAGATTCGCGGCCGGGCGCCGAGTTCGCGCAGCGCGGCGGCATAGGCCGCCTGTTCCTGCGGCTGCGGATCGAATCCGGGCAGATGATCCAGCACGATCCGCAAGGTGGGCACGGCATCGCTTGCCCTGACCGCCGCCTGGAGCAGGTCCATCGAGGGATCGGCGGTGTCCATCACCAGCTCCGCTTCGGCGAGACGACGCAGGCCGTCGACAAAGCGCCGGTCGCCAAGCTGCGTGGCCAGGCGGCGGTCCCAAAGATTGCCGCAACGGATGCCCAGGAAAAGCGGGTTCTTGCGGTGGCGGTCCAGCAGGGCGGCGAAATCATCCTTCTCCGGTTCGAGATCGCCCACGGTGCCGACAAAGAGCGGGTCGGTCTGAATCTGTTCCAGGACCCAGAGATTGTCCTCGACCCAGGGGCTGGCCTCGAGCTCGATGGCGCCGACAATGTTCAGCGGCGTCGCATAGGGCCGGTATGTCGAAGGCAGCGCCACGCCGCCGCTCTCACGCGACCATTGCGCCGACCCGGTATAGGGCGCGCCCTGCGGGCGGCGCCCGTCGAAGAGATGGACATGGGTGTCTATGATCGGGATATCCGCAAGCGGATCGGCGGCCCAGGCCGGTTGGGCGAAGAGCGTTGCGACACCGGCGGAGAGGAACTGACGGCGCTGCATCTGGGCATCCGTAATGAGGCCGGCGGATGATACACGATGTTCGCCACCGGCAAAGCCCGCCACAGGCCGGAAAATACCCCGCAAGACCCTGAAATAGCTAGATTTTTCTGAATGCCGGCAAACCGAGGCCGGCGCCGGTCAATCCGTCCCCCGCAGGCGATAGCCGACGCCTTGTTCGGTGAGGATCAGCACCGGCTTCTCCGGATCGGCTTCCAGCTTCTGCCGCAGGGTGCGGATATAGATGCGCAGATACTGCACATCGCTTTCCCCGCCCCACACTTCTTTCAATATGTGCCGGTGGGTGAGCACCTTGCCGGCATGCGCGACCAGCAGCCGCAGCAGGTCGTATTCCCGCGGCGTCAGCTTCACCTCCACCCCGCGCGCCATGACAAGGCGGCGCACCAGATCGACGCAGAGATCGCCGCTGCGGAAGACCGGCTTCTCGCCTTCCTGCTGCAGGCGATGGCGCAGCGCGGCGCGGATGCGGGCGGAAAGCTCCTCCATGCCGAAGGGCTTGGCGACATAATCGTCGGCGCCGAGGTCGAGCGCCGCCACCTTGCCGGCCTCGTCGTCGCGGCTGGAAAGAATGACGATGGGCGCCGCCGACCCGCTTTCGCGCAGCCGCTTTATGACTTCCAGCCCGTCCATGCCCGGCAGGCCGAGATCGAGCACGATCAGGTCGGCGGGATTGCGCCGCAGGAATTCCAGCGCTTCCTCGCCGCTGCCCGTTTCCTCGACGCGGTAACCCTGCGCCGTCAGCGCCGTGCGCAGGAAGCGCCGGATCGGCGGCTCGTCGTCCACGACCAGGATACGGACCGGATTCATGCCGCCACCGGTACCGTCAGGGTGAAGACCGCGCCATGGCCTTCGCCGCGATTGGCGGCGCTGATGCTGCCGCCCATCGCCTCCATGAAGCCACGGGCGATCGATAAGCCCAACCCGGTGCCGGCGCGTTTCCGGTCCGCCGCCGTCACCCGGTAGAATTTGTCGAACACCCGCTCGCGATCTTCTTCCGGCAGGCCTTCGCCTTCGTCCTCGACGCTGATGCGCACCATGGTGCCGTCGCGCCGCCCGCGCACGGTCACTTCGCTGCCCGGCGGGGTATATTTGCCGGCATTGTCCAGCAGGTTGAACAGCACCTGCTCGAACAGAACCGGATCGAGCCGCACCAGCGGCAGATCGTCATCCAGCGCCAGGGTGACAGGGCGCCCGGCCAGCAGCTTGGCGGTGCGCCGCAGCACGCTGCCGGTGACGTCGGCAATGTCCACCGCCTCCAGCCGGGGCGCCAGCGCGCCGGATTCCAGCCGGGTCATGTCCAGCAGATTGGCGATGAAATGGTTCAGCCGTTCGGCCTCGTCCTGGATGGTGGCGAGCAGCGCATCCTGGTCGGCGGCCTCGATCCGGTCGCGATACTGCCGCAGGCTGGTGACCGAACCCAGGATCGAGGCCAGCGGCGTGCGCAGGTCATGGCTGATGGAGGTGAACAACGCCGAACGCAGCTTCTCGGCTTCCGCCGCGACGCGGGCCTTGTCCATCTCGCCGGCCAGGTGCAGGCGCTCGATGGCCAGCGCCGCCTGGTCGGTGAGCGAATCCAGCAGCCGCCGCTGGTCCGGCGTCAGCAGCGAGCCTATCCCATTGTTGCCGGGGGCGCGGGCGGAATCCAGGCCGATGATGGCGACGATGCCGCGCCCGGTGCGCATGGGCAGGAACAGGCGCCGCGCGCCCGGCAGGGTGTCGGAGCCGCGCCCGGCGGCGCTGCCCTGCTCCCAGGCCCAGCGCGCCGCGGCGAGGTCGCCCTCGTCCAGCGTGTCCTCCGGCGGATAGCCGGCGCGCACCTCAAGCTTTTCGCCTTCGGGCAGCAGCAGCACGACATGCAGCTTCAGCATATGCGCCACCTGATAGGCGGCGGCCCACAGCAGATCGTCCAGCGAAACCACGCCCGCCAGCTTGCGGGCGAAAAGATAAAGATCCTCGGTGGTGGCGGCGCGGTCGCGCGCCACGATCGCCTGGGTCCGCACCCGCGCCGTCAGATTGCTGGCGATCACCGCCACCAGCAGGAAGACCAGCAGGGTGACGATGTTTTCCGGCTGGGCGATGGTGAAAGTATAGAGCGGCGGCAGGAAGAAGAAATTATAGGCCAGCGCCAGCGCCACGCAGGCGGCAAACGAAGGCCAGAGGCCGAAGGTGACGGCGCTGGCCAGAACCCCGACCAGCAGCACCAGCGCCACGTTGGAAACCGCCATGGTATGGCGCAGCAGCAGCGCCGCACCCAGGGCGGCGGCGCTGAACAGCGCGGCGCCGAAAAAGGCGCGCGGCTCGGGCCATTGCCGGGGGGGCGGCGCGGCGTCTTCGTCCCGCCGGACGCCGCCCCGCTCCGGCACCACATGCACATGGATGTCGGGCGCGCGGCGCAGCAGCGCCAGCGCCAGGGGCGGGCGCAGCAAGCCGCGCCAGCCCGCGCTGCCGCCGGCGACAGTGACGATATCGGTGATGTTGTTGGCGCGGGCGAATTGCAGCACACCGTCCACCTCGCTGGCGGCGGGCACGGTGGCGGCGGCCGCGCCCATGCGCTCGGCCAGGCGCAGGCCCTGCGCCACAAGATCGCGCTCGGCCTCGCTGGCCTGGCCGGTCTCGACATGAATGGCGGTCCAGGGCGCACGCAGCCGCGCCGCCAGCCGCCGCGCCTGGCGGATTGCCGCCGCCGCGCCCGGCCGGGCATTCACCGTCACCAGCAGACGCTCGCCCGCTTCCCAGGGGCCGGCGATGGCGTGGGCGCGCATATAGTCCACCACCTGGGCGTCCACCCGCTGGGCGGTGCGCCGCAGCGCCAGTTCGCGCAGCGCCGCCAGATTGCCGGGTTGGAAGAAATTCTGCCGCGCCCGCTCCGCCGCGTCCGGCATATAGACCTTGCCGGCCTTGAGCCGCTGCAGCAGGTCTTCCGGCGTCAGGTCCACCAGCTCGATGTCGTCGGCGCGGTCGAGAATGGCGTCGGGCACGGTCTCTCGCACCCGCACATGGGTGATCTTGGCCACCACATCATTGAGGCTCTCGATGTGCTGGACATTCAGCGTCGTATAGACATCGATGCCGGCCGCCAGCAGCTCCTCGACATCGAGATAGCGCTTGGGGTGGCGGCTGCCCTCGGCGTTGGAGTGGGCCAGCTCGTCCACCAGCACCAGGCCGGGGCGGCGCTGCAAGATGGCGTCAAGGTCCATTTCCGCCAGGACGCGGCCCTTGTAGGGCGTGCGCTTCTTGGGAACGATCTCGATGCCCTTGGTCAGAAGATCGGTCTCGACCCGGCCATGGGTCTCGACCACCCCGATCACGGCGTCGGCGCCTTCCAGCTTGCGGCGGCGGGCCTGCACCAGCATCTCATAGGTCTTGCCCACGCCCGGCGCGGCGCCGAGAAAAATCTTCAACCGGCCATGACCGCCCTTTCCTGCCGCCTTGAGCAGGGCATCGGGAGAGGGTCGGGCGTCGGCATCGGTCATCCGGCCGGGAGTCTAGTCCGATTGGCCGCGCCTTGCGCGCCGGTCTTCATTGCGTCGAGCGCAAGGTTCAGTTTCAGGACATTGACATGCGGCTCGCCCAAAAGGCCGAAAAGCCGGTCTTCCACATGGGCTTGCGCCAGGGCCGTCACCGCCGCCGGGTCGAGGCCGCGCGCCCTGGCCACGCGCGGCGCCTGGAACAGGGCTGCGGCGGGCGAAATATCGGGGTCCAGACCGCTGGCGGATGCCGTGACCAGATCGTCAGGCACCGGAGCGCCGGGATTTTCCGTCCTGAGTTTGGCGGCGTCGGCGGCGATGCGCTCTTTCAGCTTTTTGGACGTCGCGGCGAAATTGGAGCCGGAGGAATTGACGGCGTCATAGCCGTTGCCCGCCGCGGAAGGCCGGCCATGGAAATAGCGCGGGCCGGCGAAGCTCTGGCCGATCAGTTCCGAACCGATCACCTTGCCATCCTTCTCGACCAGGCTGCCCGCCGCCTGATGCGGGAACAGCGCCGCCGCCAGGGCGGTGAAGCCGAGCGGATAGAGCAGACCGGTGAGCACGGTCATCAGCAGCAGCATGACGATGGCGGGGCGAATATGTTGCATGCCCATACTCCTTTGAATAAGTCGCTCAAGCGAGATTCAGGGCAGTGACCAGCAGGTCGATCGCCTTGATGCCGATAAAGGGCACGATGATGCCGCCCAGGCCGTAGACCAGCAGGTTGCGGCGAAGCAGGACGGCGGCGCCCTCGGCGCGGTACTTCACGCCCTTCAGCGCCAGCGGGATCAGCGCCACGATGATCAGGGCGTTGAAGATGATGGCCGACAAAATGGCCGATTGCGGCGAATGCAGCCCCATGATGTTGAGCGCCTGGAGCTGGGGATAGAAGGCCAGGAACATGGCCGGGATGATGGCGAAATACTTGGCCACGTCATTGGCAATGGAGAAGGTGGTCAGCGCGCCGCGCGTCATCAGCAGTTGCTTGCCGATTTCGACGATCTCGATCAGCTTGGTGGGATCGCTGTCCAGATCCACCATGTTGCCGGCCTCGCGCGCCGCCATGGTGCCAGAGTTCATCGCCACGCCGACATCGGCCTGGGCAAGCGCGGGCGCATCATTGGTGCCGTCGCCGCACATCGCCACCAGCTTGCCCGCGCCCTGCTCCTGGCGGATCAGCGCCAGCTTGGCCTCGGGCGTCGCCTGGGCGAGGAAGTCGTCCACCCCGGCCTCGGCGGCGATGGCCGCGGCAGTGAGCGGATTGTCGCCGGTGATCATCACGGTGCGAATGCCCATCTGGCGCAGGGCGGCGAAACGTTCGCGGATGCCGCCCTTGACGATGTCCTTGAGATGGATGACGCCGAGCAGGCGCTTGTCCTTGACCACCGCCAGCGGCGTGCCGCCGGTCTTGGCGATGCGGTCGGCGATCACGGTGAGCGCCGCGCCGGAGAGCGACTTTATGTTGTTGTTTTGGCCGGACCAGGCCAGCACCGCGTCCACCGCACCCTTGCGGATCGAGCCATTGATGGAGTCGATGCCCGACAGCCGCGTCTGCGCCGTGAACGGCACGAAACTGCCCTGCCCCGCGGCAAGCTTGACGCCGTATTTGCCTTGCGCCAGCGCCACGATGGAGCGGCCTTCCGGCGTTTCGTCCGCCTGGCTGGCGAGGAAGGCGGCTTCCGCCAGCTCCTGCTCGCTGACGCTTTCCAGCGGCAGGAATTGGGTGGCCTGGCGGTTGCCCAGGGTGATGGTGCCGGTCTTGTCCAGCAACAGAGTGTCCACATCGCCCGCCGCTTCCACCGCCCGGCCCGACATCGCCAGGACGTTGAAGCGCACCAGCCGGTCCATGCCGGCGATGCCGATGGCCGAAAGCAGCGCCCCGATGGTGGTGGGGATCAAAGTGACGAACAGCGCCACCAGCACCAGGATCGGCAGGGTTCCGCCGGCATAGGCGGCATAGGCCGGAATCGTGACGACGGCGAAGACGAAGATGATGGTGAGGCCGGCCAGCAGGATGTTGAGGGCGATCTCGTTGGGAGTCTTCTGCCGCTCAGCCCCTTCCACCAGGGCGATCATGCGGTCCAGGAAAGTCGAGCCCGGCGTGGCGGTGATGCGCACCACGATCTGGTCCGACAGCACACGGGTGCCGCCGGTCACCGCCGAACGGTCGCCGCCCGATTCGCGGATCACCGGGGCGCTTTCGCCGGTGATGGCGCTTTCGTCCACGCTGGCGACGCCTTCGATGATCTCGCCGTCGGAAGGAATAATGTCGCCCGCCTCGACCAGCACCAGGTCACCGCGGCTGAGAAGCTGCGCCGGTTTCTTGGAATAGAGGCGCGCCTTCTGGTCCGCCAGCAGCTTGGCGATGGTGTCGCTGCGGGTGCGGCGCAGGGCGTCGGCCTGGGCCTTGCCCCGCCCTTCCGCCACCGCTTCGGCGAAATTGGCGAACAGCACGGTGAACCAGAGCCAGAGATTGATCTGAAAGGCGAAGGCCCAGTTCCGATGAGAAAAGTGCGGCGCCCCGCCCAGCCAGTCGCGCAGGAACAGGAAGGTGGTGAGCGTGGCGGTGACCTCGACCGTGAACATCACCGGGTTCTTCGCCATGACGCGGGGATCGAGCTTCTTGAAGGCATTGCCGATGGCGGGCCAGAGAATGGCGGGATCGACCAGGTTCGGTTTCTTGTTCATGGCTGCCTCAGAAGAAGCCGCCGGTCAGCATCGCCAGATGCTCGACGATGGGGCCCAGCGACAAAGCGGGGAAGAAAGTGAGACCGCCCACGATCAGGATCACGCCGGTGAGCAGGCCGACGAACAGCGCGCCATGGGTGGGAAAGGTGCCGGCGCTGGCAGGCACGATCTTCTTGGCGGCCAGGGCGCCCGCCACCGCCATCATCGGCACGATGAAGAGGAAGCGGCCGATCAGCATCGCCAGGCCCAGCGTGGCGTTATAGAAGGGCGTGTTGGCGGTCAGGCCGGCAAAGGCGCTGCCATTGTTGCCGGTGGCCGACGTGAAGGCATAGAGAATCTCGGAAAAGCCGTGCGGCCCGCTGTTGAGCGGCCCGGCCAGGCCCGCTTTGGTCACCGCCGCCAGCGCCGTGAAGCCCAGGATCGAGAGCGCCAGCACCAGGATGGCGAGCATGGCCATCTTGACCTCCTTGGCCTCGATCTTCTTGCCGAGATATTCCGGCGTGCGTCCCACCATCAGCCCGGCCACGAACATCGCCACCACGGCCCAGAGCAGGATGCCGTAAAGGCCCGATCCGACGCCGCCAAAGACGATCTCGCCCAGTTCGATGTTGATGATGGGGATCAGGCCGCCGATGGGGGTGTAGCTGTCATGCATGGAATTGACGCTGCCGTTGGAGGCGTCGGTGGTGGCGGTGGCCCACAAGGTCGAATTGGCGACGCCGAAGCGCACCTCCTTGCCTTCCATGTTGCCGATGGGCTGGGCCACATGCGCTGCGGCGACGGCGGCGTTGCCCTGGGCTTCCGCCCAGTAGGTCGGGACCAGCCCGCCCAGGAACAGCACCGTCATCACCGCGAAGATCGCCCAGCCCTGGCGCGTATCTTTCACGAGGCGGCCGAAGGTATAGGTCAGCGCCGCACTGACGACGAGGATGGACCACAGTTCCAGGAAATTGGTCAGGGCGTCGGGATTCTCGAAGGGATGAGCGGAATTGGCATTGAAGAAGCCGCCGCCATTGGTGCCCAGCATCTTGATCGCTTCCTGCGAGGCCACCGGACCCTGGGCGATCAGTTGCTTGGCGCCTTCCAGGCCCACCGCCGCGGTGTAGCTGCCGAGATTCTGCGGCACGCCCTGCCACACCAGCACCAGGGCGAAGATGACGGCCATGGGCAGCAGCACATATAAAGTGCAGCGGGTGAGATCGACCCAGAAGTTGCCCACCGTCCGGGCGGACCGGCGGGCGAAGCCGCGGATCAGCGCCAGCGCCAGGGCAATGCCGGTGGCGGCGCTGAGGAAATTGTGCACCGTCAGCCCCAGCATCTGCACCAGATAGGACAGGGTGGTTTCACCGGCATAGGACTGCCAGTTGGTGTTGGTGATGAAGCTGATCGAGGTATTGAAGGCAAGGTCGGGCGTCACCGCCGCCATGCCCTGCGGGTTGAAGGGCAGCAGCACCTGCAGCCGCTGCAGCAGATAGAGCGAGACAAAGCCCGCCACGCTGAAGGCCAGCATGGCGATGGTATAGGTCGTCCAGTGCTGCTCCTCGCCCCTGACGCCGGAGAGACGGTAGAAGACGCGTTCGATGGGCGCCAGGAAGCTGATCTCGCCTTCGAAGACGCGGGCCATGTAGAGGCCCAGCGGCTTCACGCAGACCAGGATGGCGAGGCAGAAAATCCCGATCTGGATCCAGCCATTGAGAGTCATCAGAACTTCTCCGGCCGGATCAGGGCATAGACCAGATAGCCAAGCAGGCCGAGCGTCACCAGCGCGGCCAGCAGATAATCGCCGCCCATCACAGCCTCTCGCAGATCAGGGTGTAGCCGATGGCAGCGGCGAAAAACGCCAGACCGGCGGCAAGGAAGATCGCATCCCACATCGGGACCTCCTGTTCAGGAGGGCTGATCTAGAGCGCCCGGCCTATAGGTTCGATATGCGGCGGCGCGAAGGAAAATATAGAGACCGTATAGGACGCCGAACGCCGCCGCCGAAACGGCGAAGCCGCCTCACTAGCTGGGGCTGTCCCGAAGTCAATTACGTATAGTGTCCCCGGAATTAGCAGAGCTTTCGCCGCCGTTCCCGATGAGGAATCGCCGGAATTCGCCGAAGCGCGCCGGGCAGGCGGGGGCGCGGGCGATCAGTCCGCGGGCGGCCCGAAAAACACCTGGGTCGCAAACACCGTGCCGCCCCTGACCGTCACGCCGATGCCGCTTCTGCGGAAAGCGGGCCGCAGGATATTTTCGCGATGGCTCGGACTTGCCATCCAGTCCGCCACGGCCCTGTGCGCGAAAGCGACGGGATCGAAATTGCGGTGGCCGGTTTCCTTCATGATGTTCTCGCCCATCCATCCGTAGCGGCCGAACTGCGCCCGCATCCTGTCAATGGCGAGATGGTGGCCATTGGCGTCCTGATGCGAAAAGGAGGCGCCATCCGCCATCTCGTCGGAGCGCCCGCGCGCGATTTCGGTCAGCGCCGCGTCACCGGACAGGGCCGGCGCGCCGGGCGCGAAGCGGGCGCGCTGCTCGGCGATACCCTGGGCGATCAGGAGTTCGGCTGTGCGTTCGGCGGCTGCTTGCTCGGCGACAGGATACGACGCGGTCAGAAAACGGTCCGGCGTGGCGGCCAGGGCGGCGGACCCCTGCAGCAGCGCCAGCGCGCACAAGACGGCTTTTCTCATCACGGATGAGCCCATTCGACAGCGCGGGAAATATAGCGGATGAAGCGGAACCGCGGCTGAACCGCGGGAGTACAATTTGAAAAGAAGGTTACCGCGGCGGGCGGATATGCGGGGCGGCCGCTCCTGTCACCTGCCGCGCCACCGCTCTGGCTGACTGCCCGCCCCGTCATTCTTCCGATTTGCAGAGCAAATCAAAAGAATGGCGCCAGAAGAGGACCCACAAATATCGGCTAACCCCCTGATTTTCCGCTCATTTCAAAAAAGAAAAAGCGCGCCGTACCCACACCGTACCAACAAATCAGTTTCCTTAAACGGCTGAATCTGCTGGCGCAGCGAACAAACGAAATGGGCTCCGGCAAGCACCGCTTCAATGACCGCTTTGCGCCAAAAGCGGTCCCGGCCAGGCGCGCAAAAGCTGGAATGGCGGCGCTTAGAGCGAGGGCTCATTGGGCTTCAACAATCCGGCGCAATTTACCGCCCCGCCGCCGCCACATTGAGCCCCTCACGTTTGGCGCAAATCACGTGAATCGGGCCATTTCTCTGTAATCATCTGCTAGGGTGAGCCAGCCGGTCCGGATAAAGACATCCATAGTCTTGGCGGCCTGCTCCTCGGCTTCCATAGCCTTGGCAAGATAGAAACGCTGCCTGGCTTGCTTGTCCGTGATGCCGCTCATTGCGGGACGCTATACCTATGACCTGCGCATTCCTAGCTGCGGTTGCGACTGCTGACCCCGGACATTATGCGCACCAGCAGATGGTCCAGAGAGAGTGAGCCAGCCCCCCGCCACAGAATAAAGACCATGAAGCCAAGCCACTGAATATGATCGGGCCAGCCCATTGGCTCAACGAACAGTTGAATCACAGCCACCATGCCGAGCAGGCCCAGCACGCTGAGGCGTGAGAACAGCCCCACCAGAACCAGGCTTGAAAGCCCCAGCTCCATCGCCGCCGCCATGTGCGCCGCGAATTCCGGCGGCAGGATCGGCACTTTGTATTCTTCGCGGAAGAGCTGAATGGTGGCGTTCCAGTCAGCAATCTTAACCAGACCGGAGCGGAAGAAGACGCTGAAAGTTGCGATCCGTGCGGGAAGGATCACGGCGCTGTAGGGAATGGCGTTCAACAAGGCGGTTGCGCGCTGGGCCAGCGCCAGGGGCTTTACGGCGATGCTCATGGCGATGACTCCTCAAGGGTTGGGATGACGGTGCAGAACGGGGCGGCGAATATCTCCGCTTGAATGGCGCAGAGAGCTTCCGTTGGCGATGCGCCGGCCAAAGCGGCCCGAAAAGCGGTTTCGGCACCTTCACCGGCCAATAGCGACAGCAGAAAGCGGCCCGCCATGGCGCTCACCCGCTGCACGACAGCATCGCAGTCTCTACGCCACACAAGAATAAAGCGCTCGGCCGGAGCGGTATCAATCCGGGCGAGGGCGGGGTCATCGCCGATTGCGGCGCGGATTTCGTCCGCCGGAGACATCAACGGCAGGACGGCAAGGCCCTGCGGCAGAGCAAGAAAAGCCTTGGCATCCAGTGCAAAGCGTTGTTCGCGTGTGGAGCCGCGCAAGACCGTTTCGACGGCACGGTCCAGGCGCGCCACATCGGCCAGGTAAGTCAGGGCAGCGGCGGGGGCGAACTCCGCCAGAAAGTCGGCAAAGCCTTCGCCATAGCGCGCAAGGCAAGCGGTGTTCGGCAGGTTTTCCCGCGCAAAGACGCGGCAGGTTTGATCGAAGAATTCTTCGCCGACCAGCGTTTCGACCGTGGGATAGGAAAGACGCAGCGCATTGGCCAGCGCGCCCATGATGGTGTCGCGATGGATGGACAGGGCTTCCGCCGGTGAAATCGGGCCCGCAAGCAGTCCCGCGGGAACTTCGCCGCTCAGCACCGCCTGGGAAAAATGACCTTGCTGTTCAGCCAGCGGCAGCATGGCGGACCTCCAGCGCAGTCGCCATGACGTCATCGGCGGTTCGCGCTTCATCGGCCAGGCGCGCAAAAGCGGGAATGGCAGTATCCCATTCGATCAGGGCGGGGCGCGGCCCGATACGGCGGATCGTGTCCGCATAGAGGTCCCACACATCCTCGTTGACGGGCGAGCCGTGATCGTCGATATGGACATGGCCGCCATCGGCACATTCCCGCACGGCATGGCCGGCCAGGTGGATTTCGCCAACGGCCGCGGCGGGCAAGGCATCAAGCATTTGGTGCAAGCGGACGGCGGGGTCTTCGCCCAGATTGGCGGCCGAAACGGCGACGTTGTTGATATCAAGCAGCACGCCGCAGCCGCTGCGCCGTGCCAGGCCGGCCAGAAACTCGCCTTCGCGCATTTCGCTATGGGCCCAGGCAAGATAGGCGGAAGGGTTCTCGATCAGGATGGGGCGACGCAGCGCCGTCTGCACCCGGTCGATGTTGCGGACAAATACGTCCTGCGCCTCACGCGTATACGGCAGGGGCAGAAGATCGGGAAGATGCACGCCGCCGGCCGAACTCCAGGAGAGGTGGTCGGAGATCAGGCCAGGCTGGATGCGGCCGGCAAGCGCGACGATGGCGGCCAGGTGATCGGCATCGATGCCGTCCGCCGAGCCCAGCGAGAGCCCTGTGGCGTGCAGGGAAACCGGAAAGTCGCGTCTCACTCTTTCAAGAATGTCCGGAATGACGCCATCGCCCAGGTAATTCTCGGGATGGACTTCAAACCATGCCGCCCTGGCCTCGCCCGCCAGCACGGACTTGTGATGGGGAAAGCGCAGCCCGACCCCCGCTTTCACGGGGATCGGGGCTGCTGGCGCCGCAGGGGGTAAGGGGTTGCGGCGCATGACGGCTACTTGCCCATCATCGTGCTGCCGCCGGCCAGCTTCGAGCAGGCGCCTGCGGGCAGGAAGACGAAGGAGGACTTGTCGGAATTCCTGGTCGCCTGACCGGCGCAGGAATGCGCACCGGCGGCGCAGTCATTCTTGCCGGCGGCGGCGACGCCATAGCATTTCTCCGAGCCGCTGGGCTGGGCCACGGGCGCGGCGCTGGCGGCGGCGGCAAGAGCCAGCGAGCCGAGCAGGGTGGCGGCAATAATCGACTTGGTGTTCATGGTAGAGCTCCTGAAATGTGCGGAGCGACCATCGCCCCGATGCCCACCTTTCGTGGCTGCCCCGGGCGCAGTTACAGTCCCGGACCGTCAAATTGCGATGTGCAAAAATAATCTTTTGCGGTGTAACCTTGGGGGCCGCCGTGCGAAATGACCGGGAGCGCAGGAAGTGATTGCCGCCGAGCCGCAATATCGGGACTGGATGGTTGCCGCCCTGGCCGGCGACGCCCACGCCTATCGCCGGCTGCTGGCGGCGCTGACCGGTCATTTGCGCGCTTATTATGCAAGGCGCGTGGGCACGGCCACAGCGGAGGATCTGGTGCAGGAGACATTGATCGCCATTCACAGCCGCCGGGCGACCTATGACCCGGGTCTGCCCCTGACGGCGTGGGTCTATGGCATCGCCCGCTACAAGCTGATTGACGAATTCCGCCGGGAGCGCCGCCGCGCCAGTGTGTCGCTGGAGGATGCGGGCGAGCTTTTCGCGGCCGATGAAAGCGAGGCCCTGGCCGCCCGCCGCGATGTGGAAAAGCTGCTGCATCGCCTGCCCGAGGCCAAGCGCAATCTGGTCCGGGCCGTGAAGCTGGATGGCGCTTCCATCGCCGAGGTGGCGGCCCAGACCGGCCTGTCGGAAACAGCCGTCAAGGTTGGCGTCCATCGCGCCGTGAAATCCCTGGGCGAGGAACTGGGGGCCGATCGTGCGGACTGACGATCTTCTGGATATCCTTTCAACCGACCTGACGCCTGCGCCACATTCCATCGTGCTGCGCCGGCTGGGCGTGGGCCTGGTCCTTGGCATGGCCGCGACACTCCTGGTCGTGCTGTTCCGGTTCAAGCTCAGGCACGACCTCGCCGCCGCCGTCCTCGGCGCGGCCTTCTGGATCAAGTTCGCCTATGGCTTCGCGATTGCGGGCCTGGGACTTTGGATGGTGGAACGCCAATCGCGCGCCGGCGCGGACTCCCGTGCCCCCGGTTGGCTGCTGGCCGTGCCCATTGCGCTGCTCGCAATGGTGGCTGCGATGCAGTTGAGCGCGCCGCAGGCGGATTGGCGCGCTCTGATGATGGGACATACGGCGCGCGTCTGCTCCATGCTGATTGTTTTGCTTTCGCTTCCCATTTTTGCCGGCGTCTTCTGGGCGATGCGGTCGCTGGCGCCGACGCGCCTGACGCTTGCCGGCGCCTGTGCCGGGTTGCTGTCAGGCGCCGCCAGCGCCACGCTTTACGGACTGCATTGCCCGGAAGTCGCCGCGCCCTTCATCCTCGTCTGGTATTCGCTGGGCATCCTTCTCGCCACGGGACTGGGGGCAATCGTGGGCCGATGGGCTTTGCGCTGGTAGCCTCACCGGCGTCGCAGAACACGCGCAATAAAACTGATTTAATTGTTGCATTCCGCTGCGTAAGGGACAGGTCTAACGCGGACGCGGAGCAAATCGATGCCCACCACCGGAACGGTTCAGGCCGTCGCCTTCCTCTTTGCTGCAACGGTATTGGAGGTCAGCGGCGATGCCGTAGCTGAAATCCGCAACGCCGGGGGGCCGCCAAAGACAAAGCCGCCCCACTAGCTGGGGCTGCCCCAAAGTCAATTACGTATAGTGTCCCCGGAATTCGCGGAGGCGGTGTCAATTAAGGTGTGGCAGGTGTCCTGCCGCGCCCGCCCTCAAGCCGCTGTCGCGCGGGCGGGCTTGGCATTCCAATGCCTCGCCGGAAGCGAGGCATTGGAATGGTGCCCAGAAGAGGACTCTGATATTCAGCGTATTATACTGATATAATGATGTTATTCCTATTCGGTTTATCTCGGTACCCCCTGTGGTACCCCGACTGCGCCAATTCAAAACGGGTGCGATTCCAGTTTCTCTCCTGAACACCGTGACGAATGCGTTTGGGGCTATCTCATCTGAAGGCGCCTCAGGCTGGACGCGGCGCCATGACGTTGTCTTGCGCTTTTCTTACTCGGCTCAGATTGCGCTTATGCCTCTTAAATCGCCTTTATAGCGCTGAATAGGCGACCCGGATGCGGTCCAACGCCGTCTGCGCTGCCGGGATGGCACCACCCATGGTCAGGAAACCGTGGATCATGTCGGAGAAATAGAGCGGCTCGACCGGTACGCCGGCCAGGGTCAGCTTCATGACATAGGCTGCCGCCTCGTCGCGCAGCGGATCGAAGCCGGCATAGAGGATGATGGCCGGCGGCAGATTGGCCAGGTCGTCGGCGAACAGCGGCGACAGCCGCCAGTCATCGCGCGGCACGCCAGGCGGCGCATAATTGTCCCGGTACCAGGCATAGACGGAGGCGGTCAGCAGATAGCCGTCGGCCAGATTGCGGTGGGAGGCCAGGGAAGCCGACATGTCGAGGCAGGGATAGAGCAGCAGCTGTCGCCAGGGCTGGATACCAGGCTCCCCCCGCAGCACCAGCGCCGCCGCTGCCGCCAGGTTGCCGCCGGCGCTGTCGCCACCGATGGAGATTCGCGCGGGATCGGCGCCCAGTTCACCGACATTGTCCTGCACCCAGCGCCAGGCGGCGAGGGTGTCGTTCAGCGCGGCCGGGTAAGGCGCTTCCGGCGCGAGGCGATACTCCACCCAGATGACGATCTGGCCCGTGGTGTTGGCCAGGGCGCGGCAGAAAGGCTCATAGGTGGCCAGTGAACCAACCGACCAGCCGCCGCCATGCAGATAGACGATGGCCGGCAACCGCTCACCCTGGCGAAAATTGCGGGGCCGGATCACGGTGAGGCGCGGCACGCCGCGCAAGGCCGGCAGAATGTGGATGATATTTTCCACCGGCTCCAGTGGGGCAAGCAGCTGGCGCCGATTGAGATTGTAAAACCGTCGCACCACGGCGACGTCGGTGCCGGGCGGCGGCGCCAGTGCGTTGCCCAGTATCCCGATCACGCGCTGGGCTGAAGAATGTGGTGCTTCCGGCTCGCTGTAGGCCAGACGCAGGGCATGGGATCGGGTGCTCATATCATTTTCCTGACCGGTTGACTGGGCGGCCGGGTCACGCGGCCGGCCGCCCAGTACCGCTGCTACGTCAAAGGACCCCTGGCTTGCCGGTGTTCGCCGCCACCTTCTGCGCCAGCAGCTTCTCAATGCGGGCGGTGAATTCCTGCTTCAGCTGCTCGTGGAACTCGCCGCTGGCCGGTGAAGCAAAGCCGGAATGCACCGCATCGACTTTGCCGTCACGGTTGATGAAGACCGTGGCCGGCCAGGTGTCGAGATGGTTGAGCTGCGGCACCTTCTCCCACATCTCGGCGGGGGCGCCAGCCTGAAGATAGGCATACTTCACGCCATACTTCTTGATGAAGGCCTTTTCGCGCGCCAGTGTGCCCTGCTGCTCCGGCTCCTCGAAGTCCAGTGCGACGATGCGCAGGCCCCTGTCGCGATACTGCTTGTCCAGCTTGACCAGATACTGGGCCTCGTCATGGCAGTTGGGGCACCAGGTGCCGGTGACGATGGCCAGCACGACCTTGCCCTTGTATTCGGGGTCATCGTTTGAAACCAGCTTGCCGTTCACATCGCGGAACTTGAAGGTGAAGGTCTCGTTGGGATCGCGCGCCACGGTGTGAAGCAGGAAGTCATCAGGCTGCGGCAGTCCCTTGGCCTGGGCGACGTCCGCCTTCCAGGCGGTCAGCACCTGGGCATAGCGGCCATCGGGCGTCGCCTCGCTGCCGTAGGGATTGCTGCTGGCGCTGGCGGCCTGGGCACTGGGGCGGCGGCTTTCCTGCTCGACCTTGAGCGTGCCGTCGACCGCCGGAGTGATGGTGATGACGCCGGGGCGGCCGCCGTCGAAGTGGCTCAGCACCCATTTGCCGTCACTGTAGCTGCCGCTATAGGCGCCGGTATCGCCATCGATACGCAGGATGGAAGCCGAAACATCGGCGCCCTGCTGCTGCACGATCAGGCGGAACGCCTTCTCACCCTTGGAAGACGGGGCGTCGAGTGGGATGACATAGGTTCCGGCGATGGCCGGAGCATTGGCCGCTGCAGCGGCCTCGACATGGCGCACAGCATGGAAGCTGTACTGCGAACCGGATTCGCGGTTCTGGGCGATAGCGGTTCCGTCGAGCTGGCCATCCTTCAGGTTCGCGTTGATCGTGGTCAGGTAGTGCTCGATGTTCAGGGTCAGCTTGCCATCCTGGAAGCTGGCGCTGGTGGTGCCGTCATAGGGCCTCAGGCCGTCATAGAAGACGCCCTCGACCTTGCCGCCCGAACCCTTGAGGTCAAGCCGGAAGGGAATTTCGGTGCCGCTTTTGGTGGTGAGCACGGCATCCCAGCGGCCATCGATGCCACTGGCCTTTGCAGAAATATCGGCGGCGATGACCGCGCTGCTGCTGGCGAGAATGGCGGTGAGAGCGGCAATTCTGGAGAGTTTCTTCATGGCTGTGTTCCTTTGCTGGTGGATGGTTGGCTAATCGCTGGCTAAACGCAGATGCCGGGCGCGGGCATAGCCCTGCCATTCCATCGGCAGGCCCGGCTTGGTTTCGAGCAGGATGGAAAGGATCGCCTTGCGGTCATCGGCGGCGAGACCGGCATACTCGGCGCTCTGGTCCTGGCCGCTGAGAATCTGCAGCAGGCGGTGATAGATGTAGCCGTGCGCTGGTTCCGGCAGCTCGTCGAAGGCGGCGTTGTAGATCAGGTAGCTGAGCGGATATTTGAAGATGCGGTCATGCAGGTCGAAATCGCGCAGCGAGCGGCCCCTGGTATCCCGCACGCCCTGGGCGGCGAACGCGCGGGCGAAGGCAGATGCCTTGATGACCTGCGGCGCATCCAGTCCCAGCCTGGTTTCATTGACGAACAGCAGATGATGCAGCAGCTGATCCGCCGGCCGCTGTATCTGGCGCCGGGCATTTTCCGGCAGGGCATCGAGCGAGGCGCCCGCCGCGGCCGGCGTACCCGCCTTTTCCAGCGCATAGAGCGCAAGCCGGGTCTGGTAGTTGGTCAGGGTGATCAGATTGTGCATCTGCGCCTGGTGCGTCAGCACCAGCAGCGCCACCGGATCGCTGTCCGGGATGAGATAGGCGGAAGGATCATAGGGCCGGGTCAGCGTGGTGAGCTGCGGAATAGCTGCGGCTCCAGAAGCAGACGTGGCGGCTGCCCCCGAAGGGGCGTTGGCCACGATGGCATTGGCCATGGTGGCCCCGCCCAGGCTGCCGGAAACATACCAACCGCCCCAGCGCTGCTTCAGCGGGCTTTCCTGGTCGGTGATGTAGGAGGGCGTGCGCGGCGTCAGATTGCCGTCCGGCGTCGGGAAGACCGAGCGCAGAAGCACGCCTGGTACGCCGCGCGTTCCCGCCGCGATATGGCATTGGGTGCAGTCCAGCTCGGCGCGCTGGATAACCGGCTTGTCCACCTTGCGCTCGTCCAGCAGGTAGAAGATGGCGCCCTGCTTCGGATCGAAGGAGACGATCTCGATGGCGTTGCCCTGGTGGACTTTGCCGACATAGACATCGTCATTGTAGTAGAGCGCGCGCGGATGCTCCGGCGAGATTTTCGGATACTGGAAACTGGTCTTGGAGAAGACCAGGGTCTGCGATTCCACCGGCACTTTCAGCAGCGCCAGCACCGAGCGCAGATAGCCCTGGTCCTGGTCATAGGTGAGCGAGACCTTGCCGGTCTCAAGCTGCTTTTCCAGCAGCGCCACCGGATCGGTAAGCTCTTCGGAGCGGTAATTGATCGGCGCGTCGGTATAGGGAACATAGCCTTGGTTGCGCACAGCGATCTGTCCCTGGACCGGCAGCACCAGGCATCCGGCGGCAACGGCCAGCGCCGTCAGCCCCAGCCGTCCCGGCAGGCCTGAAAGCAGGATTTTGTGCGGGCGCCGCACCATCAGCGTACCGCCTGAATAGTGATCGCGGCGGAAAGGTGCACGGTCTTCGGCGGCTGGCAGGTTGCCCCGTTGCAGGTCTGGAAGCGCACATTGACGGGAATTGTCTGCGCTCCGGGCTTGAGGCCGGGTTTGAGCCGAACCGGCGCCGTCAGAGTGAAATCCTTGTCGAAAAACTGGGTGACGAAACCGAAAGCGGCATCCTGGACCTTGTTGGGCTGGCTCTCTGTTACCCTGCCGTCCGCCCTGGCAACGCTGTTCGTGCCAAGGCTGACCAGAAGCGGTGTCGGCCCATCCGCCGCCTGCTTGAGAGAATAAACATGCCATCCCTCGCGCACGGCACCATGCACGGTCAACGCCAGCCGGCTGTCGGCACGCAATGCGTTGTCGGAAGCTGGGGCGACACTCCAGGTGACGGTTTCGGCCTGGGGCGCCTGTGCCATGGTTGCGCCATTCAACGCCAAGCCAACGAAGGTAAGCCAGGCGATGAAAAGCGAACGCCAGGCCCGTGCCGGCGCCTTGTGTAATTTGGCGAGGAAAGACAGATGGATTTTCACGTGGACACCGAAGCGTGGATATCGATTTTATGCCTGGCGGGATGCCAAGTCGTTTTGGAAAGGCTGATGCGGCGCTTGAGCTTTTTTCATGGTCGCAACAGGCAGCGAATCCGCGTGTTGCAAAATCGGCTCTGCCTGACGGGACACGGCAAGCGGCCGGAGCACGGCGTCGCCGGTTTTCGCCTGCTGGCAGTTCGGATGTTGACAGCTGGTTGCCACTTTACCTCCCGCACACCTTTATATAGTCTAGTAACTTGCTAGAGTATTAGTGGTTTTGGCAAGAGAGTTATGCAAAAAAGGCTTATGAGCGCCGCTTATGGGAGGCCGGGATGGTGGTGAACCTGCCCACGGAGCTGCTGCGAAGCTTCGCGGCCATTGTGGATGCCGGCTCGATGCAGCGGGCCACGGAACGGGTTTATGTCACCCAGTCCGCCCTCAGCCTGCAGATGAAGCGCCTGGAAGACCTGGTCCAGGCGCCCCTGTTCAAGCGCGACGGCAGGAAGTTGACGCTTACGCCAGCCGGCCAGAGCATGCTGGGGCACGCCCGCGAAATCCTGGCTGCCAATGACAGAGCTGTGACGGCGCTGAGCGGCGATGTCCTGGCTGGCCCGGCGCGCATCGGCTTTGTGCAGGATTTCGCGGAAACGCTGCTCAGCGGTGTCCTGGCGGGTTTTGCACGGCTCAACCCGGAAACCCAGCTTCAGGTGCGCGTGGGCAACTCGGCCGAATTGCTGGAACTGATGCAGGCCGACGAAATGGACGTCCTGCTCTGCATGAGCGCCCAGGACGATCCCGCCGCGGTTCGCACGGCGCCGATGCAATGGCTGGGCAATGCCGACCTCGCGGGAGAGAAAGTGCTGCCCTTGGCGGTGCTGGAACGTCCCTGCCGCTTCCGGGATGCCGCGCTGGCTGCCCTGGAACAAGCCGGCAGGCCCCATCGCGTCGTCCTGGAAACGCCGAGCCTGGCGGCGTTGCGGGCGGCGGTGAATTCCGGGCTGGGCCTGACCTGCCGCACTACGCACTTCATGGACGCGGCGGTTGATGCCGATCTGCCTGCCCTGCCGCAGGTCGCCTATGTGCGCCATATCCGCAGCGATCCCCACCCCACCATCGGCCGCCTGGCCGACCTGATCCTGGCGGCGGCGCTGGAACTCTGAAGGATACGCGAAAAAAATGGCCGCTCCCGGGAGAGAGCGGCCAAGTTCATGGGGAAGCATGTAGGGAAGATCAGAGCCGCAGGCTGAGCCGGGTATAGTAGAAGCCGCCATTGGTGCCGAAGGGCGAGATGGAAAGCGGCGCGTTCACGATGCTGCCATTGTTGCTGAGCTGCGTGGCGGTAAGACCCCGGATCGTCTCCGGCCTCTCGTCGAACAGATTGTTGGCGCCGAAGGAAAGCGTCCAGCTCTGGAAGTGATAACTGATTTCCAGGTCGGTGATGGCATGGGTGCCGACCTCGTTGGTGTAAAAGCCCGGAAAGGCGGTGGTGTTCGGGCTGTAATCCACCGAGCTGGGGCCATAGATGGTCTCGCGCAGATTGACCGACCAGTCATCCAGCCGCCACAGCGCGCTCAGCGAGAACTTCTCTTTCGGATTGGCGTGGGTCAGCAGCGTTTTGGTGGTCTGGCTGAACAGGCTGACACCCGGCGCCAGGGCGGAAGGCGTCGGGATGACGCTGGTGATGGCGGTGTCGGTGAAATTGCCCGCCGCGGTCCAGTCAATGCTGCCCAGATCGCCCAGGTCGGAGACATAGTTGGCGGCAACATCCACGCCTTGCGTCCGGGTGCTGATGCCATTGAGCAGGATCGAGACGCCGGTCTGGGTCACGGTCGGATCCAGCACATTGCCATGGGCGATGATCGCGGCGGTGACGATCGGTGAATTGATCGCGCCGCCCGAGCCGAACAGCGAGCCGGTGCCGACGATGCGGTTGCGCAGGCTGATCGAATAGGCGTCCACCGTCAGGCTGAGGCCGTCCAGCGGATGGGAGACGATGCCGACACTGTAGTTGGTGGCGCCTTCCGGCGAGAGCGGCTTGACCCCCAGCAGCGCCGCGGCGGCGGAGTTGGGCGGCAGCTGCACCGTCGCCGTGGTGGGCGAGGTGTTGGTGGCGGAATAATATTCCTCCTGGATGGTAGGGGCTCGGAAGCCGGTGGAAATGGTGCCGCGCACCGCCAGCTGCGGGATGACGTCATAGCGGGCGGTGACCGAGCCGACCTTGGCGTCGCCGAAATCGGTGTAATGCTCGAAGCGGCCCGCGACATCCACCACCAGATTCTCGACCGGCGAAACCGTGAAATCTATGTAGCCCGCATAATTCTTGCGGCTGTGGAAGCCGGCGTCCGAGGCATGGAAGCCGGGATAGGCCTGGCCGCCTTCCTTGTAGGTCGAGGCGGCATCGCCCTGGCCGATGCCGAAGGTATTCTCACGGCCTTCGCCGCCGAAAGCGACGTTCAGCGGCGAAGCCAGGCCGACATCGAAGGCCCTTGTGACGTCGAGATTGAAGGTCGCCTCCGAGGCGGTGAAGGAGCCGTCATAGAAGTCCCTTGGCGTGGTGTGCGTGTCCTTGAACAGGGACAGGTTCGCCGAATTGAGGGTGTAGATCTTGTCATGGTCCTTGCCATAGGTGCCCGACAGGTCCCAGTGGAAGCCGGCAAGGTCACCATTGGCGCCCAGCGTATAGCCGTAATCATCCTCGCGCAGCGCTTCCTCCGGCGTGAAGCCCTGCGGGAACGGGATCAGTTCGCCCGGCGTGGTGAAGGTGCCGGTGTTGCCGGAAACCGCGGGCGTGCCCGCCGCGGTCAGGCCGACATAGCCGTCGGGATTGGTGACGGCATTGTAGGGCTGGTTGGAGCCGGCCGTGGCGATGACCTGGCTGGGCTGGCGGTAATTCTGGTGCGCCTTGGCGTTGCGCAGGCCGAAAGTGGCGTCGCCGTAAAGCGTGACGCCTGGCGTCAGCTCATATTCCAGGTTGGCGGCCAGGGTGGTGAGCTGCGTTTGCGCCAGGCCCTCGACCTGGTTGACGCGCGGATAGCCGGGAATCCCGATCACCGGATAGGTCAGGGTGCGCGGATTGCCGTTGGCGTCCACCAGGCGGATATCCTGCCCGCCGGTCTGGGTGAAGCCGTGAAACTGCTTTTCGGCGGTGAAGCTGAGAAAGCCCTTGCCGCCCAGGTCGAAACCGATATTGCCGTTGTAGTCGTAGGTCTGGCCGTCGCCCTTGAAGTACTCGCCCGCCGTGGCGTTGAGGACGCCGCCGGAATTGTTCTTCTTCAGGATGATATTGACGACCCCGGCGATGGCGTCGGTGCCGTATTGGGCAGCGGCGCCCTCTTCCAGGATTTCGACATGGTCAATGGCCGAGACCGGGATCAGGTCGAGGTCGGCGGTGGCGGCGCCCTGGAACTGGCTGCTGCCGACATGCAGGTTGCCGGTGGAATGGCGGCGCTTGCCGTTGACCAGCACCAGCGTGTCATTGGGCGAAATGCCGCGCAGCCGGGCGGACAGCGTCAGGTTGCCGGTGTCGCCGCCGCGGGCTTCCGCCGAGAAGGATGGGCTGATCTGGGCCAGCGCCTGGATCAGGTCCGGTTGGCCGACATGGTCGAGCGCGTCGGTTCCGATAATGGAGATCGGCGCCAGACTGTCGGCCGCGGTCAGGCCGGTGACGCGGGTGCCGGTGGCGATCACGGTTTCCGTGTCCGTGACCTCGGCCAGAGCGGGAAAGGCGGCAGCGAGGGCCAGAGCACCGGCTCCGGCGAGAAGAAGCGGACGCGCCGCGACAATCGATGTGGAACGAAACACGGGAACCCCTCAGAACAATTTTTTCTGGGGGCTGTTGTGCAGCGCGATAATACTCTAGTAAATTGATATATATTGTATACTATTATTTCGAATGCTAATCGGTTTTGGATTTCGCGCAGGGAACCAATGGCGGAAATTGACTTCGTGATCGCTGCAAAGCGAATACTGCATCAGTACGGCTTGGAAGCCGAAAAGGAGTGCGAAGCCCGCGCATCATTTTACGAAATACAAAAGGACAGCACTACGGCCGATGCCTGGCGACGTATCGGAAAATTGGTTTCGAGGCTTCGCTCAGGATAAATGTTGAAAATGGCCAACGGCAAATGCCGTCATCAATGATTATGGACTTCTTGCTGTGAAGCCTTTGCTCAGCCAAGTCGGCCTCGATAAAGGACCGGAAATGCCATGCGCTAGCGTGGGATCGGCCTTGCGCAGCTTGCCAGCAACCATTTTTCGATCTGAAGCCACCGCCGGCCGGCAGCTGTGCGGAGAATGCCGCCGTCAATGATCACCCCCGTGTACCAACAATTTTTCTGCGTTGACTCTGTGTTGGACAATTTTTGGCGCAAAGAAGACCGGGAATTTTCACCGTTATGGTCAAATCCGCTTCAAAAAACAGGGACTCGAAAACTCCACGCATGCCATTGATATTGTTGTGTTATTTCAACTGGTGCCCAGAAGAGGACCGTGAAAAATCCGCTATGCGGCTGCTTTCAATAGATTTTTTCAAATTCATATTTGTCCCGTACCCACAATATACCAACAAATTTCCCCGGTGTGTCCTGCCCTTTGATGCTTTAAGGCGGAGATTACCTGAGCGCCCGCTCGATAGCGGCCTCTACAATCGGCGCCATGATCTTGTACCCGTCGGCAGTCGGATGCAGCCCGTCATTCGAGATGCCGTCGCGCAGCCACCCCTTCTGGTCCGCCATGGCTGCGTAATAATCGACATAGACCGCGTTGACCCTGTCTGCATACGTCTTCATCCAGGCGTTCAGCTTCAAGATGTCCGCGGGTGGCCGGCCAACCGTCATTTGCTGCCTCGGGGCGGCGCCGCGACCCCGGCCGCCGGCCGGCGCTGAAGCTGCGCCCTGGCCGCTCTGTTGCGCCAAGAAGGGATAGTCGCTTATCGGGGTGATCGAACATAGAAGCACCTTGATGCCGTGACTCTGCGCCAGTTCCGTCATGGCCATGATGTTGTCTTCAATCATCTCCGCGGTCATGGGCCCGGTATTTTGCGCAATGTCGTTGGTCGCCGCCAGGACGACCATCGCGCCAGGCTTCAGCGCGATGACATCCGGATACATCCGGACCAGCATCTGAGAGGTGGTTTGCCCGCTTACCTGTTGTCGAAAGACGTTACGTTGTCGCCTTCGCGCTCACTTCCACCTTGTTCTTCTCTTGGGGTCTGGCGTCGCAGTTCAATGATCTGCTGCTGCACCATTTCCAAAAGGCGCTAGACCTCACCCGCACCCGCGCGAGCCTGACCCAATTTGCCTTCTATATCGCCTATTTTTGCGCGCCGTTGCCGGCCGCCCTGATCATTCGCCGCTTGGGGTACAAGAAGTGCATGGTGATCGGCCTAGCGATGTATGCCATAGGCGCTTTCCTGTTCGTGCCTGCGGCCCATCTGCGGGTCTACGGCCTTTTCCTAATAGCTCTGTACATCATCGCCTTCGGCGCTGCCTTTTTGGAGACTAGCGCCAATCCTTACATCGCCATCCTAGGCGATCCTTCTACGAGTTCTGTAAGGCTGAACTTCGCCCAGGCCTTCAATGGCGTAGCCACGGTTCTGGGTCCGCTGGTCGGCGGCTACGCAATTTTTTCAGGTGTAGAATATACCCCAGCCCAACTCGCAGCAATGACGCCCGGGGCCATAGATCACTGGCGTGCGACCGAAGCCGCAACGGTTGGTCCGCCCTATTTGGTTTTGGCCATGCTGATGGTGGTAATAGCGCTGTCCATTGCATTCACGCGATATCCCCCGCTAAGGGACGAGGTGACGCCGGAAGGCGGGAGTTCGCCCTTCGCTGTTCTGAAAAAGCCAAGAGTTCAGTACGCGGTGATCGCGCAATTCTTTTATTGCGGTGCCCAGGTAGGCATTTGGAGCCTGCTTGTGGATTTCTGCAAAGAAGCTGCAGCCGTGCCTGAACGCATTGGCGCTACGGTCTATCTGTTTTCTACGATGGTTGCCTTCTGTGTCGGTCGATTCTTTGGCGCCTGGCTACAACGCAGTATCGACCCAGCGCGGATGCTCGTCATCTATTGTGGTTGCAACATTCTACTGTGTGTGCTCGCGGCAACGTTAGGTGGCAACGCCAGCATATTCGCCCTGGTAGCAACCTCCTTTTTCATGTCCATCATGTTCCCCACCATATTTGCGTTGGGAATTGAAAAGTTGGGTCATGAGACTGAATTCGCGGCTTCCTTTATTGTGATGGCGATTTCGGGTGCTGCGGTCGTGCCGCCCCTCATGGCTTATTTTGGCGACCGCATGGGTGCGCTGCATTGGAGCTTGTTCCTTCCAGCAATCTGCTACGTCGTGGTGATGAGTTTCGGCATCATGGCACCCCGCATGGGGCACGCGCCTAAGTGAGAATTCCCCTTCGCCCGCTGGGTCAAACTGGGTTGTTCGTCACGGAGCTGGGTTTCGGCGCCGCGCCACTGGGCAATCTGTTCCGGCCAGTGCCAGAGGAAATGTCCCGCGCGACACTTGCGGCGGCACAAACGGCGGGTTTTAATTATTACGACACCGCGCCTTTCTACGGTTTCGGCCTCTCCGAAAGGAGGCTGGGTGATGCGCTACGCACGCGCAAAAATGTTGTTCTTTCCACCAAAATCGGGCGTTTGTTAACGCCAGTCCTGAGGCCGATAGACGAAGACGTTACCCGCCACGGCTTTGCCACACCCATGCCATTCGAGCCGGTCTTTGATTATTCTTACGA
>Ga0265313_10000917_pt1 | contig 29468 bp, 25 predicted proteins | sample 4123metaG_FD_203122 | JGI IMG/M metagenome (GOLD analysis project Ga0265313, IMG submission 203122) | Rhizosphere microbial communities from Carex aquatilis grown in University of Washington, Seatle, WA, United States - 4-1-23 metaG | ecosystem: Host-associated > Plants > Roots > Rhizosphere >...
CAGCCCGCCACCGCCAGCAGGGTCAGCAGGGCGTCCATGTCGTCCTGGTCGGCCTCGGCATGATTGGTGTAGCAGATGTCGCAGCCCATGGGCAGGCCGAGCAGCTTGGCGCAGAAATGGTCTTCCAGGCCGGCGCGGATGATCTGCTTACCGTCGTAGAGGTATTCCGGTCCGATGAAGCCCACAACGGTATTGACCAGCAGGGGCTTGTAGCGGCGGGCGACGGCATAGGCACGGGCTTCAACCGTCTGCTGGTCGACGCCTTCATGGGCGCCGGAGGACAGGGCGCTGCCCTGGCCGGTCTCGAAATACATGACATTGTCGCCGATGGTACCGCGGTCCAGTCGGCGGGCGGCGTCCCAGGCTTCGTCCAGCATGGCCAGCGAGATGCCGAAGGCCCGGTTGGCCGCCTCGGTTCCGGCGATGGATTGGAACACCAGATCCACCGGGGCCCGGCGCTCCATGGCGGCCAGCGCCGTGGTCACATGGGCCAGCACGCAGGATTGGATTGGCGCGCCGCTGCGCAGCCGCAGGGTCTCCAGCATTTCCAGCAGGCGGATCATGGGTTCCACGCCGTCACTGGCGGGATTGATGCCGATCACCGCATCGCCGGCCCCATACATTAGCCCGTCCAGGATGCTGGCGGCGATGCCTCTGGGGTCATCCACGGGATGGTTGGGCTGCAACCGGGTGGACAGTCGGCCCGCCAAACCGATGGTACCCCGAAAACGGGTAATCACCCGGCATTTGGCTGTGACGGAGATGAGATCCTGCAGCCGCATGATCTTGCTCACCGCCGCCGCCATCTCCGGGATCAGGCCGGGGGCGAGGGCGGTCAGGGCGGTGCTATTTGCCAGATCGGATAGCAGCCAGTCGCGCAGGCCGCCGACCGTGAGATGGGCCACGGGGGCAAAGGCGGCGGAGTCATGGGAGTCGACGATCAGTCGGCTGACCTCGTCGCTTTCGTAGGGCACTACCAACTCGTTGAGGAAGTGCTTGAGCGGCAGGTCGGCCAGGGCCAGCTGCGCAGACACCCGTTCGGCGGCGCTGTCGGCGGCCAGACCGGCAAGGGCATCACCCGAACGCGCCGGCGAGGCCCGCGCCAACAGGGTGCGCAGATCGGCGAAGCGGTAGGTGGTTCCGGCCAGCGAATACCTGAAGCTCATGGCGCGGTCCTTGTCAGGGCAGCCAAGGCTACCTTGGCCGCCCTCCCGGCGCCTCCGACATTTTCGTGACCATTCGCCTCGGACTGTCTTCGGTCGCGTTGCCGAGATGGGCGGGCACTGAACTCTGTCGTGGGCCGGGCCATGATGGTGGGGCCGGCGAAGGCAAGCTCACCGCCAGCGCTCCGACTTTGAGACCCCAGGCGATGAGATCGCGACCCGACATTTCCTGCCTTTGTCACAGCCGAGAACGCAATAGGCAGAGGTCAAGCTGAAAATTGGACCAGCCCGTAGCGCCTATTTCTTACCCCCAAGGCCGGGATGGAGGGCGAGGGATTGTCCGGCCGCTTGTCCGGCCTCAAAGGCGGCCGGAGCGACCTTCTTGCCAGAGGCCCGTCCGCGCCGGAGGTTAAGGCCGAGCTTGGCGTATTCGGCGTCCACGACGGCATGGCGGATCACCACCAGATCGCGCCCATGGCTGCGTCGGTTGGCCTCGTCGCGCTCGGTCTTCATCGCGACTAGCTTGTCGGCGATGGAGACCGCCATACCGAACAGGAACGAGCCCTTTTCGTCATGGCCATAGCGGATAAAGCGTTGCGTGCGGGCATAGTGTTCCCAGCCGGTCTGCATGGCGGAGGCGATCACATCATAGACGTAATGGGCCATCTCGATGCTGGGGCGAAGGCCGAAAAAGACATAATGGATGCGCCCGGTGGCGTCCTTCTCCCGCCAGACCTTGCAATCGCAATACTCGGCAATGGCGGGTACGCAGGCCGAGATCGGCTGACGCTGCTTCTTGTTGGTTTCAACCCGTGACTGGGCGCATTGTTCCTCGCGGATTTCCAGATCGCTGATGGACAGATCATGGCGATCCAACAGCTCGGCGACCTTGGCCGCCGCCGCCAGGGCTTCCTCCTCGGTGCAACCATTGGCGATGGTCTTGGCCCGAAGCGCCTGGAGACGGCCTTTCAGCTTATCGAGATCGCTGGCCATGCCTTAAGCGTCTGAGCCGCCGTCACCGCCGAACAGCATTTCCAGCCCCAGGATGCCGAGAATGATCCATTTCAGCCTCCACAGAATCCACAGCACCACGGCGCCGCCGCCGGCGATGGCCAGAGGCACCTGATAATAGAGATGGATGCCGCCGGCCAAAAAAATCAGGACCGCGAGGGAACGCATGGTCTTCGTCCCTTATTCGCTCGGCTTCGACCAACGCGAGGCGGGATAGCGGTGGCGCGGCGCTTCCGTCGCCGCTTCCGCCTGTCCACCGGCGTCGCCGTCGGATTTCGGCTTGCGGCCCAGGCCGATCTTGATGGCCAGCTGAGAGCGGTGGGCGGCGTAATTGGGGGCGACCATGGGATATTCGGCGGGCAGAGCCCACTTGGCCCGGTAATCATCCACGCTCAGTCCATGGGCGGTGGTGAGGTGGCGCTTGAGCATGCTCTGCGACTTGCCACAATCCAGGCAGATGACCGCGTCCGGAGTAACCGACTTCCGGACCGGAACCGCTGGGATCGGGCGCTCGGCGGTGGCCGGGGCCGGCACCGCGGTTCCTATGAGTGCGGCATAGATGCTGCTGATCAGATCGGGGAGGTCGGCGACCACCACGGGATTGTTCTTCACATAAGCGGAAACAATCCTGGTGGTCTGGTGGATAGGGGTGTCAGCCATTGATCGCGTCCTTGAAAGCTTTGCCTGCCGGGACGTCGGGAGCCTTTGTGGCTGTGGCCTTGCCCCTTGGTTCCGGCTCGCCCTGGGGAGAGTGTCAGGGTTGATATCATGGCCGACAGACTTTGGCGACTGGAAGGCGTCGTCAGGACGCAGATCGCTATTCCGGGCGTTCCGAGCGCAGCTTCTTGGTCACCGCCCGTTTGCCCTTGCTTTCCAGACGGCGTTCCTTGGAGCCCTTGGTTGGTTTGGTGGGGCGGCGCTTGGGCGGCGGGGGCTTGGCGGCTTCCCGGATCAACTCCACCAGTCGCGCCAGGGCGTCGGCCCGGTTGCGCTCCTGGGAGCGGTGGACCTGGGCGATGATGACGATGACGCCATCCAGGGTCAGGCGGCTTCCCGCTAGCTTTTGCAGGCGCACGCTCACGTCATCGGGAAGGGAGGGCGAGCGGCGTGCATCAAAGCGCAGTTGGACGGCACTTTCCACCTTGTTTACATTCTGGCCGCCTGGACCGGACGAGCGGACAAAGCTCTCCTCGATTTCCTTCTCGTCGATGCTGATGCGGTGGGTGATCTGGATCATCCGGCTTATTATTCTCTTGAAAAAAGAATTATCGGTACAATTGTTATTGATGACAATATTGTAACTGCTATTGAAGCGAATATATCTTTTACATTAAAAAACTTGACGACCCATTTCTTCCCAAGCGTTACGTGCAGCGTAAGCAAAAACATTGATAAAAAGAAGAGACAAAATGAGCTTGCTCCGTAAACATATGACATAAAATTCAATTAAACTTTATCAACCATAAATAACGTATGGCGAAATAGCCAAAATACGATTGCAATTACAGTCATGCTCTTGAAATAATCTATAACGAATTTTGCGCTAAAATCAGAGTCGCTCACGCTTGTTAAGTCATCAATTAGCTTGTCGATGGGATTTTTCGCCATTTTGAGCCCTCAGCCATCACCTACCTTACAGGCTTATAAATAAACGCCCGCAATTGTTGCAATGCTTAATGTGACGAGCAAGGTCAAAATCCACACCAACTCTAGCTATGACGTAGTGAGCGTGTTTACATTTTGGCCGCCTGGACCGGACGAGCGGATGAAGCTTTCCTCAATTTCCTTCTCGTCGATGGCGATGCGATGGGTAACGGGGATCATTGGGGGCCTTCCCTCAGGAACGCCCAGAACGTCGGTCATCGGGCGCCGGTCTGCAAGCCTGATTTCGTTCTGGCCGCCAACTTGGCCGATTGGCCATTTTCCGTCCCGGCCGGTTGGGCTAGTATGCCGTCGGATGGAGTTAAGTCGGTGACAGATGGGTGAGGTCATTGGGTCGGGTCACACGGGCTAACCTTTCCATCTTTCTGGTGTGGCTGGTCATCGTCGTTCTGACGGTTTCCCTCCTCCTGTCGCTGTGGGACGCCCACCGCCGGGCGGAGGATCGGGCGCGGGCCTCGGCCCTGACCTATGCCCGTATGATCGCCGACCATGCCGCCGGAACCTTCCAATTGGTGGACCTTACCCTGGTCCACCTGATCTCTCATATTTCCGCCGCCGATATCGCTCAGGCCCACACCATGGCCGAGCCGGTCCGCAATCGCCTTCAGGCCATGATGCGGGAAAGCCAGAGTCAGGCCCCCGGCGTTGTGTCCATGTCGCTGACCGATGACCAGGGTTATGTCTTCGCCAATACGGTGGGAACGCCGCCGGGGTCGCAGTTGGGGGACCGGCCCTATTTTCTCCAGCTGAAGCGGCAGGACGATGACCGCCCCGCCATTTCCGAGGCGATCAAGGGTCGGGTCTCCAATAAATGGGGGGTGCAGTTCGCCCGGCGGGTGGTCGATGACCGGGGGCGTTTCCTGGGCATGGTGGTGGCCAATATCGGTCTGGATGATTATTTCGGCGCCTATTACGCTTCGCTGGAGGCCGAGGCGGGAACTTCGTTCTCTCTGTGGAGTGCCGGAGAGCGAACTCTTCTCGTCCGTTATCCCCCGGTCGAGGACCGGAATGGCAGGGCACTATCCACGGGCCCGTCCGAGCCCTTGCGGCGTGCGTCCGAGGCGGTGGAAGGCACGGCCATCGGCGCCTCTTCCATCGATGGTGTGGTGAAGGCATTCGGCGTGCATAAGCTTCAGCGCTATCCCGTACATGCAGTTGCGGCGCTGGCCGAGGACAATTACCTGCGGGACTGGCATCAGTCGGCGGTGAAGGCTGCCTTGGGGATTGCGGTGTTGATCCTGGGCGGCGTGGTTCAGACGTTTCTCGCCCTGCGGAGCCGGCGGGCCGACCGGGCTCTGGCCGCCAGCGAGGAAAAGCTGCGCTCGCTATTCGAATTGTCGCCGCTGGGCATCGCCCGCAACGACATGGAGGGGCGCTTCATCGAGGCCAATTCGGCCTGTCTGGACATTGTCGGTTACAGCCTGGAGGAATTGCAGTCCCTGAGTTATTGGGCGGTGACGCCAGAGCGCTTCGCCGAGCAGGAACAGGCCCAGCTGGATCAGTTGCGGACCAGCGGCCGCTATGGCCCCTACGAGAAAGAATATATCCACAAGAGTGGCCAGCCGGTGCCGGTCCGGCTCAACGGCATGCTCATCGTGGGCGGTGATCGCCGCACCTATATCTGGTCGATCATCGAGGATATCACCTCGCAGGTCGCCTCCGAGCGGGCTTTGGTTGAGCGGGCCCAGCAACTGGCGCGCTCCAATGCGGATCTCGAGCAATTCGCCTACGTCGCCTCGCACGACCTGCAAACCCCCTTACGCAACGTGACCAGCTATTCGCAACTGCTGGCGCGGCGCTATCGGGGCAAGCTCGACGAGGATGCCGACGAGTTCATCGGCTTTATCGTCGATAGCGCCCGCCATATGTCACGGCTGATCAATGATCTGCTGGGCTATTCGCGGGTGGTCAGTCGCAGCCATGGCCTCGAAGCCGTGGTGGCCCGGCATGCCCTCGACTTGGCCTTGAGCAATCTCGCCCTTCAGATTCAAGACGCCGCGGCGGAAATCACCGTCGGCGATCTTCCCCTGGTCATGGCGGAGGAGAGTCTGCTAGTCAGCCTGTTCCAGAATCTGGTCGGCAACGCCATCAAATACCGCCACCCTGATCGCGTGGTCCGGATTTCGGTGGTGGCCGAGCGGTTGGAGTCCGAATACTGGCGTCTGACCGTCCGCGACAACGGCGTCGGGATTCACGAAGAGTATTTCGACAAGATCTTCGAGATATTTCAGCGGCTTTTCCCCCAGGAAGACCGGGACGGAACCGGTATCGGTCTTGCGCTCTGTCAGCGCATCGTCAATCGTTGTGGTGGAAACATGTGGGTGGAATCGACCGTCGGAGAAGGGGCGGCCTTTCACTTCACGCTGCTGGACGGAGGGACGTCGCCGTCTCAAGACCCGGACGTCTGAGGAAGCCTGAGTCTCTAGCCGTAGAGCGAGACGGACTTGGTCGTCTGGTCATTGGCGGCCGACGTAGACGATTTGGGGGGAGTGGGGGGCAAATCCTGGGCGCCGCCATAAAGCAACGCGGCCCGGGTCGGAGACTGGTACAATTCCTCGCCGGTCTTGGTGTCGCGCCACTCGGTGATGTAAGCGCCGGTGAGGGCGTCGAGGGTGAAGATCGGGCTGGAATAGAAGGTATTGCTGGTGGTCGACGAGCTGCTGGAAGCCTGTGACGACGAGGACGAAGAACCACTGGCGCTCGACGTCTGGGTAGACTGAACGCTGGTGGTCGATGTCGCACTGCCGATGCCGCTGATGGGATCCATGGCTATCTTCCACGTAACCATATCTTTACCGACAGAGTATAATATCACATTGCGCCAGAAAGGCGATAGAGTGTTTGCGTGGTGGGCGGCTGGGTGCTATCCTAAGCGCAGGATCGGTGTTTTGCGGCCTCCGGCCGTCGCGGCGCGACGGTGGGATTTCGAGAAGAAGTGGCCGCCGGTTGGAACCATCAGAAGAGGGGCCGATCATGGTAAATTCGATTTCCGGCGTGAATGCCGGCTATCTCGGCTCGATGCAGGGTGTGACGAGTCTGATCCAGTCGGCGTCCAGCGACGGGACCGGACTGTTCGATGCCCTTGCCGGCAATAATACCGATAATAGTTCCCAGGGGCTGCTGAACGCCCTGGCCGGGAACAACGGGCAGTCCACCACGGTGGCTTCCATCCTTCACAAGCAGGATGTGACCAGCAGCACCAACGGCATTTACGTCTCTGTCGGCCAGCACATCGACGCCATCCAGCAAGGCACCTATACGGCGCAGACGGATTGGGAAAAAGCGGTTGCCGTCGCCATGAGCAAGGGGCGGCCGGTGATGGCCTCCATCGACAAGAGTGGGCAGATTCAGGCCGACTATCAGGAGAACACCGATCTGGTCACCAAGTATGGTGCACAGCGGGCTCAATTGATTACCCAGGCGATCAGCGACGTCCAGACCGTGGCCGGCAAAATTCAAGCCAACAAGAACTTCGATAGCATGGTGACGGAGCTGAACAGCGCTGAGACGGATCTGACCGGCGTTTATACCGCCGCGATCACGGCGCAAAGCTCGACGGCCAATGACTGGGAGCAGCAGGGTGTGCTGCTGATGCAGCAGAATAAGCCCATGGTGATCAGCCTCGATACCAAGGGGAATCTCACCGTCACCGATCAGTCCCTGTCCGACATGTCCGACCTGCCTGAACCTCAGCAAGAGTTGTTGCAGGCGGCGGTGGAACATATTCCAGATGTCATCGCCAGCGGCAACGTGGACATGGTTCCCACGGATCGCGACCCGACGGTGGTGCAACCGGCGAACTGGCAGCTTGACGCGATCAATTTCGCCAGTCAGGGCATTCCTTATTACCTGTCCATCGACGTTGGCACCAACCAGATTTCGGCCAATGAGGCCTCCGGCGCCAACATCATGCCGGACTTCCTGAAGACCAAGCCATTTCCCGATATCGGTGCCAACACGCCAGCCCTGCAGCAGGCTGCCCAGTTCATCCAGGATGGCAAGGCCTTCTTCATGGACTTTGATCAGACCGGCCAGACCGTGATTCCCAAAGAGCTGAATGCGACCAACATGATCAAATACAACACTGCGGCGACCTCGTCGGCCAGCAGCACGCTGGGCACCGGTTCCATCCTGTCCCTGTTCGCCTGATCGTCCGCGCGGCCTGTTTGGGCCGCGCGCCTATTTGTAAAGCCCGATATAGGTGATGACGTGCCGTTCGGGCACCGCCTTGACATAGGATAGCTTGGGCTCGATGCGATTTGTCGCGGGATTGAGCCAGCGATACTCGACCCAGCCTTCACCTCTGCCTTTCGCCACAGCGATAATGTCTTGGACCAGAAGCTTGCCTTCGGCGTCCTTGACGTTAAGGACGGACTTACCCTCGTTGCGGGGGTTCGGGGGGTAGATCAGCCAAGTGCCGTTCTCGTCGATGACGTTGACGTAGATCTCCCCCCACTTGAATTCGCCATCGGTATGAAAGGTTTCGCGCGCCCGCTCGATGCCGTCCCGGGCCACCTGCGTTGCTGCTTTCAAAGTCAGAGCCTTGACCTGCTCCTGAGTGGGCTTGTCGGCGGCCCAGGCCGGAACGACGAGCAGAACGGCGAGCAGAAGGGAAAGCAGGTGCCTCATCATGCCAGGCCCAATTCACCGAGAGTGGCGGTCAGCCGGTCCCGCGACATGGGCTTGAGCAGGACCGTATCGAAGCCGCAGCCGAGGAATTCCTGGATTTCCTCCGGCATGGCGTGGGCGGTATAGGCCACTACCTTGATCCCGGAGCCGCCCAGACCGTCGGCTCGGATCTGCCGGCAGACTTCCTGGCCGCTCATGGTCGGCATGCTAACATCGAGCAGTACCAGTGCGACCTGATGATCCCGAAGATAGGCTAGCGCGTCCTCGCCCTTATCTGCCTCATCCACCGTCCAGCCGGACTTTCCCAGCAGGCGGCAGGCCAGGATCCTGTTGACGTCATTGTCGTCAACTACAAGCGCTTTCTTCATGACGCGACCTCGGTGCGGTTTACGGTCTTGGCTGGGATAGCGCTCTCGACGGGTAAGGTGAAGTGGAAGGTCGTTCCCTCCCCAACAGTCGAAACCACACCGATGGTCCCGCCCATCAGTTCCACAAGGTGACTGGCCAGGGTCAAACCCAAGCCGGTGCCACTATGGGAGCGGGTGAGGAACGAATCAACCTGTCGAAACTTCTCGAAGATAGCGGCTTGCATATTTTCTGGAATGCCGGGTCCGGTATCCGAGACTCTAAATGTTACAGTTGACGGATCGCGCGTGACTATCAGGTTGATCGATCCCTTTTCGGTGAATTTCACGGCATTGTTCAGCAAATTGTGGAGAATTTGGCGCAGGCGCAACGGGTCGGCCTGGATCTCGGCGGGCAGGTCGTCGGCCATCTCGGTGGTGAAGGCGATGCCGTTGGCGGTGGCGGCCGGCTGGTGGACTGCCGCCACTTCGGCTACCAGCGAGGCCAGCGGCAGGGCATGGATACTCAAGGTCATGGCACCAGCTTCGATCTTGGCGATGTCGAGGATGGAATTGACCAGTTCCAGCAGATGGCGGCTGCTCTTCTCGATGATGTCGGCATTCTCGCGGGTCTCGTCGTCGGCGGCCTCGTCGCGGATAAGTTCGGAAAAGCCGATGATGCCATTGAGTGGTGTTCGCAATTCATGGCTCATATTGGCCAGGAATTCGCTTTTCATGCGGCTGGCCTCCTCCGCCCGGGTCTTGGCCTCCTGGAGGCGGACGAAGGAGTCCTTGACGCTGTCGGCCATCTGATTGAACGACTCGGACAGCATAGCCATTTCGTCGGTGCCGTGTACCGGCAGGCGGTGGTCCAGTTCCTCGTCGCGGAAGCGCTGGATGCCCCGGATCACCGTGGTGATGCGCCGGGTCAGGAACGAGGCCATCCACACCGCGATGCCAATCACGATGACGATCATCACCAGGGTCGAAAGGCTCAGTTCGCGCGCCATGCTCTGCACCTGGGTGGTGATTAGAGAGATGACGCTGTCGAGATTGGCCTGGAGTTCAAGGTCGCGCTGGGTCAGGACCTGATCGGTGTATTCCTTGGCCTTGGTGGCAGCGGCATGGAAATCGTCCACGTTGGCGCCGATGGTCACGAAGCCGAAGCCGCGTGGCGATTGGCTGTAAGGACCGGTGTAGTAGGGGATGGCGGCGGCGGTGGTCAGCTTCCACAGCCCGCTCCAGAATATCTCGAAGGACCCTGAGCCGCCCTGGCTGGTGAGATCCATCCAGCCGGTACATTGCGGCGCATGGTTGAGGTAGCGGCAGTCCAGCCCCAGCTTGCCAGCCTTGACCAGTTCCGCCGAGCCCTTCTTCTTGAGCGATTGTTCCAGGAAGGTGGGGGCGGTTGCCAGGAATTCGTTGATGGGTTTGCCGCTCTCCTGCCACTGCTTGTAGAGATCGGCATCCAGCCACGGGACCTCGGGCTCGCCGGTGGCGGGGTCATAGCCGGTGATGAAGTAGTGGCGGGGATGGACCACCGAGCGGCCTTTATAGTCCCAGATGAAGGCGTAATTGCCCGATGCCGCGTCGGGGATGGGGGAGTAACGGTCGGAGGTCGGCAGGTCATGGTCCAGAGCCAGGGTCACCCACCCGACTACCTTGCCGGCGCGAGCCACCGGCGTTGCCCAGCGCACCAGTCCCTGGAAGCGTTTGCCTACCGGGTTCTCGGTGCCGGCGAAACCGGCCTTCTCCGGCTCGAAGGCAATTCCCTTTTTCTCGGCGGCGGCCGGGGTATAGGGGCCGATGACCGGGCTGGAGACATAGGCACCGATCACGTCGGACACATAAATCTCGCCGGGCTTGAGGTCTTTGAGATGTTCGAAATAGGTCTCTGCATGGATGAAGGTGTTTTCGCGCCTGGAGACGTCGCGACGCTCGGGTGACATCAGTGGTGAGGTGGTGACCTTGACCAGTTCACGCCCGTCGAGGCCGATGAAGGTCATTTCCAGGAACATGGGCTTTTCGCTGACCGTGCCCTGCTCAGTGGCCGGACGGTAGTTGAAATTGCGGCGATTATCTTCGATGGAGGATTGCACCGGCGGGATGTCGTAACGCGGAGTCGCTTCCGGTCCGGGCACCCAATTGCTGCCATCGGGGGAAAGAACCCAGGGATGATGTCGTTCCACCGGCCGCTTGCGCTCGGCCAGGAAGCGGCGATAGCTCTCTTCGTCGGGGTCGAGCAAGGCGGCGGACCGCACATCCTTGTCGCGGTCGTACAGGAAAGCCGCCACTGCCCGCGCCGTGTCGGTGGTCAACCGTTCCAGCGATTCCCGGGCGGCATCGTCCAGGGCCTTGATCGCCGATCCGGTGGCGCTATTGGCGACGATTTCGGCGGTCTCGCGCATGTTGCGGGTCATGCCCACCACGTTTTCCGAGACCCGCTCGGCCAGCCAAGTATGGCCGCGCCAAGCGAACCCGGCCAAGACCAGCAGCGGGATGACCTTGATCACAACGAAAATAAGGATGAGCTTCGCCCGGATTCCGAAGTGGTGGCGCAAGGGCATGGTCGGCCTTTCCGTGGCGTCGGCAATTATCCAGCGACATTATACGTCGAAAGTATGGAAAAGGAAGGCTCGCTATCCCTCCTCGGGGGATTATCAGCCTCGATGGTGGTGGCGCGTTCCTGGCGTCGGCGCGCCCGGGGACAGGCACAGGGCGGAAAGCGATCCCGCCAGGGCCGACAGACTGCTGGCGGGAGGCGCCCGGTTGGCCGGCCAATGGGCCAGGACCCAGCCGTCCGGGGCAATCAGGAACTGGCTACCGGCCAGATTTTCGGCTCTCAGTCCCGCCAGGACGGCATAGGCCTTCCAGGCATCGGGATCGACGGCGATGCAGGCGTTTCCCGTCGGCGGCACTTCGTCCGGGCTCAGGATGATTACCGGCAGATCGGGGGCGGCAGCGATGCCCCGGCCGGCGACCAGGTGGACTGCGCGGCCGCGCCATTGGCTCAGGGTGACGGTGCGGCCGTCGCCACAATTGGCGGTCAGGTCCGGTGCCGAGAGGTTCAGCGTGGCGGCCCCAGAGGCCGACAGGACGGCTCCGGCGGCATTGGCGTGGAGGAAGTCGACCACTTGCCAGCGTTCGAGCGGGGAGAGGCGGTCGGCGAAGCCTGGCATGGCCGGCTTGCCATCCAGTCTCGGCATGCCGTGGCCGATCCACCAGAACAGGTCACCATCTGGATGATCCCACAGGTGCTCGGCAGTGAGGTCGGCCGGCGGAACCACCTGCCCCCCAGCCTCCGGCCCGTCGCCATGGCCGTCGGGTCCGTGGCAGCTCTGGCAATGCCGGGCATAGAGGTCCTCGCCGCGGGCGATGGCGGCGACGGAAAAGCCGGTGGGTGAGGGGAAGTAGCCGGTGGGGGTGGCCGGTACCAGCAGCAGGTCGAGATGGGGGGCGGCAAGGACAAGGGCGGTGGTCAGCGAGGCGACCAGTCCGGGCCAGCGGAGCTTGCGCACCAGCAGAGCTATCAGCAGCAGGACTGCGGCACCGAGGATGGCTAGACCGCCCTGTGCGACCTCGCGCACCAACTCTGGTTCAGCCAGGGCCGTCAGGCTGGGACGAAGTGGCAGCGGCCAAAACGGCGGTTGGTCCCAGCCCAGGGCGGCGATGCTTGCGGTCCGGAAATAATCCCCTGGCGGCAAAATACGGCTCCCGTCGTTCAACTAGGGTGCTTCTATCGCGGCTGCGTGCTCCGGTGCCAGTGCTCCTTGCATCATTGTGGCGCAAAAATCCCGGTTGCCCGATTTCGTGCCATGGATAGGATGTGCCCGACAATTGCTTGGACCGCTCCATGAACCGCCGCATCGGCGAAATCGTCGCTCAGGTTTTCGACCGTCTTCGCCCCAAGGCGAAGTCGCTGATCATTACTGTCTATGGTGACGCCATTCTCCATCATGGCGGGGCGGCGTGGCTGGGCAGTGTCATCACCTTGGTGGAGCCGTTGGGCCTCAACGAGCGCATCGTGCGAACCTCGGTGTTCCGTCTATCCAAGGACGAGTGGCTGTCGTCCAGCCAGATCGGTCGGCGCAGCTATTACCGTTTGACCGAGGTCGGGCGGCGCCGGTTCGAGGCGGCGCACAACCGCATCTATCACCACGTCAACCAGCCTTGGAGCGGGCGCTGGACCCTGGTAATGACCGCCGCTGCCGCTATCGAGGCCGAGCGGCGGGAGGGCTTGCGCCGCGATCTTGGCTGGCTCGGCTTCGGGCAACTGGCGTCCGGAGTCATGCTGCATCCCGACCCCGATCACGCGGCCTTGCGTCAGGCCCTGGGCGAGGCCGGAGCCGCGAGCGGCGCGGTGGTGATGGAGGCCGGCGCCCAGGATTGGGTGACGCCCGAGGCGATCCGCTCCCTGATCGGATCGTGCTGGGATCTGGGGCGTCTCGCCGCCGATTACGAGGAGTTCCTCGACGTGTTCCGGCCGCTGTGGCAGGCGCTGAACGCCAATGGCGAGCTTGACCCGCAATTGTGCTTCGTGGTCCGAACTCTGCTGATGCACGGTTACCGTCGAGCCTTGCTGCGCGATCCCATGCTGCCCGACGAACTGCTGCCGGCCCATTGGCCGGGTACTTCCGCACGCCTGCTGTGCCGCAACCTATACCGGCTGGTCCAGGCTCCGGCCGAGGCCCATGTGATGAGCATGCTGGAAACCGCCGAGGGGCCGGTCCCCGAAGCCCATCCCACCTATTTCACCCGTTTCGGCGGCCTCCAGCTCGGCGACTGACTCTATCTTTCCTATTTTGATTTGAGGCAACGGTGTGGCTGTATCGCCACGGCTGCACGTCATTATTATGCCTTGCGGTAAGCTATCCGCTAAAGTGATGCAAAAAATAGCGTTAATATGTAAAATATGCATCACGATGCAAAAAGACGCGGTGCCGCCCCTCCGGGCAAGGTGCCGGACAGGAGAGGTTCATGGCTCAGCCCAGGAAGATGACCGAGCGACACTCGGTCCCTACCTATTGTTACAACTGCGTCTCGGGGCCGGATCTGCTGACGGTGACGGTGGAGGACGGCGTCGCCACCCAGATTGCCCCCAATCCCGCCGGTATCGGCATTCATCCCGCCGATGGGCGTCCCTGCGTCAAGGCTTATGGCTTGGTGCAGAAGACCTACAATCCTCACCGCATCCTCACTCCCATGAAACGCACCAACCCGATGAAGGGGCGAGACGAGGACCCCGGCTTCGTGCCCATTTCGTGGGACGAGGCGCTGGATACCGTCGCGGCGAAGCTGCGGGGAATCCGCGAGGCCGGGCTGCTGGACGCCCAGGGTATGCCCAAGCTGGCGGCCACCTTCGGCCATGGCGGCACTCCGGCCAGTTATATGGGAACCTTTCCCGCCTTCCTTGCCGCCTGGGGACCCATCGATTTCAGCTTCGGTTCCGGCCAGGGGGTGAAGTGCGTCCACTCCGAGCATCTTTACGGTGAGTACTGGCACCGCGCCTTCACCGTCTGCGCCGATACTGTGCATACCAACTATGTGATCTCATTCGGCACTAATGTGGAGGTTTCGGGCGGCCCCTGCGCCGTGCGCCGCCACGCTGACGCTCGCGTCCGGGGCATCAAACGCGTGCAGGTCGAGCCGCATCTGTCGCCCACCGGAGCCTGTTCGGCGGAATGGGTACCGATCAAGCCGAAGACCGATCCCGCCTTCATGTTCGGACTGCTACACGTGATGCTGCACGAGGCGCCGAGGACCGCTCTCGACCTCGACTTCCTGCGGGACCGTACCGCGTCGCCCTATCTGGTGGGGCCGGACGGCTATTACCTGCGCGAACCCGATAGCGGCAAGCCGCTGGTGTGGGACGAAGCCTCCGGCGCTGCGGTTCCCCACGATACCCCCGGCGCGGTACCGGCCCTGGAGGGCGAATTCACAGTTGCCGCCGCCATCAGCCATCTCGCCGATGGTGAAATCACCCGCTGGACCCGGGCGGCGGCCCGTCCCGCCTTCTCCATGATGGTCGAGGCCATGCGCCCCTATAGCCCGGACTGGGCGGCGGCTATCTGCGACGTGCCGGCCGGGACCATCCGACGGGTGGCCCTGGAATACCTTGAGGCCGCCTGCGTTGGCCAGACCATTGAGATCGACGGTAAGGTGCTGCCGTTCCGGCCAGTGGCGGTGACCCTGGGCAAGACCGTCAACAATGGCTGGGGCGCCTATGAATGCTGCTGGGCGCGGACCGTGCTCGCCACCCTTGTGGGAGCGCTGGAAGTGCCGGGTGGAACGCTGGGAACCACCATCCGCCTCAACCGTCCCCATGACAACCGACTGGCCAGCGTCAAGCCGGGCGAGGACGGCTTCATGAATGCCCAGCTCAACGCCACCAGCCAGGGCAAGTGGGCGGACAAGCCCAAGGGGCGCAACGCCCACACCACCCTTATTCCCATCGTCGGCGATTCCTCTTGGGCGCAGGCGCTGGGCCCCACCCATCTCGCCTGGATGTTCCTCAAGGATTCGCCAGCCGAATGGGCACCGCCGGAGCCGCCGGAAGTGTGGTTCGCCTACCGTACCAATCCGGCGATCTCGTTCTGGGACACCAAACAGCTCACCGAGAACATGACCCGGATGCCGTTCGTGGTGGCCTTCGCCTATACCATGGACGAGACCAACCATATGGCCGACATCCTGTTGCCCGAGGCCATTGATCTGGAAAGTACCCAGCTGATCAGGGCCGGTGGCACCAAATTCGTCGAGCAGCACTGGGCGCATCAGGGCTTCGTGCTGCGACAGCCAGCGGTGGCACCGCTGGGCGATTCACGGGACTTCACCTGGATCGCTACCGAGCTGGCGCAGCGCAGCGGTTTGCTGGAGGCCTATAACAAGGCGATCAATCGCGGTGCCGCCCTGGTTCCTCTCAAGGGCGAAGGCTTCGACTATTCCCTCGATCCCGAGCAGGTCCATGGGGTGGACGAGATATGGGATGCGGTGTGCAAGGCGGGAACGGCGGCCCTGACCAAGGGCGCCGAGGTTAAGGATCTGGCCTGGATGAAGGAGAACGGCCTGTTCGTGGTGCCGCTCACCCGCAACGACTGGTACCTCTATCCCACCATGGTGGAGAAGGGCCTGCGTTTCGAGCTACCCTATCAGGAGCGGCTGATGCGGGTCGGCGAGGAACTGCGGCGTCGCCTGCACGAGCACGGCATTCAGTGGTGGGACGAGCAATTGGAAGAATATCAGGGTATTCCCCATTGGCACGACGTTCCCGGCCGTTGGGTCAAGGCGGTGGAGGCGGCGGGCGCCGATCCACGGGATTTTCCACTATGGGGCATCACCACCAAGACCATGCCCTACACCACCGGCAACAATGCCGGCATTCCGCTGATGGATGAGGTGGCGGGCAATCTGCGCGGCCATGGCAGCGTGGTGGTCAATGCCACCACCGCCGGCAAGCTGGGCATTCGCCATGGCGACTGGGTCGAGGTCAGCTCGGTTGTGGGCGCTACCCGGGGCCGCGCTGCCCTGGTCCAGGGCTGCAGGCCGGACACGGTGGTGATTCCGGGGCAGTTCGAGCACTGGAAAACGCCATATGCCAAGGATCTGAACTATCCGTCTCTGAATTCCATCTCGCAGATGTCGCTGGAACTCACCGACGCCACCGGCTCGGGGGCCGATGTGGTGCGGGTGGCGCTGCGCCGGGTCGACGGTCCCGGAAAAGAGTGCCGGTCATGAGTCCTCCCGTTGAAGGCTCCTGTCTGGTTTCGGCAGTGCGCCTTGACGGCCCCGCCGCCGACGAGGAGACCTGCGCCCTGATCCGGGAGGATATCCTCACCATCCGGGTGGAGGGGGCGGGAACCTACAGTCTGATGTGGACCCCCACCGGTCCGGTGGGTGAGGCCCAGGCTTTTTTCCATGGCGAAGGGACGTTGGGCGAGGGGCCTCTGTCGGAATCGCTGTGTCTGGCTGCTGGTTTCCTGTTCACCGAGGGCGTCATCGACGGCCTTGATGATCTGAAGGCCATGGCTTTTTGCCCCGATGATTCCCGGGTGGTGGTGGCTTATCTCCAGGACCCAGACCGCCCCCGGCCCCGCCGCCGCGACGCATTGATCGCCAGCTCCTGTGCCCTGTGCGGCGAGGGGGGCGGCATCGAGGGAATCATTGACGCGCTGCCCATAGTGTCGGGCGATCTGGTGATGGAAGCGACGGACCTGACCCGTATGATGGGCGAGATGCGGCGACGCCAGCATGTGTTCGAGGCCACCGGCGGCGCCCATGCCGCTGCGGTGTTCGATTCCGCCGGGCGGATCGTCGCCATGGCGGAGGATTTGGGGCGGCACAATGCGCTGGATAAGGTAATCGGGCGCTGCCTGCTCGAGGGTCTCGACGCTCCGGCTTGCGGCGTCCTGCTGTCGTCGCGGCTCAGCCTGGAGATGGTGGCCAAATCGGCGCGGGCCGGCTTTCAACTGGTGGCGGCGGTCTCGGCGCCCACCTCCCTGGCGGTCGAGGTCGCCCAGCGCAAGGGAATCACCCTGTGCGGCTTCATCCGAGAGGAACGCTGCACCGTATACAGCCATGGCCGCCGGGTTGCGGTACTGGGAGCGGAATCCGCCTGGGTGAACTAAGATTGTTTCCTAGGTAAACAATCTCCTTGCCTTAAACTGTTTCCCTGGTCAACAATCACCCTTGACGAGGAGGGTGAGGGCTTGGCGCAGGGAAAAATGATGACCGAGGCTCGGCGGGAGGAGGCGGACATCTCCTTCGGTGCCATGACCGGAGAGTTGGGCTTTCATCTGCGCCGGGCCCAGGTGGCGGCTTTCAAGCATTTCCTCCATGCCGTCACCGAGGCCGAGGGCATCACCCCTGGCCTCTACGGCATGCTGCAAGTGGTGGCCAACAATCCTGGTCTGACCCAGAGCCGGTTGGCTGAGGCCATGGAGGTGGATCGGTCCTCTATCGTCAAGGTTGTCAACCAGTTGACGGAGAAGGACCTGATTTCCCGGGACGCCGTGCCCAATGATCGCCGATCCTACAATCTGCGCCTCACCGCCAATGGCAAGTTAGCCATGCGCCGCATCGCGGATCGAGTGATGCAGCAGGACCTGAGTTTCTCATCCGATCTATCTGAAGGCGAGCGTAATACCCTGATTCAATTGTTAAAACGTCTTTACAATAACCAATAATCCGGCGTGATCGAACCTTGGGAGGTGACCCGTGAAAAGCATTCTTCGGCTGAGCCTGAACGGCCGCCCGCGCGAGGACCTCGTGCCCGACAACATGCTGCTGCTCGACTATCTGCGCGAGGTCGTCGGCCTCACCGGCTCCAAGCAGGGCTGTGACGGCGGCGAGTGCGGCGCCTGTACCGTGCTGGTGGACGACCGGCCGCGTCTGGCCTGTTCCACCTTGGCCCATCAGGTGACGGGCAAGCGGGTTGAGACCATTGAGGGCCTCGCCACTCAGGGCGTTCTGTCGCGGCTGCAACTGGCCTTCCACGAGAAGCTGGGGACCCAGTGCGGCTTCTGCACTCCGGGCATGATCATGGCGGCCGAGGCGCTGCTGCGCAAAAATCCCGATCCGTCTCGCGACGAGATCAAGGCGGCGCTGGCCGGCAATCTCTGCCGCTGCACCGGCTATGTGAAGATCATCGAGTCGGTCGAGGCGGCGGCGCAGTCCTCCTGCCAGGAGGCGGCGGAATGAGCGTCAAAATCCCCAGGAATGGCACGGTCGGCGCCCGCACACCGCTGGTTGACGGCATCGAGAAAGTCACGGGAAAGGCCAAGTATACCGCTGATATCGTGGCCATGGGTGCCCTGGTCGGGCGCATCCTGCGCAGTCCTGTCGCGCATGGCCGTATTCTCTCCATCGACACTTCGGCGGCCGAGGCTCTGGATGGCGTGGTCGCGGTTTGTACCGGTGCCGATACGCCGGTGCCCTATGGTGTGCTGCCCATCGCCGAGAACGAATATCCCCTGGCCCGGGAAAAGGTGCGCTATCGCGGCGACCCGGTGGCGGCGGTGGCGGCCTTGGACGCACTGACCGCCGAGAAGGCGCTGGGCCTGATCAAGGTCGAATACGAGACCTTGCCGGCCTACATGACAGCCAAGGCGGCCATGAAGTCTGGCGCGGTGCCGCTGCACGACGACAAGCCCAACAATATCCTGCGCGAAGTCCATGCCGAGTTTGGCGATGTGGAGGCCGGCTTTGCCTGCGCCGATCTGGTGCGGGAGAAGGTCTACACCTTCGCCGAGGTCAACCATGTCCACATGGAACTGAACGCCACATTGGCAGAGTACGACCCCGAGCGAGACATGCTGACGCTCAATACCACCACCCAGGTGCCGTACTACGTCCACCTCAAGGTGGCCCAGTGCCTCCAGATGGATTCCGCCCGCATCCGGGTGATCAAGCCCTTCCTCGGCGGCGGCTTCGGGGCGCGGACCGAGTGCCTGAATTTCGAGATTCTCGCCGGTCTGCTGGCGCGCAAGGCCAAGGGCACGGTGCGGCTGTTGCAGACCCGGGAAGAGACTTTCCTCGCCCATCGCGGCCGGCCGTGGACCGAGGTCAAGATGAAGCTGGGCCTCAAGAGCGACGGCAAGATCACCGCTTGCGCCCTGGAAGCCACCCAGGCCGGCGGTGCCTATGCCGGCTACGGCATTATCACCATCCTCTATACCGGCGCCCTGATGCACGGGCTGTATCACCTGCCGGCGCTCAAGCACGACGCTTGGCGGGTCTATACCAACACCCCGCCCTGTGGCGCCCAGCGTGGTCACGGCACCGTCGATACCCGGGCCGCTTTCGAGGCATTGCTGACCGAGATGGCGGAGGAATTGGGGCTGGACGCCATCGCCGTGCGCCAGACCAATCTGATCCCTGAAATTCCCTATACCACCATGTATGCCCAGAAGGTGCTGAGCTATGGCCTGCCCGAATGCCTGGAGAAGGTCAAGGCTGCCTCGGGCTGGGAACAGCGGCGAGGGCATATGCCCAAGGGGCGGGGGCTGGGCATGGCTTGCTCCCATTTCGTCTCGGGCACCTCGACGCCCAAGCACTGGACCGGCGAGCCCCACGCAACCGTCAACCTCAAGCTCGATTTCGACGGTGGCATAACCCTGCTGACCGGCGCCGCCGATATCGGTCAGGGCTCCAACACCATGGCGACACAGGTGGCGGCCGAGGTGCTGGGGGTGAGTCTCAAGCGTATCCGCGTGATTTCCGCCGACAGCGCGTTGACTCCAAAGGACAACGGCTCCTACTCGTCGCGGGTCACCTTCATGGTGGGCAATGCCGCGCTCAACGCAGCCGAGGAGTTGAGGGGAGTGCTGGTCAAGGCCGCGGCCAAGAAGCTGGATGCCCGCGAGGAGGATATCGAAGTCATGGACGAGGTGTTCATGGTCGCCGGTAGCCAGGATCCCGGCCTGACCTTCGCCGAGGTGGTCAAGGCGGCTCTGATCGATACCGGCACCATCACCGTCAAGGGCACCTTCACCTGCCCCATCGAGTTCCAGGGGGACAAGAAGATCAGGGGCAGCGCCATCGGTGCCACCATGGGCTTCTGCTATGCCGCCCAGGTGGTGGAGGCCTCGGTGGACGAGATCACCGGCAAGGTCACCGCCCATAAGGTCTGGGTGGCGGTGGATGTGGGCAAGGCGCTCAATCCCCTGGCGGTGGAAGGCCAGACCCAGGGCGGCGTCTGGATGGGCATGGGCCAGGCCCTGTCCGAGGAAACCCGCTATGACGACGGCCGCATGCTCCACGGCAATATCCTGGACTATCGCATGCCGACCATGGCGGAAAGCCCGGATATCGAGGTGATCATCGTCGAAAGTCTCGATCCCAACGGCCCCTTCGGCGCTAAGGAGGCGTCGGAAGGCATGCTGGCTGGCTTCCTGCCCGCAGTGATGGATGCGGTGCACGAGGCGGTGGGGGTGCGCCCCCTGGACCTGCCGCTGACCCCCGACCGCATCTCCGATCTGCTTGAGGCGAAGGAGGCCGCAGAATGAACATCCTTCCCGATTTCCGCACCCTGCGACCCGCCAGTCTCGACGAGGCCGTTGCCGCCCAGGCTGCCGGGGCCGTGCCCATTGCCGGCGGGACCGACCTGTTGCCCAATCTCCGCCGTGGGCTGGGCCGGCCGGACATCCTGGTCGACCTGACCGCGTTGGGCGAACTTGGCGCCATCGAGATCAAGGCCAATGGCTCGCTGCGCCTCGGTTCAGGGGTGACCCTGGAGACCGTGGCCGAGGACCCGCGCGTCCTCACCGGCTGGCCGGTCCTGGCCCAGGCCGCCGCCCTGGTCGCCGGACCCAGCCACCGCGCCGCCGCGACGCTGGGGGGCAATCTCTGCCAGGACACCCGCTGCGTCTTCTATAACCAGAGCGAGTGGTGGCGGTCGGGCAACGGCTATTGCCTCAAGTATGACGGCGACAAGTGCCATGTGGTGGTGAAGAGCGATCGTTGCTACGCCACCTATCACGGCGATATCGCTCCGGCGCTGATGGTGCTGGAGGCCGAGGCCGAGGTCGTCGGTCCCAAGGGAAAGCGCACACTGCCGCTGGCCGGTCTGTTCCGCGAATCCGGGGCCGATCATCTGGCCCTGGAGCCGGGGGAAATGCTGACGGCGGTGACGGTGCCGGCCAACGACGGCTGGCGGGCCTCCTATGCCAAGGTCCGCATCCGCGACGCCATCGACTTTCCCCTGGCCGGGGTGGCGGTGGCCCTGAAGCGCGACGGTGCGATTATCACCGGCCTGCGACTGGCCATTACCGGAACCAATTCAGCCCCGCTGCTGGTCCCCATCGAAGCGTTGGTGGGCTTGATCTGGAGCGAAGAGGCCGCCGAGACGCTGACCCAGGCGGTGCGCAAGGTGGCCAATGTCTTGAAGACCACCGTGGTCGGGGTCAAATATCGCCGCCGTGTGCTGTTCTCTATCAGCCGCAAGCTGGTGGCCGATCTGTGGGAGGGCCGGTAGACTTCATGTGTCTCGACACCATCCGTTGCGATCCTGCCGATCTGGCCGCCGATGACGGCGAGGTGCTGGCCGCCGCCCTGGCCTGGATGGCGGCGGGCGACAGCGTGCGTCTGGCGGTGGTCCTATCCACCTGGGGCTCGGCGCCGCGCGCGGCAGGCTCCTACATGGCTGTGACCAACGATGGCCGCTTTGCCGGCTCGGTTTCCGGAGGCTGCGTCGAGGCGGCGGTGATTTCCGAGGCCCGCGAGCTGGAGGAGGGGGCGCCACCCTGCCTGCTGTCCTTTGGGGTCGAGGACGAGGCCGCTTGGCAGGTGGGCCTGCCCTGCGGCGGGTCCATCCGGGTGGCAGTGTTCCGGCCCGAGCCCGCTCTGCTGACCGAGATTTTGCGCAGGCAGGTCGAGCGGGTTCCCACGGCTCTGGCGCTGGAATTGGACAGCGGCGCTCAGTCGCTGGCGGTAGGCGAGGAAGCCATCGCCACGCTGGAGCCGGCGGAAAATCGCTTTGTCCGCCTTCACGAGGCGCCGTGGAGCATGATCATCGCCGGAGCGGTTCACATCGCCCAGGTGCTGGCGGGTATGGCACGGAGTGTAGGCTTCGCCGTCACCGTCATTGACCCCCGCCGCGCCTTCGTCGCCGAGGATCGCTTTCCCGGTACCAGTCTGATCTGTGGCGAGCCGGACGCGGTGCTGGCCGGCATAACCCTGGATCGTCGCACCGCCGTGGTCAGTCTGACCCACGTTCCCCGGCTGGACGATGCGGCGTTGCGGGCCGCGCTGGCCTCTCCCGCGTTCTATGTGGGGGCGCTGGGCAGCCGGCGGACCCATGCCAAGCGCTGTCAGCGCCTGGAGGATATGGGCGGTCTAGAGCGCATCTCGGCCCCGGTCGGTCTGGATATCGGCGCAGCCACCCCGGCGGAGATCGCCGTCTCCATCCTGGCCGAGGTGATCGCGGCGCGGCGGGGCAAGCGCGGCTAAGTCAGCCGGTTTTGGTCAGGACCGCCATGAAGCTCCAATTGGGCATGCAGGGGCCGATTTCATCGATCATCAGGCCACCCACGGTGTTGGCCAGGGTGGTAAAACTGTTCATTGTGAACTGATTGCGCTGGGCGGGATCGACGGCGCGGTCATGGACGGCTACACCGATCCGTCCGCCGGCCCGAACCACCCGCTTCCATTCAGCCAGAGCCTTGGCGGGGTCGGCATGGCGCTCCAGGTCGTGGCGGGCGACCACGAAATCCAGCGATCCGTCGGGAAAGTCTTTGAGGTCATCTCCATTGGCAGTGATCTCCGCCCCGACGGCCGAGCCGGCGGGATCGACCCCGATACAGTTGGGTGTTGTCCGGGTGCCACCGCCGCTTACCTCGATGCCGCGTCCGACGCAGACCTTCTCCAAAGCGCGGATTTCCGGATGAAGGAAGCGGGCGCAATAATCCGGCCGTTCCACCAGGGCCATGGCGTGATCCAGGAACCAGGCGGCGCGGCGTTCGGTGGTGTGGTGGGCCAGCAGGCGTTGATGGCCCTTTTCCGCCACCTTGACCGCGCGCTCCGGCTTGGCGGTGTAGAACTTCAGCTTGGACTCGAACTCGTCGAGAGAGGCGAAAGTAGCGCAATCCACCCCGTCCCTGAAGCCGTTGGGGATGACGATGTCCGGCTCATAGGTCAGCAGCATGGCGCCCGCCGCCGGAATCTCCCAATAACGGGCGCAGTCATAGCCCATGCCCGGCACGCTGACCGAGATCAGGCTGCGGGCGAGAACCTGATAATAGCTCGGCGTGCTGATGGGCAACGGCTGCGGCGCGCTGACCGAATAGGTCCGCTCGTTGGTGGAGCCGCTGACGATGGCGAGATTCTTCCGGTTCTGCAGCCGCTGATGGATGGAGTTGCGCAGCGGATTGGTGCCCATATTGGCGATGAAGGAGACCAGGATGTCCCTGGGCTGCGGCGGCACGAAATAGCGCCGCTCGGCGGCGAAGGGCAGGGGGCGGATGAAGTCGGCCTGGGCGACACGGTCCTCCCTGCACAATTCACGCTTGAACACCGCCTTGAAGCGGATGGAGGGAGGGACCGCAAGGGATGCCGAATCGCCGCCGTCCACGAAGACCTTGCGCGGATTGGCGACGCTTTGCAGCAGGTGGTGACGCACATTGGCATTGGACCCGACGATGATCAGGTCGGCCTGCTCGGCGCGCTGGCGCAAGTCCACATCGGGCAGGGCGCGGCCGTAATTGCTGGCCTCGCTGCACGCCACATCGTGGCCGAGTGCGGTCAATCCCTCGATCAGGCCGGCGGTCATGTAGTCGAAAATCGGGGTATTGATGAAAACGATCTTCATGGGGCCCCTTTCGCTTTGGACGGCGCGCAGGATAATCCCAACTGTCCGCAAGCCCAAAGCAAAAGACCCCCGGATTGCTCCGGGGGCCTTGGCATTCTACCCGTCGGGGAGAAGGGATCAGCCGTTTACGGCGTCCTTCAGACCCTTGCCGGCGGTGAACTTCGGCGCCTTGGAGGCCGCGATCTTGATGGTCGCGCCGGTGCGCGGGTTGCGGCCTTCCTTGGCGGCCCGCTGGGTCACCGAGAAGGAGCCGAAGCCAACCAGACGCACATCTTCGCCGGCCTTCAGCGCCGAGGTGATGGCGGCGAAAGTGGCATCGACCACGCTGTCAGAGGCAGCCTTGGACAGACCGCTCAGTTCCGCAACCTTGTTCACCAGATCCTGCTTGTTCATGAGACCCCCAATGGATTGTCGTGACCGTTTGAAAATGACACGAACGTAGCCGGCGTCAACCTTTTGAATCGAGGCGAGCCCGCTTTTTGTCCGTTTTACCCCGTTCTGGAACACCGGGCGCTGCCGTATTCCACCCAAGGCGAGTTAAACAATCTTGTCGGATTTTGGCAACAATACAACTGTCCCCCCCCAAATGGCGGGTTTTGGGGCTCAGGCAGCGAAAATCCCGTCGGCCAGCCCGGCCAATTCGGCGCCATCGCGGCAGCGCTCGGCGAGATGCGCCACCTCGGGCAGCATCCAGTCGCGGACGAAGCCGGCCACCGCGCGGATACGTTCCGGATTGGGGGCATATTCGGCGGCGACCTCCAGCCGCGCCCAGGCGGCTCCGAAGGCGATCAGGCCGATCAGGCGAAGATAGCTCACCGCGCCCAGCCCGATGTCGCGGCGCCCCAGCATGGCGGCGGTGGCGGCATCGAAATCGGCCAGGGCCTGGTCCAGGCGGGCGGCCATGGCCGGAGTGGCCGCCATCCGGGCCTCTGCCATGTCGGCCTTGAAGGCGGCGATGGCTGCGCCATTGTCCAGCCGGATTACCCGACCGGCAACGGTGGCGGCCTGGATGCCGTTGGTACCCTCGTAAATGGGGGTGATCCGGCCATCGCGGGCGATCTGCTCCACCCGGTATTCCCGAAGGAAGCCGTAGCCGCCGTGGATCTGGATGGCAAGGCTGGCCGCCTCCTGCGCGGCTTCGGTGGCGAAGGCTTTGCACACCGGGGTCATCAGCTCCATCAGCGCCGGACTGGCGCCCAGTTCCAGATCCACCAGGGTCCGCATGACCATGGCGCGGCAGCCCATGGCCAGGGCCATCTGGATCAGCAGCATGCGGCGCACGTCGCCATGACGGATGAGGATATCGGGGCCTCCACCTGTGCCGGCGCGGCCCTGCCGGCGCTCGTTGGCATAGGCGAGCGAGCGTTGCAGTGCCACCTCGGTCAGGCCCACCCCCTGGACAGCCACGTCCAGGCGCTCGGCATTCATCATGGTGAACATACGCTTCAGCCCTTCGCCAGGGGCACCGATGATCTCGGCCTCGGCGTCGTCGAAAGCCATCTGGCAGGTGGGCGAGCCGTGCATGCCCATTTTTTCCTCCAGGCGAACCACCTGGATGGCGTTACGGCTGCCATCTGCGCGGTGCGATGGGGCGAGGAACAGAGACAGGCCCTTGACCCCGGCGGGAGCGCCCGGGGTGCGGGCCAGCACCAGATGCATGATCCGCCCCGCAGTCAGGTCCTGATCGCCGCCGGAAATGAATATCTTGCCACCGGCAATACGCCAGGACCCGTCCGCGGCCGGGCTGGCGGTGGTGCGGATCAGGCCGAGATCGGAGCCGGCCTGGGGTTCGGACAGGCACATGGTGGCCAGATACTCACCCGAGGCTAGGCGTGGCACCCACAGCCGCCGCTGGGCTTCCGAGCCGCTGGCGATCAGGGTGCGCATGGCGCCATGGGCCAGGGACAGCACCATCTGGTAGGTGATACAGGCTCCGGACAGCATTTCCGACAGGGCCGAGGCCAGGATATGGGGCAGGCCCTGGCCACCGTCTTCCTCCGGCACCGCCAAACCCTGCCAGCCATCCTCGGCGAAGCGGGCATAGGCGTCGGCGAAGCCGGGCGGCATCCGCACCCGTCCGTCGATCAGGCGGGCGCCCTCGATGTCGCCGGCCGGGTCTAGGGGGGCGATCACCTCGTCCACCATGCGGGCTGCGTGGTTCAACACGGCCTCGGCGGTCTCGTCTTCCCAATGGTCCAGCCGGTCGGCTCCAGCGCCGTGGCGTAGCGCGAACAGGATGTCGGGGAGGGGGGTGCGATAGTCGATCATGCTTTTGAAGTCCCTCAATCGCCGGGTGGGCGCCTCCGCACCCTTGGCTATCCTCGCTTATGTCTGCGCTCGTGCTCCGACAACGTTGCGGCGCGCGCAATGCGCTTAGTCGCGTCGTGACGAGCGCTATACCTCGAGCAGAATGGCCACGCCCTGGCCGCCGCCGATGCAGGCCGAGGCGATTCCGCGTTTGAGGCCGACGCGGCGCAGCTCGCGGGACACGGTGATGCACAGCCGCAGCCCGGTGACGCCGAGCGGATGGCCGAGAGCGATGGCACCGCCATTGACGTTGGTCTTGGCGCGGTCGAGGCCCAATTCCTTCTCCACCGCCAGATACTGGGCGCCGAAGGCTTCGTTGATCTCGAAACGGTCGACATCGGCAAGCCGCAGGCCGGCACGGTCGAGAACGCCGGCGATGGCCGGGGCCGGACCGATACCCATGATCTCGGGCGGAACCCCCACCACCTCGGCGGCCACGATGCGGGCCAGGGGCTGAAGGCCGCGCTCGCGCACCACTGCGCCCGAGACCACCACCGCCCCGGCGGCACCGTCAACCACCGCTGACGAGTTGCCGCCGGTCTGCACCCCCTTGAAAGCGGGCTTGAGCCCGGCCAGAACCTCGCGCGGGGTGGGGCGGACATGCTCATCAATCTCGAAGCTCTTGACCCCTTTGGGCAGCCGGATGCCGCGATCCTGGTAGCCTTCGCGGGAAAAGCTCTCGCTGATCACCGGCACGATCTCGCCGGCGCGGAATTCGGCCGATGCCTGCGCGCGCGCGAAGCTTTGGGCCGCGAAGTCGTCGACCTCCTCGCGGCTGATATTGTATTTGCGGGCGAGGTTCTCGGCGGTGTCGCCCATGCCAGTGGCCGAGGCGGTGTCCTTGGTGGCTTCCCACAGGAAGTCCTTGAACTCCACCTGACCCATCTTGAAGCCGGAGCGATGGGTGTAGGCAGCAACAGGATTGCGCGACATGCTCTCTGTGCCGACGCAGAGCACGCGGGCCGCCTTGCCCAGTGCAATGGCGTCAGCGGCCTGGATCACCGTTTCGAAACCGGTGCCGCACAGGCGGTGCACCAGCAGGGCAGGCACCTCAATGGGAACGTCTGAATACAGCCCGATATGGCGGGGCAGGAAGTAGGCGTCGAAGCTGGATTGTGCCATGTTGCCGGCCACCACCATGTCGATGTCGGCGGCGGCGATGCCGGTCTTGGCCAAGGCCTCCCGTGCCGCTTTGATCCCCAGGTCGGTGGGCGAAATTTCGCGCAGCACGCTGTTGTAGTCGGCGAAGCCGGTGCGCACGCCGTCCACCAGCCAGATGTCGTCGTAGATGGCGCCGATTCCCTTGGCCATGACCGTTTCCTCTTCCTAATTCAGACGGATGATCTCGGGGTCGTTGGCCCCGGCGTAGAGACGTTCGACCAGGGCGGCCCGGCGGGTGAGCACGGCGCGCTGGTTGATATAGCCCTTATCAGTGATTTCATTGGCGTCGATGGAGGGCGCCTCGTCCATCAGCAGCGCCCGGGCCACCCGGTGCGAGCTACCCTTGCCTTGGGCCGCCAGCGCCTTCAGCCCGGCCGCCATCTTCTCGCGTACCTCCGGCCGTGCCATCAGCTCCTTGAGCGGAGTGCCGGGTGCGGCGTCGGGGCATAACTTGAGGCAGCCGGCGAGACTGGCGAAACCCAGCACGCCCACTTCTTCGCGGTCGTGGCCGGTGATCACCGCGTCCTGGAGGATAGGGGCCGCGGCGTCGAGGACTGCCACCCGCAGGGCTCCCACCGGCACCCAGGTGCCCGACATCAGCTTGAAATCCTCGGCGACGCGGCCGTCGAACAGGATGCCCTTGGCCGGGTCATCGGGATCGGCCAGCTTGCCGGCGTCGCCGATCATGTAGAAACCGTCCTCGTCGAAGGCGGACTTGGTCAGATCATCACGCTTGAAATAGCCTGGGGTGACGTTGGTACCGCGGACCCGCATCTCCAGCTTGCCGCCATTGGGGATCAGTTTCAGTTCGGTGCCGGGGGCGGGCAGGCCGATATTGCCGGCGCGTTCGATATCGAAATGCACGGTGGTGATCATGGGCGCGGTCTCGGTCGAGCCCCAGGACGAGACCAGCCGGACTTTGTGGCCCAGGGCACGAATGGAAAGCGCCTCCAGCTTCTCCCACAGATTTTGCGGTAGGGCGGCACCGGCGTAGAAGATCAGCTTCAGGTTCTTGAAGAAGCTGGCGCGGAGCGCCTCGTCGCTCTCCAGCAGGGGAATCAGCATGTCATAGCCGCGCGGCACGTTGAAATACAGCGTGGGCGAGACTTCACGCAGATTGGCCACGGTCTTCTCGATCAGGCCCGGCATGGGCTTGCCCTCATCGATATAGAGGGTGCCGCCGTGGCGCATGACCATGTTGAAGTTGTGATTGCCGCCGAAGGTGTGGTTCCACGGCAGCCAGTCCACCAGTACTGGATGGGATTCGGCCAGGAACGGCCAGCACTGGCGAATGCCCTGCTGGTTGGAGCACATCATGCGGTTGGTGTTGATCACTCCCTTGGGCAGGGCGGTGGAGCCAGAGGTGAACAGGACCTTGGAGACGGTATTGGGGCGGACGGCGGCGAAGGCGGCCTCGACCTCGGGGCCGGGGGTATTGGCCAGCAGGGTGTCGAAGGTCAGGGCGCCGGTGATGGGATTGCTGCTGTTGACGACCTCGACCCGGGCCAGTTCCGGGATCACCAGGGCATCGGCGAAGCGGGCGCCGTCGGCGGCATAGACCAGACCGGGCCGCAGCAGTTCGGCGATGTATTTCAGTTTGGAATGGTCCTTGGAGACCAGTGAATAGGCCGGCGAGATCGGGCATGCCGGGACGCCCACATGCATGGCCGCCAGGGCCAGCAGAGCGTGGTCGATGCTGTTGTCGGACAGGATCATCACCGGCCGGTTGCGGTTCAGCCCCCGGTCCAGTAGTGACTGGGCGATGGCTTCCACCGCCTTCAGCGCCTGGGCCCAGGTCACCTTGCGCCAGCCGCCCTGGCCGTCGCGCTGGGCGAGGAAGGGGGCGTCTGGAATGCGGTCGGCCCAGTGGTGCAGCAGGTCGCCCAGGCA
>Ga0265313_10000919_pt1 | contig 29443 bp, 21 predicted proteins | sample 4123metaG_FD_203122 | JGI IMG/M metagenome (GOLD analysis project Ga0265313, IMG submission 203122) | Rhizosphere microbial communities from Carex aquatilis grown in University of Washington, Seatle, WA, United States - 4-1-23 metaG | ecosystem: Host-associated > Plants > Roots > Rhizosphere >...
CCGCGCACTGATTCTTGGCGCACCAAAAGGGCATGGCACCCCGCGCGGCTCCGGGGCTCGACGCTGATGAAATCTGGCTTTTCATTCAATCTGCGGGACATGGACGCCGACACGCGTGCTGCGATTACCGAGGCGGCACGGATTTCCGGCATAACCGTCGCCGACTGGCTGAAGCGTGTGATGGCGGAGCGCGACGCTGCCGCGGAGCAGGCAGAACCCGCCGCGGGCGAGGCACCTGCCGCCGCCGAGCTCGCCCGTTCGATGCAGGTTCTGACCGGCCGGATCGCCGCAATGGACGAGCGCGCCCGCGCAGCGATCCCGACCCTGCCGGCACGCCTGGACGCCATCGAGCAGCATATCGGCCGCCTCTCGGCGCCGGGCCGCGGCAAGAGCGAACGCACCCGCCTCCTCCACGAAACAGCGGCGATGGTCAGCGACCTCGCCCGCCAGATCGACAACGCTGATGAACAGGCACGTTCCATGATCGAAGGGCTGCCCAGCCGCTCCGCAATGCATTCCACATCGGAGAAGGACCCGCTCACCGAGGTCATCAACGACCTCGACCGGCGGATTGCTGCGATGCAGCAGCGGGTGAGCGAGGAGGTTCCCGCTCCGCCGCCGCCCGAGCGCCTCTCGCTCGACGAAATTCAGGCCCGGCTGAACACCCTCCTCGACGAGCCGGCGGGCCGTTCCGCGGCACCACCCCCGCGCTCACGCACCGCTTCAAGACCGACCGCTGCGGCAAGTGCCGCAGTCGAGGCCACGCTGCGCGCCCTCGAAGAGCGCATCGACGAAGCGAAGAACCGGCTCGACCGCGCCACGGCAATCGCCGAGACCCGGCCGCCGGCGGCGACCATCGATCACATTCAGCGCATAGAACAGCGGCTCTCCGACATCGCCGACCGTCTGGTCGCCGCGGAAAACGACCGGCGCAAACCCAACAAGGAAACTGAAATCGCCAACGCGGTGCGCGAGATCGCTGCGCACCAGAAGACGCTGGACGACCGCGCCGAGGCTGCTGCAGTCCGCCGCGACCAGCAAGCCATCGCCGCCGCCGTCGCCGCGCTGCGCACCGACCTTGCCACTCTTACCGATCAGGTCTCGGCGATTACGCGCATCGGCAAGGAAGGCCACGGCGCCGTGTTCGAGGTGGCCCACCGCCTCGACACGATGGCCGCGGAACGCCCCTTCGATCGCAACATGCTGGAGAGCATGCGCGACGAGATTGAAAGAATGCGCTCGCTGGTCGAGGTCGGCGCCCGTCAGGACGCCCTCGACGCCCACGGCGACGGCATCAGCGCGCAGCTCGAAAACCTGCTGCGCACGGTTGCTGATCGCACGCGCCTGGATGCTCTTGGCGAAGAAGTCGCGGCGCTCCGCCACCAGCTCGAATCGGACGACAGCCCACGGGCAGTCCAGCGGCTGGAGATGCATGTTGCCGAGCTTGGCCGCAGCATCGATGCGGCACTTTCCAGCCGGCACGTCGCCCCGATCGTCGAACGGCTGGAAAGCCGTATCGAGGCGCTTACCGACCGTGTCGCCTCGCTCGGCGATCCCGGCGCCCAGGTCGACGCCGCCATCCGCAGCATCGGCCAGCACCTCGACGTGCGCCTGACCGACATTTCCGAACGCCTGGGCGGTCTGATCGAAACCACGCCGCAGACGGTCGACATGGAAGCGGCCCAGCAGCGTTTCGAGGCGAGTATCGCTGCCATTGCCAATCGCCTCGGCGGGGTGGTCGAGAACGCCACGCGTCCGCAGACGGCCGCAATCGAAGCGGTGCAGCGCCAGCTCGAGGAGCGGTTTGAGGATATCACCGAACGGCTGAGCGGCATTTCCGACAATGCCCAGGAACGCGCCGAGGTGCAGCACGTCTATACCCGGCTGCAGTCGGTGATAGAGCGCATCGACAGGCTCAATTCGTCGCAGAAAGAGCGTTCGCCGGCCCTGGATGCGATCAAGTCGGAAATCGGCGCCCTGCGCAAGGAAGTCGTGGCCGGCAAGGTCCCGCCGTCCGAGCTCGATGCCATTCGCCGCGAAATTGCCTCGCTGCGCACCCAGATGGCCGGCCGCGCGCCGGCCGACGACAATTCAGAGCTCGAGCACCAGGTGCAGCAGCTTGCCCGCCAGCTCGACATCGTCAGCAAGTCCCGCCACACCGACGAGCCGGCGCTGGCCGCTCTGGAGGCGCAGGTCGCCCGCCTGGCCAAGGAACTTGAGCGTTCCAAGCCGCAGACCGGCGCCATGAATCACGTCGAGGAGACGCTCGGCCGCTTGCAGGCGGCGCTCGCCGATTCGCGGCAGGAATCGATCGCCGCCGCCCGCAAGGAGGCGCGCCGTGCCGTCGCCGAGCTTTCCGAGGTTGCCGCCGGCAGCGAGGCCGACAGCACCCTGATCAAGAGCCTCATGCGCGATCTCGACGACCTGAAGAATGCTTCGGGCGGGACCGACATGAATACCGAGGTGCGTCTGGAATCGGTCAGCCAGACGATGAATCACGTCGTCGAGCGGCTGAGCCGCCTGGAAGGCACTGCCGAAGCCGCGCCGCCGAAGAAGGAACCCGAAGCCCCGAAGCGCCGCCCCGGCGACTGGAAGCAGACCTTCGACCGCGTGGCCGACAGCGTCCCTGAACCGGTCGTGGAGCGTCGGTCGGAAAAGGCGAGCGTCGCCCCGGAGGCTGCGCCGTTCGTTCAGATTGATTTCAGCGCCGCCCAGCGCCGCGCCGAATTCATTGCCGCTGCGCGGCGCGCCGCACAGGCCGTCGCGGAAGAAGCGGCGCGCAGCAAGACGGCGCCCGAAACAGCGTCGGAGCCCGACGAGACCGAGGAGGTCGCCGAGGAAAGACAGGGCGCCTTCGCCCGCATCAGTCAGGCCATCCGCGGGCGCCGGCGTCCCCTGCTGCTCGCTGCGGCCGCAATCGTGCTCGCGATCGGGACCGTACAGCTCTACGGCAAGTTCGCCCCGACCATCGGCCACAGTCCCTTTCTCACCACCGCTCGCGCGCTGCTGTCCGGCAAGTCGCAGGATCGCTTGATCGCCAATGCGAGCGCATCAGTCGCAAAGCCCGCCGTATCGCCGGCAATCGTCCCCGCTCCGGATACCGGTCAGGCCAGCGTCCGCCAGATCATGGACGCCACGGCCGCCGCAACCGCGACGACACCGTCATCCAGCATGCTGGTTCCGCCGAGTTCAAACCCGCCCGCGCAGGTTACGTTCGCCAGCCCCGATACCGCGGCAACCCACTTCTCGTCCGACGGTCCCGAGATCCAGGCGTCGGCCGCCCCACTGCCGGCGGCACCGAAGGCCACCCCGCTCCCGATCGCAACGCCGAGCGGCGCGTCGGTCATTCTGACCTCGGCCAGCACCGCGACCTCCGCCGCCGACACCGGCATCGATCCCGCCGTCGGTTCGCAGAAGCTGATTGCGGCCGCGGGCGCCGGCGATGCCAACGCCGAGTTCGAGGTGGCCACACGCTATGCCGAGGGCGCCAACGTCCCCGCCGACCTTGCCAAGGCGGCGGTGTGGTATGCCAAGGCCGCCGAAGGCGGTAACGCCATTGCCCAATATCGCCTTGCCAGCCTCTACGAGCGCGGTCAGGGTGTCGGCAAGGATCTGGTCAACGCGGTGAACTGGTACCAGCGCGCCGCCGACCAGGGCAACGTCAACGCCATGCACAACCTGGCGGTCCTGCTCAGCGAGGGTGCCGACGGTTCGCCCGACCGCTCCAAGGCGCTGCAATGGTTCCTGGGGGCGGCCAACTATGGCGTCCGCGACAGCCAGTACAATCTGGGCGTCATCTACGCCCGCGGCATCGGAACGGCGCAGGATCTCGGCCAGTCGTACAAGTGGTTTGCTCTTGCCGCGACACAGGGTGACACCGACGCCGCCGCCCGTCGTGACGAAGTTGCAAAGGCAATGAGCGCCGACGACCTGGCCAAGGCGCGCGCCGCCGTGACCGCCTGGCACGCAAAAGCGCCGCTGGTTGAGGCAAATGCGATCAGCAAGGGCAACTGGGACGACGACTCCAGCGGCGGCGGCATTACCGTCGCCGACCAGCAGGGACTGGTCGCCAAGATCCAGACCCTGCTCGCCGACGCCGGCTATGACCCCGGGCCCGCCGATGGTCGCATGGGACCAAAGACCGTCGACGCCGTCCGTGCCTACCAGCAGAAGGTGGGCATGCCAGTCACCGGCCAGATCGACAGGACCCTGGTTGCCTCGCTGACGCAGCCGACCAACTGATCAACCCCGGTCAGCCCCGATCAGCTGGAGAGCGCCTTCATTCCGACGGTATAGATGCGCTCGTCACCGAGCATGAACGCACGGAAATTTTCCGGCACGAAGAGATCGATGACGGCGCCATTTAGAACATCAAGCCCACCGGCGTAGGCGCCGAATGCGGGCAGCACCAGCCGCTCGCCGTCGCCGGCAAAGCAGCGTCGGCGCACGGATTTGCCGCCCCCACGCACGCGCGCGCACGGGTGAAGGTGCCCAGCCACTTCACCAGGCGTGGGGCCCGCTCTCGGCGCATGACGAAAGACGATGCGCCCGACACCGAGTTCGTCCATCGCTTCGCCACCAAGGTCGGGCGGCCGCCCCGGGTCGTGATTGCCGGCGATCCACACCCACTCGCGACCAAGCTGCAGCCCCTTCAGCATCGCGCGATGGCTGGCGGAGAGCCGCGTCGCCCCCTCGGGATCGTGAAAGCTGTCGCCGAGGGCAACCACGATGCGCGGCCTGAGGCGCGCGATCAGCCGTGCAAGGCGCGCCAGCGTCTCGGCGGTATCGTACGGTGGTACCAGTTGTCCGCGGCGGGCGAACGAGGAGCCTTTCTCGAGGTGCAGGTCCGCGACGACGAGAAGGCGCATGTCACCCCACCACAGCGCCCCCTCGGGAAACAGCTCCATGACCACACCGCAGACGCCAGCCAGCGTCGCCCGCGAGCCCGCCACCGGGGGCTCCGCAAATTGCCGTAGCGTCGCCTCAGTCATTGCTCATCGCATCCCGCACCAGATCCTCCGCGGCCTCGCGGAGGACGTGCTCATCGGCGCCTCCACCGGGCACCGATTCCCTGCCGATCTCCAACATTACTGGAACAGCGAGCGGCGAAATTCTATCGAGCCCACAATGCACGACTCGCCCTCGCACGCGCTTCAGCATATCGCCGAGGCGCTGGATGTCGAGCAAGCCCTGCGCCGCATCCGCCCACGCCGCCCGCATCAGGATATGGCCGGGCTCGTGGCGCCGCAGGACGTCGTAGATCAGGTCGGACGAGATGGTAATCTGCCGGCCGGTCTTCTCCCGGTTCGGATGGCGTCGCTCGATCAGCCCGGAAATCAGCGCCACGTTCCGGAACATGCGCTTCAGCAGGTAGCTGTCGCCCATCCAGGCCTCGAGGTCATCGCCGAGCATGTCCTCATCGAACAGCGCCTCGATCGATGGCCGCCCCGCCGCGAACGCCGCCCCGAGGTCGCCGAGCGCCCAGACGGCAAGCGAATAGTCCGTCGCGACAAAGCCCGCCGGCTTCAACCCGACGCGCTCCAGCCGCCGGGTGAGCAGCATGCCCAGCGTCTGATGCGCCAGGCGCCCCTCGAAGGGATAGGCGACCATGTAGAACCGCCGCCCGCGCGGAAATGTCTCGACCAGCAGTTCGCTCGCCTTGGGAATGCGTGAGCGCTTGCGCTGCATCTTCAGCCAGTCGCCGACCTGCGCCGGCAACGCCTTCCACGTCTTCGGATCGGCGAGCATCGCGCGCACGCCTGCTGCGAGATAGGTGGAGAGTGGAAACTTGCCGCCCGCATAGATCGGGATTTTCGGCGTCTCGTCGGCAGTCCGCGTCGCGATCACCTCGTTCTCGCGGATACCCTGAAAGGAGAGGACGAGCCCGCCGAAGAGAAAGGTGTCGCCGGGTGCCAGCCCGTCAATGAAATATTCCTCGATCTTGCCGAGCACGCGCCCGCCGCGTCCGGCAAAGCCCGCCCTGGCCGATCGCGAGACCCGCACGTTGAGCAGCGGATCCTCGAGGATGGTGCCCGCGTTGAGACGGTATTGCTGCGCGACCTGCGGGTGGGCAATGCGCCACAGGCCGTCCAGGCCTTTCCTGATCCTGGCGAAACGATCGTAGGTCTTGAGCGCGTATCCACCGTCGGCGACGAACGCCACCACCTCGGCGAATGTCGTGCGATCGAGCGCGCGATAGGGATAGGCCGAGGTCACCTCGCGATAGAGCACGTCTTCGTCGAACGGCGCCGAGCACGCCATGCCGAGCACATGCTGCGCCAGCACGTCGAGCCCTCCCGCCCGCATCGGGGGCGTGTCCTGCGCACCGAGATAATTCGCGTCGAGCGCGGCGCGGCACTCCATCACCTCGAAGCGGTTGGCCGGCACCAGCAGCGCCCGCGATGGCTCGTCCATGCGGTGATTGGCGCGGCCGATGCGCTGCGCCAGCCGGCTTGCCCCCTTCGGCGCACCGACGTTGACGACGAGGTCGACATCGCCCCAGTCGATCCCGAGGTCGAGCGTCGAGGTGCAGACCACGGCGCGGAGCTGCCCCGCCGCCATGGCAGCCTCCACCTTGCGCCGCTGCTGCGGACTGAGCGAGCCATGATGAAGCGCAATCGGAATGCGCTCGCTGTTGATGCGCCACAATTCCTGAAACAGCAGTTCTGCCTGGCTGCGCGTGTTGACGAAGACGAGGGTCATCCGCCGCTTGAGGATCGCGGCGTAGACCTCCGGCAGTGCGTACCGCGCCGAATGCCCCGACCACGGTACCCGCTCGGCGGAATCGAGAATGACGATCTCCGGCTTCGCCCCACCGGCGACCGTGACGACATCGGCGAGCGCCGGTCCGCTGCCCTGCCCGACGAGCCAGGCGCGAAGCGCATCGGGCTCCGCGACCGTCGCCGACAGACCGATCGCTTTCAGCCCGGGCACCAGCACCCTGAGACGGGCGAGATCGAGCGACAGCAGGTCGCCGCGCTTGCTGGTCACCAGCGCGTGGAGTTCGTCGAGCACCACCGTGTCGAGGTCCGCAAAGAAGCGCTCGGCGTCGCGTGCGGAAAGCAGCAGCGAGAGTTGTTCCGGCGTCGTGAGCAGAATGTCGGGCGGCGCGAGCTTCTGCCGCTGCCGCTTGTGCACCGGCGTATCGCCGGTCCGCGTCTCGATGCGGATATTCAGCCCGATCTCGCTGACCGGTTGTTCGAGGTTTCGCGCGATGTCGACCGCCAGTGCCTTCAAGGGCGAGATGTAGAGCGTGTGGATGCCCCGGCCGCCGACAGGCGCCTTGCCGCGCCGCTCCGACAACGACACGAGGCTCGGCAGAAATCCGGCAAGCGTCTTGCCGGCACCGGTCGGCGCAATCAGGAGGGTTGAGCGCCCGCCGCGGGTGTTGGCAAGCAGCTCAAGCTGGTGCGGCCTCGGCTTCCATCCGCGCGCCGCAAACCACGCGGAAAAAGCCGCCGGAAGCAGCCGCTTGGGACTCTTTGCAAGGGTGCGTGCGCTCACCGGCTACGGGTATCGCCGACAGGGCCGACCGTCCAGACGCCGTGCCGCCGTTTCGGCTGGCCTTCGCGCCCCGCCAAGCGCATAAAGCCGCGCCCTTTTCCCGTCCGGCATCTGCCATGCAGCCCCGCCACGTCGCCCTCGCCGTCTTCCTGTCTGTCGTCTGGGGGATGAATTTCGTCGCCATCGACGTTGCGCTGGCTGGTTTTCCGCCGCTGCTCCTGGTGTGTCTGCGATTTCTGGTTGCCGCTCTCCCGGCACTCATTCTCCCCAGGCCCGCAATCCGCTGGCCGATGCTCATCCTCATCAGCAGCACGCTCTTCATCGGCCAGTTCAGCCTGTTCTTCTCGGCGATGGCGGTCGGCATGCTGGCCGGCCTCGGATCGATCGTGTTGCAGGTACAGGCGTTCGTCACCATTGCGATCGCGGCCGCCGTTCTCGGCGAGCGGCCCGGCGCGCGACAGCTCGTCGGCGCGGCGATCACCCTGGCCGGACTGGCGGCGATTGCCGCAACCGTCGGCGTCAATGGCGTGACGATGGAGGGGCTTGCGCTCTCGCTGGGCTCCGCCGTGCTGTGGTCGGTCGGCAATATACTCGTCCGCCGCCTCGCGCCGGTTGACGCGGTGGCGCTGGTCTCGTGGCTGTCGCTCATCGCCCTGCTGCCGATGCTTGCCATCGCCTACGCCGTCGAAGGTCCGGCAACGATTGGCCACGCGCTCACCCACGCAAGCTGGATGACGGTTGGCGCAGTGCTTTACATCGGCCTTGCCTCGACCACCTTCGGCTACGGTGCCTGGTCGCAGCTGCTGAAGATTTACCCGGCCTCGATTGTCGCGCCTTTTTCTCTCCTGGTGCCGGTGACCGGCACCATTTCGGCCGCGCTGCTTCTCGGCGAGCGCTTCGGTCCACTGCGCCTCGCCGGCATGGTGCTGATCATGGCCGGGCTGGCGGTGCTGGTGCTGCGCCCCCGGCGAAAGGTGATTGCCGCCACCGGCTAACACGCCCTTCGACCGCAAACTGTCATTTTCCGAGAATATGACAGCGAAAGGGGGGACCATGCATCACGCTTGGCGGCTGGCCACGTTCGGACTGGCGATCGCACTGTCGCTGCTCTCCGTCGCGGCCGGCGCTGCCGGCGCTCCGGCACTGTACTGGGCGCTTCTCCTGCTTTTGCCGCTGGTCGCCCTCGGCATCTTCGACATGATGCAACCAGCGCATGCCATCCTGCGCAACTATCCGGTCATCGGTCACTTCAGGTACCTCATCGAGGAACTCCGCCCCTCGGTGCGGCAGTACCTCATCGAGGACGATCGCGACCCCCTTCCCTTCAGCCGCGAGCAGCGCAACGTCGCCTACCGGCGCTCGAAGGATGTCCACTCCAGCCATCCCTTCGGCACGATCATCGACGTCAACCGGCCCGGTCACGGCTGGATTTGCCACTCCATTCGCGCCGTGGAAATCGCCGACTGCGATTTCCGCGTCCTGATCGGCGGCCCCCACTGCCGCCAACCGTACCTGGCGTCGGTGGTGAACATTTCGGGCATGAGCTTCGGCGCGATCAGCGCGAACGCGATTCTCGCGCTTAACTCCGGCGCGGCCATGGGCGGCTTTGCGCAGAACACCGGCGAAGGCTCGATTAGCCCCTACCATCGCCAGCCCGGCGGCGACCTTATCTGGCAGGTGGCGACCGGCTATTTCGGCTGCCGCGACGCCGACGGCGATTTCGACCCGGAGGCCTTCGCCCGCACGGCCAGCCTGCCCTCGGTGAAGATGATCGAGATCAAGCTCAGTCAGGGCGCCAAGCCCGGCCATGGCGGCGTGCTGCCGCAGGCCAAGATCACCGCCGAGATCGCCGCCACGCGCGGCATTTCGCGCGACCACGACTGTGTCTCCCCGCCAACCCACCGCGCCTTCTCGACGCCGCTCGAAATGATGGGCTTCATCAGCCGCCTGCGCGACCTTTCTGGCGGCAAGCCGATCGGCATCAAGCTCTGCATCGGCCATCGCTACGAATTCCTGGCGCTGCTCAAGGCGATGCTGGAGACCGGCGTCACGCCCGACTACATCGCCGTCGACGGCACCGAAGGCGGCACCGGCGCGGCACCGCCCGAGCTGTCGAACCATGTCGGCCTGCCGCTCATCGACGGGCTGACCTTCGTCCATAACGCGCTGGTCGGCGCCGGCCTGCGCAGCCGGATCCGCGTCGGCGCTTCGGGCAAACTGATCACCGGCTACGACCTCTGCCGCGTCTACGCGCTGGGCGCCGATTTCGCCATGATCGCGCGCGGCTTCATGTTCGCGACCGGCTGCATCCAGTCGCGCTCCTGCCACACCAACCGCTGCCCGACCGGCATCGCCACCCAGGACGCGCTCCGCCAGAAGGCCATCGTCGTGCCGGTGAAGGCCGAGCGCGTCGCGAACTTCCACAAGAACACGCTGCGCGCCGTCGCCGACGTGCTGGGCGCCGCCGGCCTTTCCCACCCGCGCGAACTGACCCCGCGCCACCTGCAGTTCCGCCGCGAAGACGGCAAGGTGATCCACGGCGACGAGGTGCATCTGCCGATCCAGCCCGGCGCGCTCGTGGACGGCAGCGAAAAGGGGCCGATATCGGGCGAGTGGATGCGCGCGCAGGCCGAAACCTTCATGCCGGCCGTGGCCTCCTGAGCCGCCGGCGGACGACCGCAGCCGAGGACATGCACGGCATCGAAGCCGCACCTATATTGGGCCGGCATGATGCGCCCGCAGGATCTGCTCACCCCAGTGCCCGCCGGGCTCTATTGCCCGCCCGGCGACTTCTATATCGATCCAACCGTCCCGGTTGACCGCGCCCTGATCACCCATGGCCATTCCGACCACGCCCGCGCCGGCCACACGGCCGTGATGGCCACGGCCGAGACGCTGAGGATCATGGCCGCGCGTTACGGCGAGGGCTTTGCGGGAAACGTGCAGGTCGCGAAACTCGGTAAGACGGTCGACGTCGGCGGCGTCGCGGTGACATTCCACCCCGCCGGCCACGTGCTGGGTTCAGCCCAGATCGCCGTCGAGCGAGGCGGCCTCCGCATCGTCGCCTCCGGCGACTACAAGCGCCGCGCCGACCCGACCTGCCTGCCGTTCGTGCCGGTGAAGTGCGATATCTTCATCACCGAGGCGACCTTCGCCCTGCCGGTCTTCCGGCACCCGCCGGCGGAAGGCGAAATCGGCAAGCTGCTGACCTCCCTCGCCCAGTTTCCCGAGCGCGCCCATCTCGTCGGCGCCTATTCGCTGGGCAAGGCGCAGCGCGTCATCCGCATGCTGCGCGACCAGGGCTATGGCCGCCCCATCTACCTCCACGGCTCCATGGAAAAGCTCTGCCGCCTTTACGAGGCTGAGGGCATCGCGCTGGGTGACCTACGCCCCGCCACGTTGTCCGTCGGCAGCCGTGGCGATTTCGCCGGCGCAGTGATCGTCTGCCCGCCGACCGAGATCGCCGAGCGCTGGGCGCACCGCTTCCCCGATCCGCTGCCCGCCGTCGCCTCCGGCTGGATGCGCATCCGCCAGCGCGCCAAGCAGGCGGGCGTCGAGCTGCCGCTCATCCTCTCCGACCACGCCGACTGGGACGAACTCACCGCCACCATCACCGAGGTCGCGCCGCAGGAAGTCTGGGTCACCCACGGCCGCGAGGAGGCGCTGGTCCGCTGGTGCAGCCTCGCCGGCATCGCCGCGAGGCCGCTCCACATGGTGGGTTACGAAGACGAGGACGCGTGAAAGCCGGTTACTTGGGACGCTTGTCCGTGGATGGCCGGATGCCGGTTTCTACCGGAATGTCCTGGTCTTCCATCTCCTTCTCGACCTCTTCGGCGAGTGGCCTGGCGTCGTCATTGACGTGTTTATCGCGCTCGGTCGGCAACGGTCGCACGTTCGCGCCTTCGCCATTCTTTCCCTTCGGTAACCCAGTGTTTTCGTTCGGTGACATGCGCATCTCCCCAATTCCCGGCGGAAGCCGGGCTAGAGTAACGCCGGGCCGCGCAACCCGTTCCCTGGCCGGCCATCGAACACTGCCTTCCGATCCTTCCTTGCGAACAAAGCGTGAAACGGCTCTGCTCGAATCCCGCTCCAATGGATTGATTCGCGAAGCCGAATGGCCACCTACCTCGACCGCCTGAACCAGGATCAACGGCGCGCCGTCGAGTACGGCGTGGCTAAGGGGGCCGCGCCCGCCGGCCCGCTGCTCATCATCGCCGGCGCCGGCTCCGGCAAGACCAACACGCTTGCCCACCGCGTCGCTCACCTGCTGGTCAACGGTGCCGCCCCCCAGCGCCTGCTGCTGATGACGTTTTCGCGCCGCGCCGCCGCCGAGATGGCCCGCCGCGTCGAGCGCATCGCCGGCAACGCCCTGGGCGTCGAGAACGCCGCGGCCGCCTTGGATTGGGCCGGCACCTTTCACGGCATCGGCGCCCGGCTCCTCCGCGAATACGCCAGCGCCATCGGCATCGAGCCCGCTTTCACGATCCACGACCGCGAGGATTCGGCGGATCTGATGAACATTGTCCGCCACGACCTCGGCCTCTCGCATACGGCGGAGCGTTTCCCGGCAAAAGGCACCTGCCTCGCCATCTATTCGCGTTCGGTCAACGAGGAACGCGACCTCGACGACGTGCTGCCCCGTGTCTTCCCGTGGTGCGCCGCGTGGGAAAAGGAACTGAAGCGCCTGTTCAAGGCCTATGTCGAGGCCAAGCAAACGCAGAACGTCCTCGATTACGACGACCTCCTGCTCTACTGGTCGGCGATGATGGAGGACGCCGGCATCGCCGCCGACCTTTCCGACCGCTTCGACCACGTTTTCGTCGACGAGTATCAGGACACCAACCGCCTGCAGGCGTCGATCCTCACCCGCCTGAAGCCGGACGGGCGCGGCGTCGTGGTGGTCGGCGACGACGCCCAGTCGATCTACTCCTTCCGCGCCGCAACCGTCCGCAACATCCTCGATTTTCCCGGCCAGTATTCGCCGCCCGCCGCGATCGTCACGCTCACGCAGAACTACCGCTCCACCGCGCCCATTCTCGCCGCATCCAACGCCGTCATCGGCCTTGCCGGCGAGCGCTACGCCAAGGACCTGTGGACCGAGCGGCGCGGCAGCGACAGACCGGCGCTGGTCGTGGTTGCCGACGAGGCCGACCAGGCGCGCTTTGTCGTCAGCCGTATCCTGGAAAGCCGCGAAGCCGGCGCCGTGCTGAAGCAGCAGGCCGTGCTCTTCCGTTCCTCCAGCCACAGCGCCGCGCTCGAGATCGAGCTGACCCGCCGCAACATCCCGTTCGTGAAGTTCGGCGGGCTGAAGTTCCTCGATACCGCCCACGTCAAGGACGTGCTGGCGACGCTCCGCTTTGCCGAAAATCCGCGCGACCGCGTCGCCGGCTTCCGTGTGCTGCAGCTTCTGCCGGGTGTCGGTCCAGCCACCGCCGCCGAAATACTCGACCGTATTGCCGTAGCGTCCGACCCGCCGACAGCGATCGCGACCTACGCGCCACCCGCCCGCGCCGAGACCGATTGGCGCGCGTTCGCCGACCTTGCCCTTGGCCTCGTGCGCGGCGATGCCGGCTGGCCGGCGGATATCGAGCGCGCGCGTCTATGGTACGAGCCGCACCTTGAGCGGTTGCATGATGACGCCCAGCTGCGGCGGGCCGACCTCGTCCAGCTCGAGCAGATCGCTGCCGGTTATCCCTCGCGCCAGCGCTTCCTGACCGAGCTCACCCTCGACCCGCCGGATGCGACGACCGACAATGCCGTCCCCCTGCTACTTGACGAGGATTACCTCATCCTCTCCACCATTCACTCCGCCAAGGGGCAGGAATGGAAGTCGGTCTACCTGTTGAACGCCATCGACGGCGCCATCCCCTCCGACCTCGCCGCCGGCACCACCGCCGAGCTGGAAGAAGAACGGCGGCTCCTCTACGTCGCCATGACACGCGCCGAGGATACCCTCGATATCATCGTGCCGCAGCGCTGCTACGTCGTGCAGCAGCGTCGCAATGGCGACCGCCATCTCTACGCGCAGCGCACGCGCTTCATCCCCGAGAAGCTGCTCGTCCACTTCCAGCCGAGGCTATGGGCGCCCAGCCGCGCCGGCACCCAGCCAAGGCCGGCGGTTGCGCCGGTCGATATCCGCCAGCGCATGAAGAGCCGCTGGGGCTGAGCGCCGGACCTGTCGTCCTTCAGTTCGACCACTTGGTCAGCCGCTGGCCGGTGAGGAATGCGGCGGCGACCAGCGCAAGAAACAACGGGATGGTGAGCTGCGCCAGCCACAGGCCGGCGTGATCGGCGACAGTGCCGAGCAGCGGCGGAGTGATGAGGACCGCCAGCCCCGGCGCGACCACCATGCGCGATGCTGCGCGCATTCCGCCCCCGGCGGCGCCCATCGCGAACCCGAGCGCCAGCGCGAACAGCATCGCGACTCCGAGCCCGATAACGAACAGCCCGACCACTGCGACGATGGCAAACGGTGTCGTCCAGTAGCCGATGAACCCGATGAGTGCGGTCGTTACTGCACCCAGCGCCAGATCGCGGCGCGAAAACATCCGGTAGAGCCGGATGCTGAGCGTGCGCCCGGCCAGCATGCCGACGAAGAACGCGCCGCCGGCCAGCGCCGCCAGCGATTGCGGCAGGTGCATGACCTGGCCGAAAAAGCTCGGCCCCCACAACAGCGCTGAAAACTCCGTTGCAACGCCAAAGGCTTGCATCAGCCAGTACGCCCAGAACGCCGGTGGCAGCTTGCGCGGCGGCCTCGCCACGGCAACCACGTCTGCCGCCGGAATCGGCAACCGCGCATAGGCCGCAAAGATCGTCAGTCCCATGACCGTGCCGGCCACCGGCACCCACCGCCAGCTTAATCCGAGCGAGACCGCAATCCACGCGATGACCGGCGAGGCGATGGCAAACACGTAGCAGAGCGCGTTTGCCTCGGCGTAGGCGATGTCGCGCTTCGGGCCATGAATCTCGGCGAGGACCGCCGCGGTGATCGCCGGCACGAACGCCCCGCAGCAGCCCATGATGAGGCACGCACCGATACTCTGCCAGGCGGCATGAGCGAACGCGAGCAGCAGGATGCCGGCCGAACCGCCGAGCATGGCGACAGCGATCATTCGCCGCCGGCCGAAGCGGCCGACAACCGGCTCGCCGATCACGCCAACGAGCAGCGAGCCCACCGCGACGGCGCTGGGGTGCAAGCTGACCAACCCGTAGCTCAGGGAGAACTCGTCTTTGAGAAACGGGATGATGTTGCCCTGAACGCCGTTCAGATACGTGAAAAAGCCGAGCGATAGATAGGAATACCAGGTCAGCGCATCGCGCCTCAGCCCCGGGGGCGCATCTGAAGTGCTCTCATTCGCGTGCATGGTATGCCTTGTCCGGTCTGCCGCTGGAGATGTCGATAGACCCGGCGTCCGCACGCCACGTGCATGCCCAAATAAGCCCCTCCGTGCAAGCGCCGCTTGAGGAACGAAACGCCGGCTGCTGCAGAGAGAAGCCTCGCAACAGTCCACGGATCGTCGCATTGAGCACGTGCCCCGGCTAATTCAGTCGCACGGACGGCACACCATGCTTAGATAGACCGCATGCAAGCGTTTTCCGCCCTTCTCGACCGCACCGTGCTGAGCCCGCAACGCAACGCGAAGCTCCGCCTGATGGTCGATTATTTCCGCAGCACGCCCGATCCTGACCGCGGCTATGCGCTGGCCGCCCTGACCGGCGACCTCGATAACCCGAGCGTCAAGCCGGCAATGCTGCGCGCGCTGACGGAGGCCCGCGTCGACCCCGTCCTCTTCGCCTATTCGTACGATTATGTCGGCGATCTCGCGGAAACGATCTCCCTGATCTGGCCGGCGCCGGCCTCAGCCGACGAAGCCGTTGCCTCCGCGCTGCGTCTGTCGACCGTGGTCGAAAGCCTTCAGGCCGCCTCGCGCAGCGAGGGGCCGCGGCTGGTCGAGAATTGGCTGGACAGGCTTGATGCCACCAGTCGCTGGACGCTGATCAAGCTGGTCGTGGGCGGCCTTCGCATCGGCGTCTCCGCGCGCCTTGCCAAGCAGGCGCTCGCCGATTTCGGCAATCGTCCGGTGAACGAGATCGAGGAGCTGTGGCACGGTCTGGAGCCGCCCTACCGCGATCTCTTCGCATGGCTGGAAGGCCGCGCTCCAAAGCCGGAGAGCCGCGCCCGCGCGCCGTTCCGGCCGGTCATGCTGTCGCACGCGCTGGCCGACGACGAACTGCAGCGGATCACGCCGGACGCATATGCCGCCGAGTGGAAGTGGGACGGCATCCGCGTGCAGGCGGTCAACGATGGTGGCGTGAGGCGGCTTTACACGCGCACCGGCGATGACATCTCGCGCACGTTTCCCGATCTCGTCGAAGCTCTCGACGTCGAGGGCGCGATCGATGGCGAACTCCTCGTCGGAGCGCGCAACGAGAAGGGCTTCGCACCGGCCACCTTCGCCGATCTTCAGCAGCGGCTGAACCGCAAGTCCGTCACCGCGAGGCTGATGGAAAGCCATCCCGCGTTCCTGCGCGCCTACGATTGTCTCGTCGACGGCACGGAAGATATCCGTCCCCTCACCTTCCGCGAACGCCGCACCCGGCTGGAGAAACTCGTCGCCCGCTCGCTATCGCAGCGCATCGACCTGTCGCCGCTGCTCGCCTTCCGGAGCGGCGAAGACCTCGCCGCCCTCCGCGCCGCTCCCCCCGACCCGGTCATCGAAGGCGTGATGCTGAAGCGCTGGGACTCGGTCTACGAACCCGGCCGCCCGAAAGGCCCGTGGTTCAAGTGGAAGCGCGACCCGCACACCATCGACGCCGTGCTGATGTATGCTCAGCGCGGCCACGGCAAGCGCTCCTCGTACTACTCGGACTACACCTTCGGGGTCTGGCGCGAGGGCCCGGCCGGCGACGAACTCGTCCCCGTCGGCAAGGCTTACTTCGGCTTCACCGACGCCGAACTGATCGAGATCGACCGCTTCGTGCGCAACAACACCGTGAGCCGCTTCGGCCCGGTGCGCGAAGTTGTCCACGACCCGGGCAAGGGGCTGGTGCTCGAGGTCGCATTCGAAGGGCTGGCACGCTCAACCCGCCATAAGTCCGGCGTCGCCATGCGCTTCCCCCGCATCGCCCGCCTGCGCTGGGACAAGCCGCCATCCGAGGCCGATCGCCTGGAAACGCTGGAGAACCTGATCAGACAACCGGCGGCGGTACCGGGCCGCCGCGCACGCCGGTGAACGCGGACAGGCGGAAGTGCTTGGAGAGCTTCAGCCCCTGCGCCTGGTAGTTTGATCCGACATCTGAACCGTAGAGCTTGCCCGGGCGCCCGGTGAGCCGCTCGTAGACCAGCCGCCCGACCACCTGCCCATGCTCGAGGATGAACGGCACCTCGTGGCTGCGCACTTCCAGCACCGCACGGCTGCCGCGCCCGCCCGCCGCTGCATGTCCGAAGCCCGGATCGAAGAAGCCGGCGTAGTGCACGCGGAATTCGCCGACGAGCGGGTCGAACGGCACCATCTCCGCCGCATAATCAGGCGGCACGTGCACGGCTTCGCGCGAAACCAGGATGTAGAATTGATCGGGGTCAAGAACGAGTTCCGAACTCCAGTGGCGCAGCAGCGGCTCCCAGAACTCCGTCGGGTCGTAGAAGCCGCGCTTGTCGACGTCGATCGCCCCGGTGTGGCGTTTCGCGCGATAGCCGACGATGCCGTCGCTGCCTGCAAGATCGATGGTCACCGTGATGCCGTTGGCAATATGCGGCACGCCGTCGACCAGCGTCTCCTTCCGGTGAAGCGTGAGCAGCTCCGCGTCGTCGAGCCGGGCGTCGCCGCGCCGCAGCCTCAGTTGCGAGAGCCGCGACCCGCTGCGGACCAGAATCGGATATGTGCGCGGACTGATCTCGAGAAACAGCGGCCCCCGGTACCCCGCCGGAATGGCATCGAATTCGCGCGCCCGGTCAGTAATCACGCGCGTGAAGATATCGAGGCGCCCGGTCGACGATTTTGGATTGGTCGCAGCAGCGATATCGCGGGGCAGCGCCAGCCCCTCCATCAGCGGAACGATATAGACGCATCCGGTCTCCAGCACCGCCCCGGTGGTCAGGCTGAACTCGTGCACCGTCACGCTCTTCAACCGGTCAGCGACCTCCATCCGCGGGCCGGGCAGGAAGCTTGCCCTCACCCGGTAGGCGGTCTCGCCCAGTCTGAGGTCGAGGCTTGCCGGCTGCACCTGATCGGCATCCGCCGGCCGGCTGAAGGTAATGCCGCCGCGCTCCATGAGCTCACGGATGGCATCGGCCGGCAGAATGCCTTGCTTGTCGTTTTCAGCCATGAACGGAAACAGTCAGCCCAGCCCAAGATTGACGCCACAATCGGATATGCTTATGAGGTTTGCAACACCGTGGTCATTTGAGCCGGCCGGCTTGCAGCCACGTAAAAGAAGTCGCTAAAGAGGCCGGAGGGATTAAACCCGGCCCGGCTTTGATGGCCGGGTTTTGTGTTTAAGGGATACCCTGATGGCAAAGAAGACGATCCCCCCGGGCAAGGCGCCGCGCGCCCTCCGTCCGGCCACCCAACTGGTCCACGGCGGCATACAGCGTTCGCAGTTCGGCGAAAACGCCGAGGCGATGTTCCTGACCCAGGGTTACGTCTACGGCTCCGCCGAGGAAGCCGCAGCCCGCTTCGCCGGCACCGAGCCCGGCTACATCTATTCGCGGTTCTCCAACCCGACCGTCGCCATGTTCGAAGAGCGCATGCGCCTGCTCGAGGGGGCGGAAGCCGCACGCGCCACGGCCAGCGGCATGGCCGCCGTCACCGCCGTTTTTCTCGCCTCGCTGAAAGCGGGCGACCACGTTGTCGCCGCCAAGGCGCTGTTCGGCTCGTGCCGTTACATCGTGGAGGACCTCTTGCCGCGCTACGGGATCACCTCGACGCTGGTTGACGGCGCCGACCTGAAGCAGTGGAGAAAGGCGGCCAACAGGCGCACCCGCGCGTTCTTTCTGGAGAGCCCGACCAACCCCACGCTTGAAATCTACGACATCGCCGAGATCGCCGAGATCGCCCACAAGGCCGGCGCCTGCCTTGTCGTCGACAACGTCTTTGCTACCCCGCTGCTGCAGCAGCCCCTGAAGCTCGGCGCCGATGTCGTGGTCTATTCCGCCACCAAGCACATCGACGGCCAGGGCCGCGTGCTCGGCGGCATCGTCCTCGCCGGCGAGAAGTTCATTGCCGACCACGTCCATAACTTCCTGCGCCAGACCGGCCCATCGCTGAGCCCTTTCAACGCCTGGGTGCTCCTGAAGGGTCTGGAGACGCTCGATGTGCGCGTCGCTCGCCAGACAGCCACTGCGGCAATGCTCGCCGACCTCATCGCCGATCATCCGAAGGTAACGCGCGTCTTCTACCCGGGTCGCGCCGACCATCCCCAGCGCGAGATCGCCCAGCGCCAGATGAAAGCCGGTGGCACCATGATCGCTTTCGAGGTCAAGGGTGACCAGAAGGGAGCCTTCCGCTTCGCCAACGCGCTCAGCATCGTGCGCATCTCCAACAATCTGGGCGACGCCAAGAGCCTGATCACGCATCCCTCGACCACGACGCACCAGCGGCTGAGTGAGGAGGCGCGTCTCGAGCTGGGCATCACGCAAGGCATGCTTCGTCTGTCTGTCGGCCTGGAGGATCCGGAGGATCTCGCCGCCGACCTCACGGAAGGGCTGCGCGCCCTGCGCTGATCGGTCCACGCCGCTGCGGCGCGGTCGATTGACGCTATTCGCCACGGGCCATATCTGTCTTTCATGTATCGAGAAACGACCCGCGCCATTCAGGTGACCGTCGAGCCGAGTTTCGTTGAGGCCGAGTCCTCTCCCGGCGAAGGCCACTATTTCTGGGCTTACCGCATCGAGATTTCCAACCTCGGCCAGGAAATCGTCCGGCTGCGCTCGCGCTATTGGCAGATCACCGACGCCAACGGCCGCACCGAGGAGGTGCGTGGGGCCGGCGTCGTCGGTAAACAGCCCGTGCTGCGCCCCGGCGAGACGTTTGCCTATACCAGCGGCTGTCCGCTCACCACGCCGTCGGGCATCATGGTCGGCACCTACCAGATGCAGAACGAGCATGGCGAACTGTTCTCGATCGCGATTCCCGCGTTCTCGCTCGATCTGCCCGACGCGCCGCGCACGATGAACTGATGACGCCCGCCGAGCGCGCCCATATCCTGGCCGGCTTTGGCGTCGACGAGCGCGCGCTGATCGGCGAGGGACTGGAGTCGCGGGTCTACGCCCTCTCTGACGAACTGGTCCTGCGACTTGGCCGCAGCGGTGTCCCGACCCCCGACCAGCATCGGCTGAAAGTCTTCCTGGATGGCATCGCCGACCACCTCCCTTTTGCGACACCCCGCATTGTCGAACTCGGTCCGAAAGGCCAGTGGCGGATCGAACGGCGCCTGCCGGGCGGCTCGCTGTTGACGAGGCTCCGCCGCCTCAGCGACGACCGCCGCGACGAGGCGTTGCGCAATTATGTCTCCGCCGCCGATACCCTCGGCAGCGTTCGTTTCGAGCACCTGCCTTACGGCCACCTCCTCGCCCGCAACCCGGTAACCGCACCGGACTGGCACGCCTTCCTGCGCGAGACGCTGTCCCATTTCGTTTCGCGCAATCGCCTCACCATCGCCCACGAGGTCGGCGACCCCTACCGGCTGCATGATCTGGCAGCGGACATGATCGTGGGCTTGCCACGCGATCCGCCCAAGGCACTGGTCCACGGCGACTATTTTCCGGGCAACGTCATGGTCGGCCCGGACCTCAAGGTGACGGCGGTGCTCGACTTCGGTCACTACACCGTCGTCGGCGATGCCATTCTCGACCTTGCCGTCTCTTACCTGACGCTGGAGCTGATCGAGGAGACTGCCGCGCAGGATGCCCGCTTTGTCCACGAAGTGGTGCGGGAACGCCATGGCGATGCCATAGCCGCGGCCTGCCGCTTTTACCGGGCGTGGCTCGCCTTCTCGATGGCCGATCCCGCGCACGGTCGCCAGCCATACCCGCACATGTTCCGTTGGGCTGTGACCATGTTGCGGCTGCTCGGCGACGGCCGCCTCGCCGCCTAGCTTTTGCTCTGGAAGGCGAACACGCCGGTCGTCTTCAGTGGCGCATTCTCAACCTCGCCGACGTCCGAGGTTGCATACTCGGCGACGAGCCTGAGCCGCTCGCGCGGAAGATAGGCGCGCCCGGGGTCACCGACCAGCACGACCGCCCCGCCCGCTAACGAACGGTCGAGAAACGCCGTCACGCGCGCGGCGAGCAGAGCGTCGTAGAACAGGTCGCCAACGGTAACGACATCGGCCTCGGGCGCCGCGCCGCCCGTCACGTCAGCCGAAACAACGCGGACCGCCACTTCGTTGGCAGTCGCATTCAGTCCGATTGCTGCAACCCCGAACGGATCGACCTCCGCTGCCGTCGCCTCGGCCGCACCGGCCTTCAGCGCAGCGATGGCAACCAATCCGGATCCCGAGCCAAGGTCGAAGACGCGCCGGCCCGCAACGACCGCCGGATGATCCAGAAGATGCCGCGCCAGTGCCAAGCCGCCGGCCCACGGAAAGGCCCAGTACGGCGGCGGCGCCTCGCGGTTCGCAATGGCAGTCAGCCGCCAGAGCCCCGTCGCCTCGTGCGCCATGTGCAAGCGAACCTCGGGCACGCCGCGCACCGGCGCCAGCCGCGTTCGCTCGCGGATGAACGCCACCGGATCGAGGCTGGCAGCATCGCCGCGCCGGGAGGTCAAACCGCGCCTATCGGCTCTTTGCGGCCGAGCCTTCGAAGGCCGCAGGGTCGAAGGCATAGCGCGTGCCGCAGAACTCGCAGGTCACGGAGATCTCGCCGCGTTCGGTACTCTCGGCAATCTCCTCGGCCGAAAACGTCGCGAGCACCCCCTCGACCTTTTCCCGCGAGCAGGAGCACTGGTCGCGCACGGCGATGGCGTTGAAGACTCGCACCCCGCGTTCGTGAAAAAGCCGGTAGAGAAGCCTTTCCACCGGGACTGCAGGATCCGTCAGTTCGTCGTCACCGACGGTTGCGGCAAGTGACCGTGCCTCCACCCAGGCATCGTCCTCCTCGGCATCGTCCCACTGTGTCTCGGTTCCTTCCGGCGCATCCCCGCCAGGAAGGTCGGGCTGACGCATGCGCTCCTCCGATTCCGGCAGGAACTGCACGATCAGACCGCCGGCGCGCCAGGCGTGGCGAAACTCGCCTCCTTCGCGGGTCTGCATCTCGCCAACCGCCAGTCGCACGAAAGTCGGTATCTGTTCCGACTGGCGGAAGTAGGCATGCGCCACCGCCTCGAGGCTCTCGCCCTCCAGGGCCACGACGCCCTGATAGCGGCTGGTATGCGCTCCCTGATCGACCGTCATCGCCAGCGTTCCTCGGCCGAGCAGCATTCCGGTGGTGGATGCCCCGTTCCCGGTGGCCGCCGCGACGCGCTCGGCATCGAAGCGTGCATAGGCGCGGATAGCCCCTCCGCTGCGGTAGTCGACGACCAGCATGTCGACCGGACCATCAGTTTCGGTCTGCACCGTAAAGCGGCCGTTGATCTTCAGCGACGATCCGAGCAGCACCGCCACAACGACCGCCTCCGCGAGCAGCCGCGAGACCGCGGGCGGATAGTCGTGGCGCGAGATGATGGCGTCGAGCGCCGGTCCCATCTGGATGGCGCGACCCCGCACGTCCAGCGCCTCGACCACGAACGGGCGCACCTTGTCGTCGCCGGCTGCTGCCAGCGGATCGACGGCGCCTTCAAACGCAACGCTCATGAATCAGCTACTCCCGAGGCACCACAAAAGCACCGCCTTCTGCGCATGGAGGCGGTTTTCGGCTTCGTCAAAAACGACCGATTGCGGGCCGTCAATTACGTCCGAGGTCACTTCCTCGCCGCGGTGGGCCGGCAGGCAGTGCATGAAGATGGCGTCAGCCTTGGCCCTTCGCAAGAGCGACGCGTTGACCTGATAAGGCGCCAGCAGCCTGTGCCGCCGCTCGGCCTCGACATCGCCCATCGAGACGAACGTGTCAGTCACCACGCAATCGGCGTCCGCGACGGCCACCTGCGGATCGTTGCCAAAGACAATCGCGCCACCGCTGGCCGCCGCCCATTCAGTAACCGCCTTGGCGGGGGCGAGTTCGCGGGGCGTCGCGACATTGAGCCGGAAGCCGAGCTTCGCGGCCGCGTGCACCCACGACGTCAGCACATTGTTGCCATCGCCGACCCACGCCACGGTGCGACCGCCGATCGGTCCCTTGTGCTCCTCGAGCGTTTCGACGTCGGCCACCACCTGGCAGGGATGCGACACGCGCGTGAGCCCGTTGATCACCGGCACCGTCGTATTGGCGGCAAGCTCGCTGACCAGCGCATGATCGAGCGCGCGGATCATCACGGCATCGACGTATCTGGACAGCACGCGGCCGGTGTCCGCGATCGTCTCGCCGCGACCGAGTTGCATTTCCGCCCCAGTGAGAACGACGGTCTCGCCGCCTAGGTCGCGCATGCCAACCTCAAACGACACACGGGTACGCGTCGATGGTTTGTCGAAGATCATCGCCAGCGTCTTGCCGGCAAGCGGACGGCTCATGCTGCCCGCGCGGCGCTCGGCTTTCAGCCGTTTGGCGTTGTCGATAATGCCACGCAGCACGGACGGTTCGATATCGGCGAGATCGAGAAAGTGGCGCACCATCGTCCAAATCCTAGCTCGCCCGTGCGGCTGGCTTTGCCGCATGCGCGATATGGCCGAGCGCAGTGTCGACGCGCTTGATCGCCTCGTCGATGTCGCTTTCGCCGATCGTCAGCGGCGGCAGGAGACGCACGACGTTGTCGCCCGCGCCGGCCACCAGCACGCCATGCTCGCGCAGCGCCGTCACGACCTCGGTGTTCGGCACGATGCAGCGAACGCCCGCGAGCAATCCCTCGCCGCGCACTTCGTCGATGATCGAACCGTGTGTGTCGACCACCGCCGCCAGCCTCTGCTTGAGGTAAAGCCCCATCCTGCGCACATGATCGAGGAACCCCTCGTCGCTGATGATGTCGAGCGCCGTCTTGGCGACCGTCATGGCCAGCGGGTTGCCGCCGAAGGTGGTGCCATGGATGCCCAGCGTCATGCCTTTGGCCGCTTCGGCAGTGGCGAGACAGGCGCCGACCGGAAAGCCCCCGCCAAGCCCCTTGGCGATTGTCATGACGTCGGGTGAAACCCCGGACCATTCGTAGGCGAAAAGCCTGCCGGTGCGTCCCATGCCCGACTGCACCTCATCGAACACAAGCAGCAGTCCGTGCCGGTCGCAGAGTTCGCGCAAGTCCCGCAGAAACGGCCCGGGCACCAGCCTGACCCCGCCCTCGCCCTGCACCGGCTCGATCAGGATCGCTGCCGTTTCGTTGCCAATCGCCTGCTCGACCGCCTTGAGATCGCCGAGCGGCACATGGTCAAAGCCTTCCGGCAGGGGTCCCAGACCCTCCATGTATTTGGGGTTGCCGGTCGCCGCCAGCGCCGCGAGCGTGCGCCCGTGAAACGCCCCCGAAAAACTGATGATCCGGATCCTCTCCGGATGGCCGCTGACGTAATGATAGCGCCGGACCGTCTTGATCGCGCACTCCATCGCCTCGGCGCCGGAATTGCCGAAGAACACCTTGTCGGCAAAGGTCAGGTCGACGAGCCGCTGCGCCAGGGCCTCCTGCTCGGGAATCCGGAAGAGGTTGGAGACGTGCCACAGCTTGCCTGCCTGATCGGTCAGCGCCTTGACCATCGCCGGGTGCGCATGGCCGAGCGAAGTCACGGCAATCCCGCCGGCAAAATCGAGGTAGCGGCGGCCGTCGCTGGCCTCCAGCCAGGCGCCTTCGCCGCGGACGAAGGCAACGGGAGCGCGAGCAAAAGTATCGTAGAGCGGCGACGTCACCGGCGCGGTACCCATCTAGTCTGTCCCCAAAGGAAAAAAGTGCCGCCCCATTGTTTCTGTGGGGCAGCACCCGTTAGCGCCAAGTATATCGGCGGATGCCTCCGGACTGTCAACGCCGCGCCATGACCCGCCCTGTCCCGCCGGCCAAGCGAAAGGCAGCCGGCACGCGCAAGATTCCGGTGAAAAACTGCGATCTGGGGAAAACGGATCGAATTTCGGGGGTGTGTCCCGCCGACTCTTGTCAGCGAGTCGATCACTCGTGTAGCTTCCGCGCATAGTTTTGGTGCGGCGGAATTCCTAGCGTTCCCTAGTATTGTGTAGCGGCGTCCTGAGGAGCGGACGGCGTTCGGGAGCGGATTCGGTTTTCTTGCCGCTTAGCAACGGGATGCGGCAAGATGAATTGGACAGATGAACGCGTCGAGTTGCTCAAGAAGCTTTGGGGCGAAGGGTTGAGCGCCAGCCAGATTGCGGCTCAACTCGGTGGTGTAACTCGCAATGCTGTCATCGGCAAGGTTCACCGCCTTTCGCTCTCCGGCCGCGCCAAGCCGGTATCGTCCACGCCGCGGCCGCGCAAGGTACGCGCACTGTCGCCGCACCGCTCCGCACCCCGGCACTACGTCTCCGGCAATACGGCGCTCGCTCCGAATTCCAACCCGCTGCCCCGCCGTCTGCCGGCGCCGGTCCCGATTGAGAATGTCGTGGTGCCGATCCCGATGAATGTGCCGCTGCTCGACCTGAACGAACAGACCTGCCGCTGGCCGGTGGGCGAGCCGGCCAACGACGGTTTCGTCTTCTGCGGTCACAAGAATTGGAACAGCCTGCCCTACTGTGAATACCACAGCCGATTGGCTTATCAGCCGGTCGAACGCCGCCGCGAGCGCCGCACTGAGGCTTACTAAGCCAGGGTCAGGATGACACGGTATTCGCCAACCGCTGGCGGAATTGCCGGTCTTCGGCAATTCCCCGCGGAATGGAGCACGCCCTTCGTGAGATTGGTTTAGGCGGCGACGAAGCTCTCGTCGAACGAATAGCCGGAACCGCGCACCGTGCGGATCGGGTCGCGGCCCCGTCCCAGCGCCCGGCGCAGGCGGCCGACATGGACGTCGACGGTGCGCTCGTCGACGAAGACGTCCCTGCCCCACACGGCATCGAGGAGCTGGGCGCGCGAAAACACCCGCCCCGGGCTCTGCATGAAGAACTCCAGCAGCCGGAATTCGGTCGGGCCGAGGTGAAGCTCGCGCCCGGCGCGGCGTATGCGGTGCGTCTCGCGGTCGAGTTCGATGTCGCCGGCCTTCAGTACCGTCGCGATGAGCTCCGGCTTCGAGCGGCGCAAAATCGCCCGCACCCGCGCCATCAGCTCCGGCAACGAAAACGGCTTGACCACGTAGTCATCGGCACCGGTAGCGAGGCCGCGCACCCGCTCGGTCTCCTCGCCGCGGGCGGTCAGCATGATGATCGGCAGGCCGCGGGTGGCATCGCGCGAGCGCAGACGGCGGCAAAGCTCGATCCCCGAGATACCGGGCAGCATCCAATCGAGTAGCAGCAGGTCAGGCACCGTCTCCCGCAGCCGCGTCTCGGCGTCGTCGCCGCGCTCCACCGTGTCGACGGCGTAGCCTTCGGCTTCCAGGTTGTATCGAAGCATCAGCGCGAGGGCTTCTTCATCCTCGACGATCATCACCCGCGGTGTCATGGGACAGGCTCGCCGTCGCTAGCTTTCCCGATAGGGAACGTTGGTCATGCTGGTCGCATCCTGCTTCGGCCGCGCCTCGGTCAGCGCCGTGCCCGTCACCAGATAATGCAGGTTCTCGGCAATGTTGGTCGCATGGTCGCCGATGCGCTCGATGTTCTTGGCGCAGAACAGAAGGTGGGTGCAGAACGTGATGTTGCGCGGATCCTCCATCATGTAGGTGAGGAGTTCGCGGAACAGCGACGTGTACATCGCATCGATCTCGTTATCGCGCTCCCATACCGCCCGCGCGCTGGCCAGATCGCGGCTGGCAAGCGCATCGAGCACGTCCTTGAGCTGCGCCAGGCACAGCTCCGACATATGCTCCACGCCGGCCACCAGTCGGTGCGAGCCGTAGTTCGCCTCCAGCGCCATCACCCGCTTCGCCGTATTCTTGGCGAGGTCGCCCACCCGCTCGAGATCGGTCGCGATATGGATCGCCGCCACGATTTCGCGCAGGTCGCGCGCCATCGGCTGACGCCGTGCAATCATCAGCACCGCGGAATCTTCCAGCTGCCGCTGCAGCTTATCGATGCGCTCATCGCTGGCGATCACGCGTTGCGCCTTCTCGGTATCGCGGTTGACCAGCGCCGCCACCGAATCGGCGACGTTCTGCTCGGCAAGACCGCCCATCTCCGCCAGCTTCTGCGAAAGCGAGTTCAGGTCTTCGTCGAACGAAGCAACGATATGTTCCTGCATGGCGAATGCCTCTCGCTCAGCCGAAGCGGCCGGTGATGTAGTCCTGCGTCCGCCGGTCGGTGGGCGCGGTGAATATCTTGTCGGTGTCGTCGAATTCGATCAGGCTGCCCAGATACATGAACGCCGTGTAGTCCGAGACGCGCGCCGCCTGCTGCATGTTATGGGTGACGATGGCGATCGTGTATTCCGCCTTGAGCTCATCGATCAGTTCCTCGATCTTCGAGGTCGAGATCGGATCGAGTGCCGAGCACGGTTCGTCGAGCAGCACCACCTCGGGCCTGACCGCGATCGTGCGCGCGATGCACAGGCGCTGCTGCTGGCCGCCGGAGAGGCTGAGGCCGTTGGCTCCCAGTTTGTCCTTCACCTCGCCCCACAGCGCCGCCCTGGTCAGCGCCGCCTCAACGCGGTCGCTGAGCTCGCCCTTTGAGACCCGCTCGAAAAGCTGGATGCCGAAGGCGATGTTGTCGAAAATCGTCATCGGGAACGGCGTCGGCTTCTGGAACACCATTCCGACCTTGGACCTCAGCAGATTGAGGTCCTGCGCCGGCGACAGAATGTTCTTGCCGTCGAGCAGCACCTCACCCTCGGCCCGCTGGTGCGGATAAAGGTCGTACATGCGATTGAGCACGCGCAGCAGCGTCGATTTTCCGCAGCCTGACGGGCCGATGAAGGCCGTGACCTTCCGCTCTGCCAGCTTCAGCGAGACGGTCTTCAGGGCCAGCGAATCGCCGTAGTAAAAGCGCAGATCCTTGACTTCCATCTTGGAGCGTTCGCGCGCGGCGGCCGGCGCAGGAGCAGCAACCGGATTGACGGATACGTCGTTCATTTGGAGGTTCCAATGTTCGATAGCATGCGGGCCACGATATTGAGGGCAAGGATCGCGACCGTGATGATGAGTGCACCGCCCCAGGCCAACCGCTGCCAGTCCGCGTAGGGGCTCAGCGCAAACTGGAAGATGACCACCGGCAGGTTGGCCATTGGCGCACCCAGGTCGGTGCTCCAGAACTGGTTGTTGAGCGCGGTGAACAGGAGCGGAGCCGTCTCGCCCGTCACGCGCGCGATGGCGAGCAGCACGCCGGTAAGGATCCCGCTCCGTGCGGCGCGATAGATGACGAAGGTCATCGCCTTCCACTTCGGCATGCCGAGCGCCGCCGTCGCCTCGCGGAGCGCGTTCGGAACCAGACCCAGCATGTCCTGTGTCGTGCGGTTGATCACGGGCAGCGCGATCAGGCCGAGCGCCACCGCACCGGCCCAGGCCGAGAAGTGCCCGACCGGGACCACCAGAATGGTGTAGACGAACAGGCCGATGATGATCGACGGCGCCGACAGCAGAATGTCGTTGATGAACTTCGCAATCTCGCCGAGACGGCTGCCGCGCGAATATTCGACCAGATAGGTGCCGGCCAGAATGCCGACCGGCGTCGCCACGACGATGGCGATGATCGTCATCGCCAGCGACCCGAAGATCGCGTTGAGCAGACCGCCGTCGGAACCCGGAGGCGGCGTGTTCTCAGCGAAGATCCGCGGCGAAATCGCCGAAAAACCCTTGTAGAGCAGCGTGAACAGGATGGCAGCGAGAAAGAACAGGCCGACGATGGTCGCGACCATCGACAGTCCGAGAGCGATCCGATTACCGACCTGTCGGCGCGCGTAGGAAGCCATGTTCGCGTCTCCCTACTTGATGTTCGTGCGCATGAGCAGCCACTTGGCGAATGCCAGGACCGCAAACGTGATGACGAACAGGATGAGGCCAAGCGCAATCAGGCTGGACGTGTAGATGTCGCCCGTCGCTTCGGTGAATTCGTTGGCGATGGAAGCCGAGATGGTCGTCGCCGGCGCCAGCAGCGAAGCCGAGATGTTGTGCGAATTGCCGATGACGAACGTCACCGCCATCGTCTCGCCGAGGGCGCGGCCGAGCCCGAGCATGATGCCGCCGATCAGCCCGACCCGCGAATACGGAATCACGATGTGGCGCACAACCTCCCAGGTCGTCATGCCGATGCCGTAGGCGCTCTCGCGCAGCAGCGGCGGCGCAGTCTGGAACACGTCGCGCGTGATGGAGGTGATGAACGGCAACACCATGATCGCCAGCACGATGCCGGCGGTAAACAGGCCGATGCCATAGGCTGGGCCGCCGAACAGGAGACCAATGACCGGAATGTTGCCGAGCGTGTTGATCAGGAACGGCTGCACGGTCGTCTGCAGGAACGGAGCAAGGAAAAAGAAGCCCCACAGGCCGTAGATGATGGACGGAATGCCGGCGAGCAGTTCGATGGCAATGCCAATCGGCCGGCGCAGGATCGGCGGACAGATTTCCGTGAGGAAGATCGCAATGCCAAAGCTCACCGGGATGCCGATCACCATGGCGATGAGCGAGGTGACGATCGTGCCGTAGATGGGTGTCAGTGCACCGAAGATTTCTCTGACCGGGCTCCAGCGCTCGGTCCACACGAACGCCACGCCGAACTTGCTGAGTGCCGGCCACGCCCCAATGATGAGCGACACCATCACGCCGAGCAGCATCACCACGACAAAGACTGCAGAACCGAGCGACAGGCCGAAGAAGATACGGTCCTCGACGATGGATCGGCGGGCCTTTT
>Ga0265313_10000925_pt1 | contig 29279 bp, 25 predicted proteins | sample 4123metaG_FD_203122 | JGI IMG/M metagenome (GOLD analysis project Ga0265313, IMG submission 203122) | Rhizosphere microbial communities from Carex aquatilis grown in University of Washington, Seatle, WA, United States - 4-1-23 metaG | ecosystem: Host-associated > Plants > Roots > Rhizosphere >...
AGGCGGCGGGATAGCGAACGTGTGCGGTTGCGCGCCGATGAGCGCGTGTGCCGGCGGGCAAAAATGCGGAACGCAACCCGACGGCTGCGGCGGCATGATCCACTGCGGCACGTGCGGGCCCAACGAGATGTGCAATGGCAGCGGCCAATGCGTGAGCACATGCCCGACGACGTGTCCCGCGGGAGACAACTGCGGAACGGTCATCCAGGGAACGTGCCCCGCCGTGTCTTGCGGCACGTGCGCGGGATTCAACCAGTGCGGCGGCGGCACCCCCTCGAGCCCCAACGTCTGCGGGTGCACGCCCAACCCCAATCCGTGTACGGGCGCCAACTGCGGTCCAGTGGGGAGCGGGTGCGGCGGGACGGTCACGTGCAGCTGCCAGGGTGCCAACGCGGCGTGCGTGAGTGGCGCGTGTATGGCGTGCCCGAACGGGACACAAGCTTGTAGCGGGTCGTGCGTCGACACGACGACAGACGTCAACAACTGCGGATCGTGCGGACGAGCGTGCCAAGGGACTTGCACAGGCGGAGTCTGCGTCGTCATCCTGGCGACGGGGCAGAACTCTCCGGAGGGTCTGGTCGTCGACGGCACGAACGTGTACTGGACGAACGACGGCGTCGACGGAACTGGGTCGATCGCGAGAACGACGCTCAACGGGGGGGCTGCGGTCGTGCTCGCGACAGGGCTCAACGACCCTCGGACGCTCACGGTGGATGGCACCCGCGTGTACTGGGCAAACTTCGGGACGGGCGCGAACAACTATACCGACGGCTCGATTGCCTACGTTCCCATCGGCGGCGGAACGCCTACTTTCGTCGCCACGGCGCAGGACGGTCCCAACGGGATCGCGGTCGATGCGACGACCCTCTACTGGACACAGTACGACGGTGGCGCCGTCATGAAATGGGGTCTCTCGGGCGGCGTACCGACGGTCCTCGTTCCCAATATAGGAGGCTCTTGGGGCATCGCGGTCGACGCCGCCAACGTGTACTTTACGACCTTTACCCTTCCCGGGAGCGTGATGGCGATGCCGCTCGGCGGTGGCACCTTGACGACGCTTGCCGGCGGGCAGGCTGGCGGCACCTCGGGCATCGCGATCGACGCGACGAGCGTCTATTTCACGAACGAGGAAGATATGGCGGGCGTCAACAACGGCAGCGTGAAGAAGGTCAACAAGACCGGCGGTGTGGTGACTACCCTCGCAGGGCCACCCACGAGCGCCGGCCGTCACGTCGCCGTTGACGGGACGAACGTTTACTGGACCAACAACAATGACGGTACGGTCGTGAAGGAGCCGATCGCGGGTGGGACGCGGACCGTTCTCGCGTCCGGGCAGCAATACCCGGAAGGGATTGCCGTCGATGCCACGAGCGTCTACTGGGCCAACCTCGGTGCGGGTACCATCGCCAAGATGCCGAAGTAGTCGTTTTCGAGGCGCACGGTTCGTGTCTCATTGAACCGCCGCCGTTGCGAACAAACTGCCCGCGCCCGACGCAGTGACCTGAATGGTCCATCCCCCCGCTTGAACGTTCGCCGCGGGCGACTGCGCGGATACGAATAGCTGCGTACTGGGCATACCGCTGGGATCCGTCGCGCTCAGGTGGGCGAGCGCGGCGGCCGGCACCGTGCCGTTTCCGCCAGTGCCCAGGAACGAACAAAAGATCGACACGGTCGGGCTTCCGCTTGGGCCCTGCGCCGCATAGAACTGGACGTTGCCTGGCGTGCCGCCCTGCCAAACGATAGGAAGGTCGGCGGCACGCGACACCACGATGGGTTCCCCAGGGACGGCCGGAGCCGCGGGCATGCTCACGGTGATGTCGTTGGGCATCGTGACGCTCGCCGTGAAGGTCGGAACGACATCTCCGGAGCTCACGACGCCAACCGACTCTCCGCCTTGAAGCGTGGTCCCTCCGGGGGCGCTGCTATAGCTATAGGTACCACCGGGCCCCGGCAGGATCGCGATGGGTAGGCTTGCTCCCTGGGCGAACGTGAGGGTGCCGGCGCTCACGGGCGACGCCAAAGCGCCCGCATCGGCGATGCCCGCATCGGACGTCGAACCGGCGCATGTCGTCGCAAAGCAGCTCCCGTCGATCTCCGTGGTGCAGCTCGGGTCGGGGGCGGCGGGAGTCCGCGCGCCGGGCCGGAACGTGGCTGTGATGCTCGTGTAAGAAATCGCGCTCAAAAAGCCGCGACCGATGTTGATGGTGCCGGTACCTCCGCCGGAGCCACTGCTCGAACCGCCTCCCGAGCTGCTGCCGGAGCTCGGCCCGCCCCCGGAGGCGCTGCTCGAGCCGCTTCCCGAGCTACTCGAGCTACCGCTTCCAGAGCCGCTGCTCGCGCCGTCCGCGCTGCTCGAACTACCGCTTCCCGAGCCGCTGCTCGCGCCTCCCGAGCTGCTTGCGCCGCTGCTGCTCGACTCCGCTCCGGAGCTGCCGTTGGAGCCACCACTCGAGCCGCTTCCCGAGCCCGACCCGTCCGCCGAACCGCCGCCCGAGCCACTGCTGGCGTCGCCGACGCTGCCCGTCCCCGAGCCGCCGTCCGGGCTCCCGGGACCTGAGCTTCGGCCGCCGCAACCGGAGGAAGCTGGCAGCGCTGCGACAAGGGCGGACGCAAACAGGACGTGTCGGATCGATCGCGACATGGAGGGCCCCTCGAATGGCGCGGTCACCTTACCAGGGGGGATGTCGCAGGGGAGCCCGGCGAGAGGGGGGATCTCGAAATCATGGCGCGGGTTGCCGGCAAATCCTTGGATCCCCCTCGGTAAACTCGACTCGGTAGTCGACATGCTCGCCGACGAGATCGCGCGGAGGCGCCGGCACCGTTGCACGTTCATCGATCGCCGATTCGAGTGCCGCGCGCACAGATTCGTCGAACTCGTGATTCCCGCTCGAACGGACCGGCGTTCCATTCACTCTCCATACTCGCCGCAGCGGTGACACGGTGAATTGGACCACGACGCAAAGTCGACGTGACTCTTCGAGGGACATCGACGCCGGACGACGCCAACGAGCGCGCACCCAGGCGCCCAGCGACGAGTCCCCGACGCATCGGCGGGCGACTCACCGCTTTCGCGATTCGCGAGCGGGGGGACCGTGCGAACAAAGAATGCGCTGCCCGTGCAAGCCGAACCGCGGTGGATGTACAGGCGATTGGCTCCCAGTCCGCGAGCGTGCGCGGTCAAGCGTTCCTCACACGAATCGCCAGGCGGCTCGGAAAAGCGCGCCAGCAGGAACACGGGCGACGGCGGCTCGTCGACGAGACGGACGTCGAACGTGTATCGGTCGCCGATGGCAACGCCGCTTCCTGCTGGTGCGATCTCGGCGCGCGGCGTCAACAGCGCGCCCGCGGGCGCGGCGGTCTGCATCGCGGGCTCGGTTGCGTCGTGCGGCCTGCAGGATGCACTCGCGACAGTCAGCAGAAGGACGATGCGCTGCACGTCGCGCGCGGCACGACCTTGGCCCAAGGCGGGCGGGTAGGAAGCGCCAGCTCGGTCGGCAATTACCACCACGGGACGCGCACGCTACCACCGTCCCGGCAGGATTTTCCGTAGCGGAAATCGCGATCCGGTCAGAGCGGTTCGTAGAGGGTTACTCCTCGGTGGACTGCGGCGTTCTGGAAGTCAGGCGGTTGCCACTCCACTCGGGCGAGGACCATGAGCGTTCCGAAGGTCTGAGTCGCGGTTGCGAAGAGTGGATAGTCGGTGGAATCGTTCAGGATGGACGTCGCCCACGCCGTCATCGCCGGTGTGACGTCTGCCTGCGAGAGAATCTTGTAGCCGGTGGGAATGGGGGGATTGTCGGCCGTCGTGGGCGCGCGGCTGTCGTTCGCACTCGCGTCGATTGGGCCGGCATCGTTCGCGTCGTTCATGCCCGCGCCGGTCGGGCCTGCGTCGTTCGTGTCGTTCGCGTCGTTCGCGTCGTTCGCGTCGTTCGCGTCGTTCGCGTCGTTCGCGTCGTTCGCGTCCGCGTCCCCGTCCGCGACCGCGTCCTCCTGGGGGGGCGCGTCGGCCAAACCCGAGTCGAGGACCATCGTGTCCATTTCGTTCGCGTCGTACACGCTCCCGTCCGCGCCTGCCGGATACAGGTCCGTCCCGCTCGCGTCGTTTTCTCCCGCCTCGACTTTTCCTTCGCTCGCGCCTGCCTCGCTGGACGAATCGCGCGCGCCATCGGCGGACGCCGCGTCCGCACCTGACGCGTCGCCCGAGCTCATGGCGTCGACTGGCCCGGCGTTCGGCATCGCCTTCCCGCAGGCAACCAGGAACACGACGAGTGAGCTTGCGACGCGGCGCATTGCGTGAATTGTACGCAAATCGGAAGACGCTGACGAATGGCGCCCCAAGGGTTTGACGCCTCCGGGCCATCCGCGCGCGCAGCCGCCCCGCGGGCGAGAGGCGTCACCGTTATCACGGACTGTCCGTAGGTGTTGGCGGCGTGTACCCTCCGCCGGCATGACCTCCGGGAGCCGTGCAAAGACGCCGGACATTGCACCCGAAGAGCTGGAGCGCGTCGTGCGCGAGGCGGCCAAGGGCGTCGCGGGTCTATCGAAGGCGGCTCTCCGCAAACGGCTGCCGGTCTCGTACCGGCGCTCCGCCAAGGCGGTCGAAGTCGCGATCGACGCTCTGGTGCAAAGAGGAGTCATTGTTCTCTTCAAGGCCTCCAAGACGCCGCTCTATTTCGAGCATGAACCGCTCTCCCAAGTCGACGCGCTCGTTCGCGAGCGGCTCTCGACGCCGCTCGCCAAAGGTGCGCTCAAAGCCTGGGTCGTCGAGCTCGCGCCCGGGTACCGAGCCGTCTTCGACAAATGGTTCACGCGCGCGACGAAGAGCGACGTGCTCTACGAGCAGAGCCCACTTCCCGGGTCGACGGCGAAGCGCTTCGGGCGAGAACCCGAGCCGGTGGACCTCGCCCCGCTGCTCGCCCCGGTGATGAAGGCGCTGGGGGCGGCGCTGAAAAAACTCGACGCAAAGCGCGTCCCACGCCAGCGGATCCGCGACGCGCTCCTCGCTGCGCTCGAATCGGCACCAGGCCAGCGGCACGCCAACGGTGGAAAGGACGACCGCTCCAACTTCGTCGCGGCCCTCGATCGCCTGGCCGCCGATGACCCGGGGACCGCGCTCCTTCCGATTCGCGCTCTCCGCAGTCGCCTGTCGCTCGAAAAGAAGACCTTCGACGATCTCGCTCTCCAGCTGGCGCGCGAGGGCGTCGTGGAGCTTCACTTCCACGATTTTCCCGCGTCGCTACCCGACTCGGAACGCGCGGAGCTCGTGGTCGACGCGAAGGGGACGCACTACGTCGGCATCACGCCGAGGGCGAAACGATGAACGCGCTCGCCGCTTTCCCGAACCCATTTCGCGACAATATCGTTCAGGACGCATGGCAAGCGACGGTCGACCTGCCCGAAATCCATGCCGGCGCGTTCGAGGCCTGTCTCGCCGGGATCGAAAGTGCTTCCCGCGGCGTGCCGGACTCGCTCCTCATTTACGGCGTTGCGGGGTCGGGCAAAACGCATCTGCTCGGGCGCCTGCAGCGGCATCTCGCGGACACCGCGCGAAGCGCCCCCGACGCCGTTCTCCGGTGCGTGTTCAGTTCGATACGCCTCCAGACGACCCGTGAGCTGCTTTGGCAGCACCTGCGCCGACGGTTCGCCGCGGACCTCATGCGCCGTGAGCAAGGGTTGACACAGCTCCAGCGCCTCGTCGCCCACCAGCTCGCCGTTTCCGATGGGCACGGGCCCCGGGCCGGTATCCTGGAGCTTCGCGTCCTTCGTGCGGAAGACGAGCCGGCGCTCCTTCAACGTTTGCAGGACGTTGGGGTGCGTCTCGGCCTGCCGCGCGACCTCGCCATCACGCTCGAACACCTCGTTTTGAATCGGAACGTGCGGGATGCGTCGGCATGGCTCGCCGGCGAGAGCCTGCCCGAACGAGTCGCTGCGGCCCTCGGGCTCGGTGCCGAAGCCGACGAGGATCGCGAGGAAGTCGCGCACCGTGTCGTGACCGCGCTCTGCCGGCTGGCCGGAGAGACGCTACCCATCGTCTTTTGCTTCGATCAGGTCGAATCGCTCCAGCGAACGCGCAACGACGACGAAGCGTTCTTCGCCTTCGGGCGAATGGCCGCAGACCTTTGCGACTCCGATCCGAACGTGTTCCTCATCACGTGCTTGCAGTCCGCCTTCCTCGAACCCTTTCGCGGTGCGATCCGGCGTGCCGACTGGGAACGGATGGCGCGCCGGAGCGTGGCGCTCGACCACCTGACGGCCGTCCAGGTCGAGAAGCTCGTGCGACTGCGCTTGGAAGCAAACCCCGAGCTCGCGAGCCTGCGCGCGACTCGCCCGCGAGAGCCGTTCTACCCGCTCGACACCGCCCTCGTCGGCCGGCTCGCGCTCGAGTCACCCTGCGTCGCGCGGCGAGTCCTTGCGCTGGCGGCCCGGGAGTTCGAATCGAAGCAGTTCGGCCGACAGCCCTCGAGAGCTCGCCCGGTCGCGGAGTTCCTGGCACGCGAGCTCGAAGACCGCGTGCAGAAGCGGTTACCGGCGCTGAGGCCGTCGGAGACCACGGGTATCTTGACGCGCGGCGCACCGATTCTAGCCGAACTCGCCGGCGCCGAGCTCATGGAGAAAGACGCGCGGCCGGCGGACGTCCTTCTCGCCGGCCCGCGCCCCGTCGCGCTTTCGTTTCGGAACGAGATCGACGGGCGGAGCCTCACGCCAAAGCTCAAAGGCCTCCTCGCCCAGCCCTCCGGCAAGGACGACCCGGCGCTCGTCATTCTGCGGGACCCGCGCCTTGCGCTGTCGAAGGCAGCCGCGCGGGCGCGCGAGCACCTCGACGCGCTTCGGGCGCGAGGCGCCGGCTTCGTCGAGCCGACCATCGAGGCGCTCGCCGCGCTCGACGCCCTGGCCTCGATCCTCGGAGACGCAAAGTCCGGCGATCTAGCCGACGACGAGGCACCACCGCTCGACGCGGGCGCCGTATTGGCTTGGCTGCGAAGCCTTCGCTCCCATGCGCTGCTCGAGCCCGTCGGAGAGCTCGTGACGGCCATCTTCGGAGGAGCTCCCGCAGGCCCCGACGACCTGGAAACGGACCTCGTCTTGCTTCTGACCCAAGAGCACGTCATCGAGGTTGCGGCGGCGGCGAAAGTGTTGGGGGTCGAGGTCGAGGCGGTGCTCCGGTGCGGGCGCCAGGCGGCGTCGCACTGTCTCGTGCTCGAAGGGCCGCCGTCGGTCTTGCTCGACGTGTCGGGCGTCCCGCTGGACGGGCAGGCGCGGTCATGACGGTCCATCTTTCGGTCGCAGACGTCCGCGCCGCGCTCGCCGAGGCCTCGGGCCCGAATGGCACCGGAAAGGGAGAGCCCGCGACCGCGCTTCTCGGGCGCCTCTTCCACGAGACGTTCGCAGACCTCGTCGGCGTCGATCCCCTCCGGAGCGGCCTCCGCGTGATCGTCGAGGGCAGCGCCGAGACGGGTCGCCGCAACGAACAGCTCGTGGAGCACACCTGGCGGCGGCTTCTCGCGCCGCGGCTCCGCCGGAACGCCGCCGTGCTGCAGGACTCTGCTGCGGAGGTCATGACGCTTTGGCGCGCCACGAAGAACCTGGCCGGGTGGCTCTCGGCGATCGTCGCCGAGCTGGTGGCCCACAGCCCCGGGCTCAGCGCCAACTGGGAGCGCGTCGAGCCTTTGTTGCGTGCCGAAGTCCCACTCGAATGCGAGATTCGCGAGCCGGGGTGGAAGGAGTCCGTGCGTCTCGTCGGGTATGCCGATTCCGTACTGCGCGTTCCCGGACGCGATGCCTTTTGCGCCATCGAGCTCAAGCTCGGTCGCGCAATGCCGGCCGTCGACCTCGGGCAAGCGGCCCTCTATTACGTCATGCTGGCCCGCTCGACGCCGACACCGGAGAACGATGCGCGGAGGTCGGGTCTCGCGATGGTGCGGTTCTCGCCGAGCCTCGACGAACACGTCGTGGAGGCCGCGGCGCTCGGCGGCGCCGTCGAGCAGCTCGTGCAGCTCATCGGACGCCTCGCGGGCGTGCTGCCCGACGCCCGCGCGACGGATGCCGAGTCGGTGGGGAGGGTCGCGGCGCCGCAGCCCGAGACGGCCGACAGGTCTGGTCTGGGGGAGCCCGACCCGAGGTACGCGCAAATTGGCAAGCGGTTGGCGAGCGCCTATCGCGAGCACGGCATCGCCGTCGAAATCGTCGGGGCGCCGCGCGTCGGCCCGCGCTTTCTGCGCTTCGAGGCGCGCCTCAGCGCCGGGACGAAGCTCGATGGGCTTCGCCGGAGGACGGCCGAAGTCCAGCACCGCCTCGAGCTGGCGTCGGAGCCGCTGATCGTCCAGGAAGGAGGGCGCCTCTACGTCGACGTGGCGCGTCCCGACCCGGAGACGGTGCTTTTCTCGGCGATCGCGGGCCGCCTTCCGGCGGTGGATCCCCTCCGGGGCTCGGCGAAAGCCGTCGTGGGTGTGGACCCCGGGCGCCGGATTCGATTCGCAGATCTGGCAAGCGCCGGTCGATCGCACGTGCTGGCGGCAGGCACGACCGGCAGCGGCAAGAGCGAGTGGCTTCGGATGATGCTCGCCAGTCTCATCGCGACGAACACGCCGGAGACGCTCCGCGTCGTCACGCTCGACCCCAAACTCGCCGCGTTCAACGATCTCGAAGGAAGCAAATTTCTCTGGCAAAAGGACGCCTTCTGGATCCCGGGCAGGGATCGGCCGGCAAGTCAGCTCTTCGAAGAGCTCATCGAAGAAATGGAGCGCCGCTATCGGCTCACCCGGCAGGCCGGAGCCGACGATCTGTCCGCGTACATCCAGAAGACGGGGCGCCCCCTCGCGCGCATCGTGTGCCTGTGCGACGAGTATTTCGCGCTCATCTCGCAGAACAAGCAGGAGAGATCCGCGATAGAGCGCGCGGTGGGTCTTCTCGGCGCAAAAGCCCGAGCCGCGGGAATTCACCTGGTGCTCGCGACGCAACAGCCGAGCCGAGCGACCATCACCGGTGCGATTCAAGCAAACTTGCCGTGCCGAGTCGCTCTGACACTCTCGAGTCACATCGAGTCGGCCATGATTCTGGGTGTCTCGGGCGCGGAGAGGCTCACGGGTGCGGGCGACTTGCTTTACAAAGACTTCGGCGACCCCGTTCGCCTCCAGGCGCCGTATCTCCCCGAGGGGGAGCGCCGCAGCTTGTTTCGGTCGTGAACGTTCGACGGCTCCTTCGCCGGGCTTTTCTTTCCGCACTGTCGCTGCGTCGTGGGCCATCGACCCCGGAGGTTGGCGGATTGGTCTGAGATAGCTAACTTGATAGCTATGAAGCGCGTATCCGTCGCAGAAGCAAAGAATACCCTGCCGGCCCTCCTCCACGAGGCCGAGGCGGAGCCCGTCGAGATTGTCCGGCGCGGCAAGCCCGTCGCCGTCATCCTATCCCGCGCAAACTACGACCGACTCCGAGGCAAAGGCGAAGGCGTGTGGGCTGCCATCGAGCGCTTTCGCGCGACGCACGATCTCGCGGAGCTCGACGCTGCGAGTGCTCTCGACGGCCTCCGCGACGCGAAGGGACACGGGCGGCCCGTGCGGTGGTGAAGTTCCTGCTCGACACGAACGCGCTCGCAGAGGCCGTACGGCCTGCCCCGAACACCGGCTTTCTGAAACGCCTGCGCGCGAGCGACGCAAAGCTGGCCATTGCCTCGGTGACGCTCCACGAGGCGCTCTACGGGGTCGAGCGCCTGCCCGACGGAAAGCGCAAAGAAGGGCTCCGCGAGTACATGCGCGAGGTCGTGACGAAAATGTCCGCTTTCTCCTACGACGCGAAGGCCGCCGAGTGGCTCGCGCGCGAGCGGGCGCGCCTCGACGCCGCCGGCCGAACGATGCAGTACGCAGATGGGCAGATCGCCGCCGTTGCCGTCGTGAACGGGCTCACCCTCGTGACCGCCAATGTCCGCGACTTTCGACACGTCGAGGGACTTCGCGTCGAGAACTGGTGGGCGTGAGGTAGAAGGCGCGGGGGACCTTCGCGCCCCGGTGCCGCATCTAAACGAAAGCCGTGGGCTGGCCGTACTCCCCTGGGGGGGAAACATGTTCGAGAAGCTGGGCGTCATGGATGACTATTTCCGAGATCGCGGGCACGGGCTCGAAGCGGACCTCGGGCGTTTCAACGTCACGCACGACGACGCGGACCGTCACGTCTTCAAGGTGCCCAGCCTGCGCAACGTGGCTCGGACGGCGCCTTACTTTCACGACGGTTCCGTCGCCACGCTCGGTGAGGCCGTGAGTCTCATGGCTCGCTATCAGCTCGGCCGTGACCTCGACGACACCGACAGGTCCGATCTGGTCGTGTTTTTGGAGTCGCTGACCGGAAGCTACCGGGGCCGGCCCTTATGAACTGGCGCCCCGTCGGCGGTGCCTTCTTGGCCGCTACGACGGCGCTCGTCATCGCGGTCTTGGGCTTCGACGAACGCGCGCCGGTCGGGGACCAGCCTCGGGCCTTTTCGGCCCTGCTCGCCGAACGCGCCAGACTCGACGAAGACGTGGCCGAGCGCGCCCTGCAGTCGCGTTTCGACTTCGACACCAACTACGATGCGCTGACGAACGACGAACGACAGATCAAGCGACTGGACGACGAAGCCAGCGCGCGACTGCCGAGCTTTCTCCGCCCGGCGGAGCGGGCGGACTTGGAAGCTGCACTCGGGACTTACGTGGCCTTGGCCACTCGGCGGGCGCGCTTGCTCGAGCAGTTCAAGTCGAAGAATGCGCTCCTGAAAAACTCGCTCAATTACTTCCCGGCTCTGAGCGCGGACGTCTTGCGGAAGGCGACGGACGCTGCCGTGATCGAACTGGTCCGCGATCTCCGTCTCGAGACGCTGACGTTGGCTCTCCGAAAGGACGAGCGCGTCGAGAGCGCCATGCGCGCGACGCTCTCGGCAGTTCAGGATCGGCTCGACTCGATGGCTCCGGGAGAAGACCGGCGGAGCCTCTCGCTCGTGAGAGCCCACGCGAGCGTGATCGCAATCGGGAAAGAAGAGACGGACGCGCTCCTTCGCGAGATCGCGACGCTGCCGTCCCACCAAGCCTGGGCCGACGTCACGACTCGCTACGAGTATTACCGGTCGGCGGCGAGCCGGTCCGCGTCGGTGCTCGGCATGACGGCGGCGGCGGTGGCCCTCGTCCTTCTCGGTCTGGTGGTCGGGGTGGGCCTGAAACTGCGGCGCGTCGCGTCGCAGCTCGCGCACGCCAACGAGCACCTCGAGGCTGCGGTTCGGGAACGGACTGTGGAGCTCGTGGCGGCTCGAGACGCAGCGGTGGAAACGGTCCGTGCGAAGGCTCGGTTTCTGGCGACGATGAGCCACGAAATTCGAACGCCCATGAACGGCGTCATCGGCATGACCGCGCTGCTCCTGACGACCCGGCTCACGCCCGAGCAACGCGAGTACGCCGAGGCCGCGCGCGGCTGCGGCGACGGCCTCATGGCGCTCATCAACGACATCCTCGACTTTTCGAAAGTCGAAGCCGGCAAGTTGGTTCTGGAATGCACGCCGTTCGATCCGCGCGATCCTATCGAAGAGTCCGCGGCGATCCTGGTTTCGCAAGCAGAAGCGAAGGGAGTCCGCCTGGTCACCGATCTCGTGGGCGTGCGCCATTCGGCCCTCGGAGACTCGAACCGACTTCGACAGATCTTCGTCAATTTGATCGGAAACGCCGTGAAGTTCACGCGCTCCGGCGAAGTGACCGTTTCCGCTCGAACCGCTCGCATCGACGCGGGGAAAGTCGCGTTGCGCTTCTCGGTGCGCGACACGGGGACAGGCATTCCTGCCGCCGCGTTGCCGCACCTCTTCCAGGCTTTCTCGCAGGCCGACCCCACGACGACGAGAATGTTCGGTGGCACGGGTCTAGGCCTCGCCATCTGCAAGAGTCTCGTTTCGCTCATGGGCGGGGCCGTCGAGGTCGAAAGCGCGGTGGGATTGGGCAGCACGTTCCGTGTCTCGGTCGAGCTTTCCAGTCCGGGCCCGGATGCCGCGCCGGCCCTGCCATTCGAGGGTCTCCGGGCGCTGTGCATCGAGCCGAACGAGGCAGACCGTCGAAACACCGAGGCCGAACTATCCCAGCTCGGCTTGCACATCGCGGCGGCGGCGAGCGCGCGCGAAGGCTTGTTGGAACTCTCGTCGGTGGGAGGCGAACCTTTCGATCTCTGTTTCGTCAGCGAGGCACTGGTCTATTCCGAAGGCGACCTCGCGGACTTCGAGACGGCAAAGTCGTGCCTCGACGGGGTCAAGTTCCTCGCGGTCGGCAGCACGACGCGCCGTCCGTCGAGCACGGCCGTCCGGCTCGACGGGCGAATCTCGCTGCCCATCCGGCGCCGGCATCTGGTCGAAACCATTCGGGCCGTCCTCCGGACTCCATCGGCGTCCTCCGCACACGTACCGGTAGCTGCCGGAGCGGCGGCGGGTGGAGCGCGCCGCGCGCTCGTCGTCGAGGACAACGACGTGAATGCGCGCATCGCGTGCGCGATGTTGCGACAGCTCGGCTGGGTCGCGGAGCGTGCGGCCGACGGGGTGGAGGCCCTGGAACGGCTGGGAACGGAGCCGTTCGACATGGTCTGGATGGACTGTGAAATGCCGCGAATGGACGGGTTCTCGGCCACCCGCGCGCTGCGCGACGGAGCGGGACCCGGGTCAGGCACGTACGTCGTCGCGCTCACGGCGAACGCCGTCGCCGGGGATCGCGAGGCCTGCCTCGCGCACGGCATGAACGACTACGTGACCAAGCCGATTCGGTCCGGCGATCTCGTGCACGCAATCGAACGATGGCGCGACTCTGGGGCGGCGACTTCCGGAGTCCGTTCGCCGCTCGGCTGAGCGAGCCGCCCGTGCGTTCGTCAGGGAAACGCGTCCATCGACGAATACGCATACATTCCAATGGAGAAGTTCCAATAGATGTACCCGTCGGAAGACGGCGCCACGGACGGTTGGACCGCGTTCTCGGCGATGGTGGGGAGCGTGCGCGTCATGGCGCCCACCACCGTGACGCTACGGCCTTGCATGTTCGAGCCGTTCCAGCCGCTGACGTAGCCTTTGTACGTGACGCAAACCGACGCGACGGTATTGAACTTGTAGGTCGTGTTGAGCTTCGTCATCGGGATGACGACCGCGCCCGGGCTACAACCAGCGGGGGCTGCGCCCGATTCCGCGGCCGGCGAATCCGCAGGAGATGCGTCGTGCGGGCCCGCATCGTCCGGGGCGGTCGCGTCGGGCGCCGGCCCGGAATCCTTGCCTGCCGCTCCTCCATCGGGCGCCGGCCATTTGACGCCCGAATCCGACGTCGTCAAGCCCGGGGCGGACCGGGGCGTGTTCCCCTGGACATGAGAAGCCGTTGCGATTCGGTCGATCGGGCGCCTACCTTCTCGATCGTGTCCGCCTTACGCCGCGCGGTCAAACCGATGTACAGCCTGGCTCCTGTCGAGTTTCGCGACAGCCGAATCGCGGGCCGCGGAGTCTTCGCCAAGCGCCGTTTCAACCCAGGAGACCTCGTCACCGCCTACGCGCCCAAACAAAAGAGGGTGGACGCCCGGGATCCAGAGGCGCTGGCCGCCGCGGAGACGAAGCTGACGCTCCTCTCGGGAGAGAGAACTGTGATCATTCCGGACACGCGTGTTCCGGGCGGCTGGCTCTGCAATCACAGTTGCGATCCGAACGCGGCCATCTTCTCCGACGGCGAGGGCCGCATCCAGTGCACGAGAGCCATCTCGCCGGGCGAAGAAGTCACCATATTCTACGGGTGGGTCAGTCACAACGAGCCGCAGCGGGACCCCTGCCGGTGCGGGGCCGCGAAGTGCCGCGGCACCATCAACTTCGACCTCGGCGACGAGGACGCCGCGCACGTCGAGATCGTCGACGGCGTCCGCGTCGTCGTGGACGCGGTCCTCCAGAGAAGGCTTTCGGAATACGGAGCCTTTCTTCGTTCGATCGGGCAGGAGCAGGTCGAGGAAGCGATCGCCGCGACACTCGTCCGGATGAAGCTCCGAAAGCCCGGAAGTCGCGTGTGCGCCCCCTGACGAGGAGTAAGCTGCCGCAATGAAAGAACTCGAGCTGGCGGGCCTTACGGTGCGCCTCGCGGGGGGCACCGATCGCGACGGCGGCGGCGACGGGCCGCTCGTGGTCCTCCTGCACGGTTTCGGGGCCCCGGGAGACGACCTCGCGTCCCTGTGGCGGGTGGTCGACGCCCCACGCGGTACGCGCTGGGCTTTTCCCGCCGGACCACAGGCCGTTCCCATCGAGCCGGGTCGGCGCGCGTGGTGGCTCATCGACATCGAGCGGCGTCTGCTCGCGGCCGAACGCGGCGAGCTCGAGTCTCTCAGCCGCGAGGTACCGCCCGGAATGGCGCAAGCGCGGGAGCGCGTCACCGCCCTGCTCGAGGAGCTCGACGCCAGACTGAAGCCGACGAAGGTCGTTCTAGGCGGCTTCTCGCAAGGGGCGATGCTCGCATGCGACGTCGCGCTGCGCTCCGACCGCGCCCTCGCCGGCGTCGCGCTCCTCTCCGGGACGCTGCTGGCTTCAGACGAGTGGGGGCGGCTCGCGGCTGGGCGCCGCGGTCTGCCCGTGTTCCAGAGCCACGGCACCGGCGACCCGCTCTTACCGTTCGCGTACGCCGAAAAGCTGCGCGACCTTCTGCACGCCGGCGGGCTCGACGTGACGTGGGTTCCTTTTCGGGGCGTTCACGAGATCCCGGAGTCTGTGCTCACCGCGCTCGGGCGCTGGGTCCAGGCCGTTCTGCGTTGAAGCCGATTCTCAGGTCCTCATCTTGCGCGATTCGCGGAAGTACAGTCGCAGGACTGCGATGGCGATCGACATGACGACGGGCCCGACGATGAGCCCCTTCGGGCCAAGCACTTCCACGCCGCCGAGAAGGGCCGCGAACGTAACGACGGCCGGCATTTCGCCCCTTCCTCCGACGAGCATGGGGCGGACGACGTAATCGGAAATCCCGGCGACGACCAGTGTGCCCCAACCTAGCTCCAGGATCCCGCGGGTGAGATGTCCGCCGAGAATCAGGGCCACGCCGACGGGAACCCAAACGAGCAAGGTCCCGACGGCCGGGATGAGCGATGCCACGGCCGTAGCCGCGCCGAAGAAAAGCGGTTCGGGCACCCTCGCGATCATGTAGCCGATCGTAGCGAGGAGTCCCTGCGCGATGCCGGTGCCGACGGTGCCGAGCAAGGTCGCGCGGCCGACGCGGCGGAACTCGGCCAGGAGAGCCGACGTGTAGTCGGGGCGAAGGGGCAGCGACTCGGCGGCGCGGCGCACAACGGTGTCCCAATTGCGCAAGATGAAATGCATCGACATCATGGCGAAGAAGAGCGCCAAGAGGGAGCTCGCCGTCGTCGAGAGGAGCGCCTCCGCAAACGCGGCGGCGCGCGTCGCCGCCGTTTCGGCGAGGGCCCGAGCGCGCGATGCGAGTTCGTCGGGGGAGATGCCGACCTTGGCGGTGACCCGGCCGGCGGCGCTCAGCACCGCGCCGACCTGTCCGTTCGGCCCGAGCGAAGCGATCCACTCGCGGGCGAGTGCGGCCCCCCTGGCGAGCAGCAGCCACGCGAGTCCGGCCGTCGAGCCCGCAAGGGCGAGCGTGGACACGAGCACCGTAAAGAGTGCCGACCACCGGGGGCCGAGTTTCGGTAGGAGTCGCTCGAACACCGGCTGCAACGTAAACGCGAGGAGCGTGCCCAAGAGGATCCCGAGGCCGATCGGCATGACGATCCACACGATGGCGGCGGCCGCCGCGATGGCGGTCCACCCGAGCGCGCGTCGCTCGCCGCTGGCCATCTCGTCTCTAGGGATCGACGAGTCGTCCTGCTCCGCGCCGTTCGCCACGCAGACGGTCTATCACGTGCTATGCGACCGGTCGCTGTGGCGACGGTCTCCCCGCGCGGCTACGTTGCGGCCCTGGCGCAAGAACGCCCGTTCCTCAGGAGGCCGTCATGTACGTCGTCGCAGGTGTCACGGGTCACGTGGGCTCGGTTGTCGCGAAGGACCTTCTCGGCAAAGGCAAGGCGGTTCGGGTCCTTGTCCGCAGCGCGGACAAGGGCGCTGCCTGGTCGAAACAGGGTGCCGAGGTGGCGATCGGCTCGCTCGACGATCCGTCGTTTCTGGCCGGTGCTTTGAAAGGAGCATCGGGGTTCTTCACACTTCTGCCGCCGAACTACCAGGCGTCGGATTTCTTCGCGACGCAGAAGAAGACGGCCGACTCGATCGCGAGCGCCGTCAAGACGAGCGGCGTGCGGCACGTGGTGATGCTCTCGTCGATCGGCGCGGACCTTCCGAGTGGGACGGGCCCAATTCGCGGCCTGAACTATCTCGAGAACGCCCTTCGCACGACCGGTGTGACGTTGAGCGCGATTCGAGCGGGCTCCTTTCAAGAGAACGTGGCGATGTCGCTCGGACCTGCCAAAGCGATGGGCATCTTTCCGAACTTCGCACCTTCGGCGGACTATCCTCTGCCGCAAATCGCCACGAAGGACATCGCGAAGCTCGCCGTCCAGTTGTTGGTCGACGCACCCGCGAAGAGCGAGACGATCGACCTCGTCGGGCCCGCATACTCGAACCGCCAGGTGGCCGAGAAGCTCGGGGCATCCCTCGGCAAGAAACTCCAGGTGGTGGACGTTCCGCCGACCGGCGTCGTCGACGCGCTCATGAAAGGCGGAATGCCGAAGTCGCTCGCGGAGCTTTTTGCGGAGATGTACGGCGCGTTCGGCAAGGGTCTCATCGCGCCGGTCGGCGACCGCGTGATTCACGGCACGACGACGCTCGACGAAACATTGAAGCAGGTGCTCTCGGGTACGTGACGGCGGCGGCGCCCCGGACTGAAGGGTTCTGAAGTCCGGGGCAGCGCAGATCGGACTATCGCGCGCGCTATCCGCCGCGATTCCGCTGTCCGGCGAGGTCGGTGGGCTGGAAAGCTTGGGGGGCCCGGACCCACGATGAAGGTCTCTAATCGAAGCTGCCCACCGGAGCCGCCAAGTACGTCCCCCACCAGCCGCCCGCACGCACGCGTTCGGGCGGTTTTTTGCCAATTGAGTCCGTTTTCTTTTGCCAATTTACACTTGCGCGATTGGCAAAAAGAGAGGCGCGGCCGTCTCACGACTATTCCCGGCACTGCCCTTGCGGTCCGGGTCGCGGCTCCGCACCTTGCCCCTTTCTCCTGGTGGGCGGCCCGGCTCCGGCTCGGATTCGAGCGAAGGACGATGGTCGCACCCTTACGCTACGCCTGCGGCTCTCGCCGTCGAAACAATCCGCGGAGAACTGGCGCGGGCCCGCTGCGCGGATTCTCCTCGTCAGTGCCCCAAAGGAACAACAATCATGGCTCTCGTCCGGCACTCCGCCGCAACCGCCACCAAAACGAACGGTACCAACCCGATTCCCCCGAGCTTCGAGAGCAGGGCGACGGTCGTCGGCTCCCGCGACGTGGAAGCCCAGCGTAAGAAGGCGCGCACACTTGCGAAACAACAGCAAGCGGCCGAGCGCATCGCCGCCGCCACAGCGGAACTGTCGTCGGGGATCAATGAGGCCGCCTCGGCGGCCGAGGAGCTCAAGCGGTCCTCCGACCAGATCGCCACCGGCGCCGAGGAAGCGTCGGGCGCCGCCCAGGAGTCTCTCACGGCGTTCAAGCAAGTGGAGGCCGCCATCGTCCGTCAGCTGCAGAGCGCGGACCTGGGCCAGGCCAAGGCGGAGGCCACGCAGGCCCTCGTCGTCAAAACGAGCGCCGACGTCGCCGGGTTGCTCGGCAACGTCTCGCTGGCCGCCGAGCGACAGAACGCTTCGGTCGAGATGGTCGCTCAGCTCGAGAAGCAAGCGGCGAACATCGGGGACATCGTGAAGGCCGTCGCGCGAATCGCGGACCAGACCAACCTGCTCGCGCTGAACGCCGCGATCGAGGCGGCCCGCGCGGGAAAGCACGGCAAGGGGTTCGCCGTCGTCGCCGACGAAGTGAGGACGCTGGCGGAGACATCGGAGAAGAGTGCCAAGGAGATTCAAGACCTCGTCGGGCAGATCCAGAAGGAAGTGAAGGAGATCGCCGCAGGCATAGGAGCCTCCGCGAAGGGCGTCGAGGGCCAGGTGGCGAGCGGCAAGACCGTCGCCGTGCAACTGGAGCAGATTCGCAGCGACGCGGCGGAGATTGCCAAGGCCGTCCGGGAGACCGCCGTCAGCGCGCAGCAATCCAAGGTGGCCGCGCAGCAGGCGGTCAAGGGGTCGGAGAGCATTGCGGCGGCGGCCGAAGAGCAGTCCGCTGCGTCCGAGGAGTCGGCCAAGACGGTCGAGGAGCAGGCCGCGGCGCTGACCGAGTGCGAGCAGGCGGCGCAGAGCCTGTCCGAGCTCGCCGAGGACCTGAAGACGTCGACCGACGTCTCGAAGAGCGCGGAGCAGGTCGCATCGACCGCGGCGGAGCTATCCTCGACTGTCGCGGAGCTCAATCGATCCGGCGCCCAGATCATGGCGGCCATCGAGCAGATCCGGAAGGGCGCCCAGGAGCAAGCGTCCGGAACCGCCGAAGCTGCCGCCGCCATCACCCAGATCGAACAAGGTCTCGAGCTCGGCCAGAGTCGCGCCTCCCTCGCGACGACGAAAGTCGACGCAATCAAGACCCTTCTCGGGGTGAACAAGACCTCCGTCGACGCGATCATTCGCGGCATCTCCGCATCCGCAGAGTCCTCCAAGGTGAGCATCAAACAGATCAAGGATCTGGAGCTCGTATCGAGGCGCATCGACAAGATCGTCGACGCCATCACGACGGTTTCCATCCAGACGAACATGCTTGCGGTCAATGGGTCCATCGAAGCAGCGCGAGCCGGCGAGTTCGGAAAGGGCTTCGTGGTCGTGGCGACCGATATCCGCAACCTCGCCCAGGACTCCGCCACCAACGCCGACCGGATCAAGGACCTCGTGAAAGCGGTCCAGGACCAAATCGCTTTGGTCGGGCGAGACCTCGCGGAAATCGCGATGGTCGCGCTGAGCGAAGTGGAGAAGGCAAAAGTGAGCACCGCGAACCTGGCGTCGATCGAGACGGACATCGCAGTCGTTTTGACGGGAACCCAGGAGATCCTGAGCGCGTCCGCGGAGATCGCGACGGCGACGGGTCAAGTGAAGAAGGGCGTGGAACAGATCGCCTCCGCAGCTCAGGAGGCCGAAAAGGCCTCGACGGAGGCTGCGACCGCCGCGAAGCAGCAGTCGCAGGGCGCCGAGGATCTTTCGACGGCCATCGAGGAGATCGCGTCGCTCGCCGATGAGCTGCAAAGCGCCTAGCGCGCTGAACCCACCCCAACGCATTTTGCGGGTTTCCCGGTGCAGTCTGCCAAGACTGTCGCCGAGCCGAGGAGAGCGATCATGATCACCGACACCCAAAGCCAGCCGAACGGCGCGCCTGCCCTCGGCCTTCCGGCCACCATCGGCGACGGAGAGGACGGCGAGTCCCGCGCGGCCGACGTTCGCCAGTTCGTCACGTTCATGTCCGGCGACGAGGTGTTCGCGGTCGACATGGCGCCTGTACAAGAAATCATCCGCGTTCCGGACGTCGTGCGCGTGCCGCTGGCGCCTGGTACGCTCGACGGCCTTGCCAACCTGCGCGGGAAGGTGCTGCCGATCGTCAGTCTGAGGCGCGTCTTTGGCTTCGCCGAGCAGGAGAACGGCGACGCAACGCGCGCTCTCGTGATCGACATCGGACACCCCCTCGGCTTCGTCGTCGATCGGGTCGTCAGCGTCGTCGGTGTCGAATCTTCCAAGATCGAAGGGGTCGGCGCCATCCAGTCTGCCGTCAAAACCGAGCTGCTCTCCGGGGTGATCAAGGACGTGGGCGGCCACCCGATGATCATGGTTTTGGACTTCGCCAAGCTGATCGCGGAAGAGTTCGACGAAGTGGCCGCGATCGCGAAGCGCGTCGGCTCGGGCGGCGCCTCTGAAGGAAACGCGGCCGTTTCGGCCGAGGAGGACGAGCATGCGAGCGACGAGCTCCAGCTCGTGAGCTTCGACGTGGCCGGGCAGGAGTACGGCATGCTCATCGAGGAGGTGCAGGAGATCGTGCAAGTCCCGACGAACATCGTTCACGTGCCGAACTCGGAACCGCACGTAGTCGGAGTCATGACGCTGCGGCAGCGCTTGCTCCCGCTCGTGAGCTTGCGACGCATGTTCGCCTTGCCGCCGCGCGATTCCGACGAGCAGAGTCGGATCGTCGTCGTGTCCGTCGCGGGCGCAACGGTCGGCGTCGTCATGGACAACGTGAACGAAGTCTTGCGCGTGGCCAAAGCCGACGTGGATGCCTTGCCAAGCTTACTCGCCAAACCGGGCGAACTGTCGCAGGTCAAGCAGATCTGCCGTCTCGATGGTGGGAAACGCCTCGTATCGATCATTTCCGCTGGCACGCTGTTCCGTCACTCGACCGTCAAGGAGGCTTTGACCGCCGTGGATGCTTTGAGTCATGAAACGAAAGCGAACGAGGTCGCGACCGCCGACTCGAGCGATGACGACGAGCAAGTCGTCGTCTTCCGTCTGGGCAAGGAGGAGTTCGGCGTCCCGATAGACAGCGTTCAGGAGATCGTGCGCGTCCCCGACGAGCTGAGCCAAGTTCCGAAGGCACCCCCTTTCGTGGAAGGCGTAATCAATCTGCGCGGCGCCGTTCTCCCCGTGGTCGACCTCCGGCGGCGGCTCGGCCTCCCCGCCGTGGAGCGATCGGACCGGCAGCGCGTGATGGTGTTCCTGACACGCGGCGTGCGGACGGGCTTCATCGTCGACTCGGTCGCCGAGGTGCTCAAGATCCCGGTGGCGAGCATCGAGGCCGCGCCCCGTTTTTCGAGTGAGCAGGGTGGTCTTCTTGCACGCATGGCCAACCTCGAAAAGCAAAAGCGCATGGTGCAGCTGATCGACCCGACCCACCTCTTGGAGAAGAGCCCGGTCCAGGACTTGGCGCAGCTTCCCGCCGCGTGAGGTTTCGACGCCCGCCCGTGATCCATGATCAAGCTCCTCATTGTCGACGACTCGGCCCTGATGCGGCGGCAGTTGGCCTCCTTCTTCCAAGGCGAGCCCGACTTCGAGATCCGGCACGCTAGAAACGGCAAAGAAGCAGTTGAGGCGAATCGGGACTTTTTGCCCGATGTCGTGACGCTCGACATCAACATGCCGGAGATGGACGGCATGACGGCCTTGTCGCTGATCATGGCGGAGAGGCCCGTTCCGGTGGTCATGGTCTCGTCGCTGACCGAGCAGGGAGCGCTGGCCACGTTCGAGGCGCTCAACTTGGGCGCGGTCGACTACGTCGCCAAGCCAGGAGGCACGATCTCGCTGTCTCTCAGCGAAGTCAAAGTCGAGCTGGTCCGCAAGGTGCGCGCGGCTGCGAAGGCCCGCGTCAAGGGCAAGGGCTCCATGCAGAGGATCCTCCTCGGAGCCCGGCTGCGGGAAGAGCGCGAAACCCAGAAGAGCAAGGCCATCGCCGCGACGCGCACGAGTGTGGGCGTGGGCGATGGACTGGTGCTTATCGGTGTGTCGACCGGTGGCCCGCGTACTCTCGAGGACATTTTGCCGCTGCTGGCGGTGAGCTTCCCGTGGCCGGTGGTCGTGGCGCAGCACATGCCCGCGGCGTTCACCAAGCCCTTTGCGGATCGCCTCAATGAGATGTGCGCGCTTTCGGTCTCGGAGGCGACGCACGCCGTCGCGCTCGAGTCCGGCCATATCTACATCGCGAGGGGCGGGGCCGACATCTTCGTGACGCGTCGTGCCGGCAAGGCGATGCTCGTAGCCAGGCCCGAGAACCGAGAGTACCACTGGCACCCGTCCGTGGAGCTCATGGCACGTTCCGCGCTCGAGGTCTACGACGCGTCTCGGCTGGTGGCCGTCATGCTCACCGGCATGGGCTACGACGGGGCCGACGGCTTCGCCGAGATCAAAACGCGGGGGGGACGGACGGTCGCCGAGTCACAAGAGTCTTGCGTTGTCTTCGGCATGCCGGCCGAGCTCATCGCCCGTGGCGGAGCGACGCTCGTCCTGCCATCGACGAGGATCGCAGCTCAACTCAGCACTTGGGTCAGGCCATAAGAAGGGCGCGTCATGGGTCTCGTCAAACCGCATCATGTGGCGCCGAGCGGCAAGAACGAGCGCAAGCGCACGCGAGACCTGGCCGGTTTGGTGGCGGAGCTGGAGGACCCGAACGCGACGGCGAGGCGCTGGGCCGCGCGTGATCTGCGAGATTGGCCCGGGGCCTCCGCTGCGCTCCTGGACCGTCTGATGCGCGAGCCGGACCACTCGGTGCGAGAAGTGATCCTCACGACCTTGACCTTGTCGGCATTGGGCGATGCCGTGGCCGTCGCAGCCCTCGTGAGCCTGCTCCGGAGTGAGGACGCAAATCTTCGCAACGAAGCCATCGAAGCGATGAAGCACCTCCCCGTCGAAGTGGCTGCCGTCATGGGGGGGCTGCTCGAGGACCCCGACCCGGACGTTCGGATCTTCGCCGTCAACATCCTCGAGTCTCTCCGCCACCCCGACGTCGAGTCCTGGCTGCTCGCGGTCATCGCGCGCGATCCGCACCTGAACGTGTGTGCCACGGCGGTCGACCTGCTCGGTGAGGTCGGGTCGGTCCGCGCGGTCGAGCCGCTTCGACTGCTCAAGGCGCGCTTCGGCGGCGAACCCTATATCCAATTCGCAGCCGACCTGGCACTGAGCCGTATCGAAGGCTGAGATGCCGACCGCCTCGATCACGGACCACGAGTTCGAGAAGTTCCGCGAGTTCTTCTACCGAAAGACGGGAATTCAGTTCGAGCCTTCGAAGCGCTACTTCGTCGACAAGCGCCTCATCGAGCGCGTCGATCGGACCGGAAGCACCTCCTTTCGCAATTACTTCACGATGCTGCGCTTCGAGGCGTCGGGCGCAGAGCTGCAAGAGCTCACCAACGTCATGACGGTCAACGAGACGTACTTCTTCCGCGAGGAGTATCAGTTTCAGTGTCTGATCAGGTCGATCCTCCCCGACGTCGTCCGCCGCAAGCTGGACAAGTCACCCATCCGAATCTGGGTGATACCCTCCTCGTCGGGTGAAGAGGCCTATTCCATCGCGCTCTACCTGATCGAGTACTGGGCGGCACTCCACGAATGGGACGTCGAGATCGTCTCGTCCGATATCGACACGAGCATCCTGGAACAGGCGCGGAGAGGCCTTTACTCGGTTCGCTCCGTCCAGAATCTCCCGGCGGCGCTTCTTCGCAAGCACTTCCAGGAGAACGAGGGCGGCTACCAGATCTCCGACGATTTGCGGGCCTCCGTCGAGTTCACACGTGTCAATCTCTCTGACCGCGCCGACACGCGCCGATACCGAAATTTCGACGTCATCTTCTGCCGCAACCTCCTCATTTACTTCGACGACGTCTCGCGTCGAGCCGCGGCGGAGACATTCTACGACGCGATGAAGCCCGGGGGCTACATCTGCCTCGGTCACTCGGAGTCGATGAGTCGGTTCTCGTCGCTATTCAAGGCTCACAAGTTCCCGGAAGCCGTCGTTTATCAGAAACCCATGGAGGCGTCATGACACGCATCTTGATCGTCGATGACGCCGCGACCGTGCGCAGGTATCACCGCACCATTCTCGAGGGCGCCGGCTACCTGGTAGAGGAAGCCGTGAACGGGGTCGAGGCGCTCGAGAGTGCGCTGAAACAGCCCTTTGCGCTCTACCTCGTCGACGTGAACATGCCCAAGCTCGACGGCTACGGCTTTCTTCGCGAGCTCAGGGGACAAGACTTGGCGCAGGCGCCCGCGATCATGATTTCGACGGAGGCCGCCCACGGCGATCGTCAGCAGGCCTACGCGGCGGGGGCCAATGACTATCTCGTAAAGCCCGTAAGGCCAGAGCAGCTCAGGCTCCACGTGAAACTGCTGGCCGGGGACGCGCGAGCATGAACCCGCTACTCGAGCAGTTCTTGTCCGAAGCGCGGGACCTCCTGCAGAGTATCGGTGAGAAGCTCATGCAACTGGAGGATTCGCCGGGCGACGCCGAGCGGATGACGGCGCTTTTCCGAATGGTCCATACGCTGAAGGGCAATAGCGGGCTGTTCGACTTCCCCGAGATGACGCGCGTGCTCCACGCCGCGGAAGACCTGATGGACGGCGTTCGCCAGGGCAGGGTGAGCTATTCCAAAGAGCTGGCGGACGCGCTCCTCGACTCCATGGACTTCGTCGGGAGACTCTGCGATGAGATCGAGGCGCCGCCCACCGTTCCCAGTTCCCATGCCGAGCAATCGGCAAACCTGGCAACGTCGCTGCGTGGGCTGATAGTCGGCTCGGAACCTGACACCGGAAAGGTCGGGGCTGGGGCTGCGCGCGCAGTCGCCGCTCGCTCTCTTTCGGGCGCGGCCCCCGGCGGGGTGGGCAGCGCAGGAGCTCTCGCCGGGTCGCTGCTGCTCGCCATTCCCGACAGCGTTCGGCGGGAAGCACATCGGCAAGCCTGTGACGGAGTGGTGGTCCACTGGCTCGAGTACAGTCCGAAAGACGATTGCTTCTTCCAGGGGGAAGATCCCTTCTTCCAGGCGCGCAGCACTCCCGGGTTGCTCTGGGGCACGGCGCATCCACGGGAGCCGTGGCCGGCCTTGGCCGAGCTGGATGCCTATCGCTGCGTCCTGACCTTCAATATGCTGACCTCTGCACCGCGAGCGGAGCTCGAATCGTACTTCCGGTACATGCCGGAGCAGGTGCGCTTCGTGGCGCTCTCCCCCGACGCTCTCGCGACGTCGGTCCACGCCACGGGCCGTCCACTCGAGCTCATTGAGCCGACGCTGGCGCAGGACGAGTCCGAGGCTCTGGAGGCGATCGTCGCCATTCAGAGGCACGTCCTGACGCTGCCCATCAGTGCACGCTGGCATCTTGGTCGCCTCGAGGCGGTCGCAGCCTCGCTCTCCTCTTGCCTGGGCGCGAGCGGCGACCATGCTGCCATTTCTGGCTTGGAGGCGGCAGCGGCCCAGGCCAGAGAGACGGGCAGAGCCGCGCCGCTCTTGCTCTGGCTCGACGACAATCTCCGACCCAGAGGTCGCGCGACTGGGACTCGCGCGACCGAAGCCGGCCTCCGCGCAGAGGCGAGCGGGCTGGTCTCTCCCGTGCACGAGCCCCCGCGCGCGGCCGCCGTGGACGTCGATATGGAACCCAAGTTCGGGCGCCGGGCAGAGGACGCCATCACGGCTACCAAGAGTCTCAAGGTGGACCAGACGAAGATCGATCGCCTCATGAACTTGATTGGCGAGATCGTGGTCTCGAAGAACGCCCTTCCGTATCTCGCCGCGCGCGCCGACACCGTCTTCGGGGTGCGCGATCTCTCGCGCGAGATCACGGCCCAGTACGCCGTGATCAATCGGATCGCCGAAGAGATGCAGGACGCCATCATGCAGGTACGCATGATGCCAGTGTCCTTCGTGCTCCAGCGCTTCCCACGCCTGGTACGTGACACTTCGCGCAAGCTTGGGAAAGAAGTCAACTTGGTCCTCCAGGGAGAGGACACGGAAGCCGACAAGAACATCATCGAGGCGCTCGGCGACCCGCTTCTGCATGTCGTCCGCAACAGCCTCGATCATGGGTTCGAGCTGCCCGACGTGCGGCGCGCCGCGGGAAAGTCCCAGACCGGCACGCTCACGATTCGTGCGAGTCAGGAATCCGATCGCGTGATCATCGAGATCACGGACGATGGCAAGGGCATCGATCCTGCCGTCGTCAAGCTCAAGGCCTACCAGAAGGGTCTCATCGACGAGGCCACGCTGGAACGGATCGGCGACCAAGACGCGGCGAACCTCGTCTTTCTACCGGGCTTCTCGACGGCGGACGTCGTATCCGAGCTTTCCGGGCGTGGGGTGGGGATGGACGTCGTGAAGACGGCGGTCGAGAAGGTGAACGGCACGGTCACGCTCACGAGCGAAAAAGGGAAGGGCACACATATCCGACTTGCTCTTCCGCTCTCGATGGCCGTCACCAACGTCATGATCGTCGAAACGGACGGTCAGACCTTCGGCGTCCCGATGGAGAGCGTCGTGGAGACGGTCCGTGTGCCCGAGAGCGCCATTCGTACGATCGAGGCGAGTCGGGCCGCCGTTTTACGTGGCCGGATCGTCCCGCTCAAGTCGGTCAACGAATTGCTGGGGCTCGCGGCGCTTCCCAAACCGAACGCCGAGGGGGAGCTCGCAGTCTTGGTCGTGCGCTTCGGAGGTGAGTCCGTAGGGCTATTGGTCGACGAATTCCGGGAGACGGCGGAGATTCTACTCAAGCCCATGACCGGCGTTCTGGCCGGCCTCTCGGGCTACTCGGGGTCTGCGCTGATGGGGGACGGTTCGGTGCTCATGGTGCTCAACGCGAAGGAGATGCTGTCATGACTATCGAATACCGAGATGATGAAGCGCGCTTTCGGGACATCGTGAGCGTGGAGGCGGCCGAGGGACTCATCGCGTGGCTCGAGGGCCGCTCGCGGGCCACGGTGGACCTTTCGGAGTGCACTCACTTGCACACCGCGAACCTCCAGGTGCTGATGGCGCTCCAGCCACGCGTCCGCGCGTGGCCGATGGACACCGAACTCGCTGCCTGGCTGATGCCCATCTTGGCAAAGTCGTGAGTGGAACAACCAGATTTCGAGGAAGCCGACCATGCCGAAGACGATCCTGATCGTCGATGACTCCGTCACGATGGTGATGAGCGTGAAGCTCGCCCTGGAGGGCGCCGGATTCACGGTCCACACCGCCGCGGACGGGCTCCAGGCGCTTGGCCAGCTCAAAGGCGGGATCAAACCCGATCTCATCATCACCGACATCAACATGCCGAACATGGGCGGCATGGAGCTCATCAAGCAAGTGCGCGGCTTGCCAGGTTTTCGCTTTATACCCATTCTCACGCTGACGACGGAGAGTCAGGCAGAAAAGCGAGACGAAGCAAAGAAGCTCGGTGCCACGGGGTGGCTGGTCAAGCCCGTAGGTGGCGCGGAACTGTTGAAGATCATCAAGCAGGTTTTGCCCGGAGCGTGAGAGATCATCGATGAGCACCGAGAGCGTGGGAGGCGAAGCCGATCGAGCGGCGTGGGCCGCGGGCGGTCGTCAGGGCGACCAGGTTGCGCTTCTCGTGGACGACCATCTACGTCTCGACGAGTCCATCGGTGAGCAACTGAGGGCCGTCAGTCACGACACCGAGGCGTCGGCGGTGGCCCTCATCGAAGGCGTGGGCGCGCTGAGCGCAGCAGCGACGGCGCTCCTCGGGCTCCTCGGTAGCTCGGAGCTGTCGGCGGGCGCCATGGGCGCGGGCGCGGACCGTGGCAGCGCGTCCATCGTCGAGATCGGCAATTTCGTCGAGGAACTACCGGACCTGCTGAAGACGAGCGTGGGCGGCGTTCACGACGCCGCCGTCAAAGAGATCGGTGGACTGGACGTGTTCGTGAAGGTGATCGTGGAGATCACGGAGCAAACGAAGGTCTTGGCGATCAATGCGTCCATCATGGCGTCGACGGTCGGGCGTGCAGGCCAAGCGTTCAAAGTCATTGCCGCGGAGGTTCGCTCACTTTCGGAGCGATCGGCGAAGGCCGCGACGATGATCGCGGCGGGGCTCGAAGCGGCAAGGGCCGCCATGGCAGAACAATTGCGTCGCACCCACGTGGACGCGCAGATATCGAAAGCGCGCCGTCTCGTGGAGCGAGTGCGGGAGGCTCAGGCCGCCTACGAGGACATCAGGCAGTATTACAAGGCCCACTTCGAGGCCGTCACGGAGCACAACACCAAGCTGGCGAGGGAGATCAGCGAGATTCTCGGGCAAGTCCAGCAGCAGGACGTCGTTCGGCAACGGCTCGAGCGCGTCCTCGTGGGAATGTCGCAGCGAAACGAGGTCCTGAGGGATCTGCCGCGCGCGCTCCGTGACCCAAGCGCGGACCTTTCCGTGCTCGCTACGCAAATGCATGCGGTCTTGGAGGGTTACGTCGCCGGTGAGAAGCGTCATGCTGCGGTCCCTGCGGACAACCTCGCGGCCCCGTCGAAGGCCTTACCGAGAATTGAATTGTTCTAAAGAGAAGACGCAAGGTTCCCGACTCGCCTGTCTACACCCGCGCACCCGGACGATGTGCGATGCGCTCATAACGCCCGCGGCGGGGTACGTTTCGGCGGGGGTGGGCGCCCTACTGGGGAGGTGGCCCGTGTGCTAAAGGCACGCGGGTCATGATCGTCCTCGACAAGGTCACCAAGCGTTTCGGCCCGAAGATCCTCTTCGAGAACGTCAGCGTCCAGTTCGACCCCGGCAAGCGGTACGGCGTGACCGGGGCGAACGGCGCCGGCAAGTCGACGCTGATGGAGATGCTGGCGCGGCAGGACGACTGGGACGCCGGCTCGATCGAAATTCCTCGCGGTCTCAAGCTGGGCGTCCTCGAGCAGAATCACTTCGTCTACGACGAGCAGCGCATCCTCGACACGGTCATGGCGGGGAAGGCCGAGCTCTGGGCGGCGATGGTCGAAAAGGACAAACTCCTCGCCGGCGAGGTCGACGATGCGGTGGGCATGCGCCTGGCCGAACTCGAAGGGATCATCGCCGAGAACGACGGGTACTCGGCCGAGAGCCAGGCCTCCGAGCTATTGGTCGGGTTGGGCATTGCGGCGGAGAAGCACGCCGAACCGATGCGGACGTTGCCCGCCGGTTACAAGCTGCGCGTCCTCATCGCCAAAGTGCTCTTCGGCCGGCCGGACGTGATGCTCCTCGACGAGCCCACCAACCATCTCGACCTCGAGTCGATCCATTGGCTCATCCGGTTTCTGGTCGACGACTTCGCCGGAACCCTTCTCGTGGTCTCGCACGATCGCCACTTTCTCAACTCCGTCGCGACGCATATCGCGGACATCGACTTCCGGACGATCACCATCTACACGGGCAATTACTCGGAGTTCGTGGCTGCCAAGTACGAGAACCAGCAGCGGGCGGAGGTCGTCGCGCAGACGGCGAAGAAGAAGATCGGCGAGCTCCAGGACTTCGTGCAGCGTTTCGGGTCGCATGCCTCCAAGAGCCGACAGGCGCAGAGCCGCCTCAAGCAGATCGAGAGCCTGGAAGAGATAGTCGAGACCAAAGGCGCAAAGCGGTCGAGCCTCGTCCGGCCCTACGTCCGCTTCGATTTCGACAAGCCGAGCGGGCGCGACGTGACGCGAGTCGCCGGGGTGCGCAAAGCCTTCGGGTCCAAGGTGGTGCTCGACGACGTCAGCCTCCACGTGAGCCGAGGCGACCGCATCGCGGTGATCGGGCGGAGCGGCATCGGCAAGTCCACGCTCCTGAAACTCCTCGTCGGAGCGTA
>Ga0265313_10000927_pt1 | contig 29203 bp, 21 predicted proteins | sample 4123metaG_FD_203122 | JGI IMG/M metagenome (GOLD analysis project Ga0265313, IMG submission 203122) | Rhizosphere microbial communities from Carex aquatilis grown in University of Washington, Seatle, WA, United States - 4-1-23 metaG | ecosystem: Host-associated > Plants > Roots > Rhizosphere >...
GCCCGCGCCTGGACCGCCAACGCGCCGACCCTCGCGCGCCTCGCTCCGATCGTCGGCGCGTCGCTCGCGCGCGGCGGCGTGCTCCACACCTTCGGCAGCGGTCACAGCGAAATCGTCGCCCGCGAAATCATCGGCCGCGCCGGCGGACTTGTCTGCGTCAACGGCATCATCGACCCCACCGGCGGCTTCGTCGAAAACCTCGTCGGCTACGGCACGCGCCTCGTCGAACGCCACGACCGCCAGTATCAACTGCTCCCCGGCGAGGCGATCGTCGTCATTTCGAACTCCGGCAAAAATTCCGCGCCGATCGAGATCGCGCTCTATGCGAAGAAAAAAGGCCTCACCGTCATCGGCCTCACCGCGCTCGCGATGTCCACGACCGCCGCGACCGTGCACCCCGGCGGCCAGCGCCTCCACGAAATCGCCGACCACGTGCTCGACAACGGCGGCGTGCCCGGCGACGCGATTGTCGAAGTCCGCGACGGCGTCATGGCCGGGCCGACCTCGACCTTCATCGGCTGCTCGCTTCTCAACTGGCTCACGCTTTCCGTCATCGACTGGCTGAAAGCGAACAACCATCCGCTGCCGATCCTGCGCAGCCAGAACATCCCGGGTTCGATCGAGCACAACCGCGAACTCGCCCAAAAATACAAGGGCCGGCTGAGTCGCCAGCTCGCGTGATGGGCACACTCAAAATACCAACCCGATGACTTACAAAATCGGCATCGACGGCGGCGGCACCAAGACCGAGTGCATCCTCGTCGATGCCGCCGGCGCCATTGTTGCGCGCCAACTCGCGCCCGGCTCGAACCCAAGCATCGTTGGCCCCGAGCAGGCGGAGTTGATCGCGACCGACGCGCTCTGCGCGCTCCTTGCGCAATCGAAGATCGAAAACCCGTCCGCGCGCATCTCCTCGACGCGACTCTATATGGCGGGCAGTCAACATTTCTGGCACGAGTTCGCCGCCAAGCTTCAGGATTTCGGCGCCGTCGTCGCCGCGCCCGACTCGCTGCCGGTGCTCGAACTCGCGACGGACGGCCAGCCGGGACTCGTGCTGCACTCCGGCACGGGTTCGTTCGTAGCCGCGCGAGATCGCGACGGAAAAATCCACTACGCCGGTGGACTCGGCTGGCGCTTTGGCGATCCCGGCAGCGGTTACGATCTCGGCCGCCGCGCGATCGCGCGCGCCCTGCTCGAACTCCAGGGCTGGTCGCCGCCGTCGCGCATCGGCCCGACCGTGCGCGACCACACGCAACTCGGCGACGGCGCCGACGCCGACGCCGGCGCACTCACGCGTTATTTCTACAACGATCCGTTGCCCAACCAAAAAATCGCCGCGCTCGCGCCCGCCGTGCTGCGCCTCGCCAGCGAGGGCGACCCGACCGCGCACAGCCTGATTGTCGATTCCGCCGCCGAGCTGCTCGATCTCGCCGCGCGCGTCGCCGCGAAACTTTTCCCCGACGACGCAGCCGACACATTGCGCGCCGGCCTGAGCGGCCCGATCCTCACGCACCCGGTCGTGCTCGAAGCGCTCGCACCGCGTTCGCCGCTGCCGCTCACACCGATTACCGAGGCCCCGATCGAAGGCGTCCGCCGCCTGCTCGCGCGCGACGCGCCCTGAGCGGATTTCTGTTCGCCAGCGGCGGTCCCGGCGTTTTGCTCGGAGCATGGGATTTTTCGATCGTTTTTCCGAAAAGAAACCGGCCCCGGTGGCAGCCCCTACGCCGTCGCCGGCCGAAACCTCCGCGAGTGAAATCCTGCCGCGCCTGGTCGCCGCCCGCGAGCAACTCGAAGCTAAAAATTTGCCCGGCGCGCTCGCCATTTACGACGCCGTGCTCGCCGAGGCCGGCGATCGCGCGGACGTGCTCGTCACAATTTCGGCCGATCTCGGCATCAACGGTCATGTGCGCGAAATCATCGAACTCGTCGCGCCGCACTACGACGCCCTGCGCCACGGCCCGGCCACGGGCCTGAATCTCCTGCAAGCCTACCTCGCCGCGCACGACGCCGATGCCGCGCAACATCTCCTCGACATCCTTTTCGCGCTCAACCGCGCCGACCTCGAAGAACGGCTCCACGGTTTTTCCAACGCCATCGCCGAACTCATCAGCGCCCAGCACGCCGGCGAAGCTCCGCTCGGCGAGGCGTCCGGCGCGCCGCGCCCCGAGCCGGCCAAAGTCAATCTGGTGACCATCAGCAAGCCGATCTGGTTTTACGGCCTCGAGCCGCTCGCCGCGCAAATTCTGCCGGAAAAAACCGGCCGCCTGCGCCGGATCGCGTTCGCCCAGCTCGCCACGCCCGGCCTGCCCGATCCCGCCGAAATCGCGAAGCGACCGGAGGACGCCCTCGTCCGCCTCAGCCGCGCGCTGCCGCTCTGGTTCGCGGAGACGTTTTATTTTTCGCCGCACTACGATCCGCGCGCCGCCATCGGCCTGCTCGGCGACCACTACGCGCTCTTTGCCGTCGAGTGGACGGTGGAAAACCTGCGCCAGCTCGTCGAAACGTCGGACGGCGGGCTCGACTACATTTTCACCGGTGCGATCCGCCAGAACGCCGGCGACTACGAGCTGATCCTGCGCGTGTGGGAGGTGAAAAAATTCCGCGAGCGCAAGCAATTCACCGCCCGCTGGGCGCCCGCGACCGCCGATGCCGAGCTCGCGAAACTCCACGAGCAAATCCGCCTCTTCATGGAGTGGACGCCGGAAAAAAGCGGCCTCACCTACGCGCCGCCCGCCGCGCCGCGCGCGTGGCTCGACACGCTCGGCGCCTCGCTCTCGCTTTTCCTCGCGGAGAAAAATCTGCTGGCGAAAGAACAACTCGTGCCGGCCGACGAAATTCTCGCGCACACCGCCGCCGCGGCGGCCGCGAGCGAAGCCGCCTCGCTCGCGTTTCTCACGCTGCGCAATCGCGCCGAACGCCTGAACCTCGCCGCGCGCCTCGACGCCGCGCTCGCGACTTCGCCGCTCGTGGCGCAGGCTTCCAGCCTGCAACTCTGACAACCCCCGCCGGAAGCCTCCACCATTTCATGCCCCTGCCGACCTCCGACCTCCGCATCCGCGCGATCAAACCGCTCCTCGCGCCGGCGGCGCTCGAGGCCGAATTGCCTTTGCCGGAGACCGGCGCGCTGCTCGTGGCGCAAGCCCGCCGCTCCGTCGCCGCGATTCTGACCGGCGCCGATGACCGGCTGCTGGTCGTCGTCGGCCCGTGCTCGATCCACGATCCGGCCGCCGCGCTCGATTACGCCGAGCGGCTGCGCGACGCCGCGCGCCTGCACGAGGGCGACCTGCTCCTCGCCATGCGCGTGTATTTCGAAAAACCGCGCACGGTGCTCGGCTGGAAGGGCCTGATCAACGATCCCGGTCGCGACGGCGGCTACAAGATCGACGACGGTCTGCGGCTCGCGCGGCGGCTCATGTTGAACATCACCGCGCTCGGCCTGCCGATCGCGACGGAGTTTCTCGACACGACGCTCGGCCAGTTTTTCGCGGACCTCGTGGCCTGGGGCGCGATCGGCGCGCGCACGGTCGAGAGCCCCGTGCACCGCGAACTCGCGTCAGGCCTGTCGATGCCGGTGGGTTTTAAAAACCGGCGCGATGGCGATCTGCAAGTCGCGATCGACGCGATCCGCTCGGCGCGGCACCCACACTGGTTTCCGTCGCTCACGCACGAAGGCGTGCCCGCGATCATGGGCACGAGTGGCAACGAGCACGGCCATCTCGTGCTGCGCGGCGGGTCGAGCGGCCCGAATTTTTCCGCGCCACACATCCGCGCCGCCGCCAAGCTGCTTGCCGAAAATCAACTGCCGCCGTTTTTCATGGTCGATTGCAGCCATGCGAACAGCGGCAAGGACGCCGCGCGGCAGCCCGCCGTCGTTGCCGACCTAGCCGCGCAAATCGCCAGCGGCGAGCGCGCGATCGCCGCGGCGATGATCGAGAGCAACCTGCTCGGCGGCGCGCAGGATTATCAGGCGGCGCCGCTCGTTTACGGCCGCAGCGTGACGGACCCGTGCCTGGCCTGGGAACAGACGCTGCCGGTGCTGGCGACGCTCGCGGCGGCGGTGCGCGAGCGGAGAAAAAAGTAGGCGCGGCGCTCTAGCCGGCGACGGCGAGCTGGCCGCAGCCGGCGGCGATGTCGATGCCGCGCCGCTGGCGAACCGTGCTCGGCAGAGCGAACTCGTCAGCGAGGATACGCTGGAAATTTTTGGCCGCTTCGCTGCGCGTCGGCGCACCTGCGTAGCCAGCGGTGGGGTTAAGCGGGATCAGATTTACCTGCGCAGGCAGGCCGCGCAACAAGCGGCCGACGGCGCGGGCGTGTTCCGCCGAATCGTTTTTTCCCTCGATCAGCGTCCACTCGTAGAAAATCCGGCGACCGGTCGTTTCGCTGTAGGTCCGGCAGGCGGCCATCAATTCGCCGAGCGGCCATTTTTTGGCGGCGGGCACGAGGGCGGCACGCTCGGCTTGCGTCGCGGCGTGCAGCGAAACGGCGAGGTGCAGCGGGCGTTTTTCGCGCGCGAGCCGCAGGATGCCGGGCACGACGCCGACGGTGCTCAGCGTGATCCGCTCCGCGCCGAGCGCGAGTCCGCCGTCGTCGCGCAGGATGTCGATCGCGTGCATGACCGCGTCGTAATTGTGCAGCGGCTCGCCCATGCCCATGAGGACGACGTTGCGCAGGCGCTCCGGCCGGCCAGCCGGAGAACGGCGGAGCGCGCGGGCGACGTGGACGGCTTGGGCGACGATTTCGCCGGGAGTGAGGTGGCGCGTGTAACCCATCTGCCCGGTCGCGCAAAAGACGCAGCCCATCGCGCAGCCGACCTGCGAGCTGATGCACGCGGTCACGCGGCCGGTGAAACGCATGAGAACGGTTTCGATTTTTTCGCCGTCGGCGAGCGCGAGCAGGTATTTGCGCGTGAAGCCGTCGGCTGAGTCGGTTTCGAGCGCGGTCGGCAGCGTGCCGATGCTGGTTTCGTTTTCCAACCGCGTCCGGACGCGCAGCGGCAGTTCCGGCATCGCGTCGAACGATTCGGCGAGGTCGAGGTAGAGATAGGACCAGAGCCGCGCCGCGTGAATCGGATTCAGGTTGCGGCGCGAGAGCCACCCGCGCAGCTCCGCGCGAGTGAGATCGTAGAGATTCGTGCGGACGGCAGCAGTCACGGCGGAGCAGGGAAAGCACGGCGGCGCGGGCAGGCAAGCCGGGTGCAGCTTGAAAAATCACGCCTGGGCTAAAGCGCGGCGCGGGCGCGCCGATGAAGGCTTTTGAATTCGTTTGCGCCAGCGACGATGAGGGGTGGGGTTTTGCGCGTTTTTTCGAAGCACCACGCGAAGATGGGTATTTGCCTCCAAAGACGGCTTCAGCGAATCCCAGCGATGCCGATGAAGGATCGGATTTGCCCAAACTTTCCCATCCGCACCCCGTGACGCCCCCCGGCACAACTCTCGGCATTCGCTCCGCGCGGCGCACCCGCAGCGGTCGTGGCATGGCGCGCGCGGCGGTGGGCGGATCGGCGCTGCCGTTGACGGGCGAGACCGCGGACCGGGTGTTGCAGGCGATCGCGGCGGTCACGACGACGGCGATCGTCGTGGCGGATTCCAATCGCGTGATCGATTGGGCGAATCCGGGGTTCACGCGACAGACAGGTTACACGCTCGCGGAAATCCGCGGGCTGCGGATCGAGACGCTGGTCGAGAGATTTTCGTCCGATCGTGACACGGCGCTCGCGCTTTCGAACACGCTCGATCGCGGGGAGGCGTTTGCGGTCGCGCTCGGTTGCACGGCGAAGGACGGCCGCAATTACTGGGTCGATATCGACGTCGAGCCGATCCGCGATGCAAGTGGCCGGGTCAACGCCTACGTGCTCTTGCAGGACGACGTGTCCGAACGGCGCGAGCACGAGCAGACGATGCGCCAGGTCAACGCGACGATGCAGAACCTGAATTGCGAATTCGAAAAAGCGATCGAGCGCGCGCAGCAGCTCGCGATGGAAGCGGCGGTCGCGAACCAGGCGAAGAGCGCGTTCCTCGCGATGATGAGCCACGAAATCCGCACGCCGCTCAACGGCGTGATCGGCATGACCGGCATCCTCGAGGCGAGCCCGCTCGATGATGAACAGCGCGAATGCTTGCGCACGATCAAGATGTCCGGCGAAGCGTTGCTCGCGGTGATCAACGACACGCTCGACTACTCGAAGATCGAGGCCGGGCGGCTCGATCTCGAGCAGGTGGAGTTCGATTTGCGCAGTTGCGCCGAGGAAGCGGCGGAGCTGCTCGCGAGCAAGGCGTTCGCCAAAAAACTCGAACTCGTGTGCGCCATCGCCGAGGACACGCCGCGCCGGATCGTCGGCGATCCCGTGCGGTTGCGGCAGATTTTCGTGAACCTGCTCGGCAACGCGGTGAAGTTTACCGCGGCGGGCGAGATCGTGTTGCAGATCGGCGTGGAGGCGCGCGAGGGCGAGGCGTTCACGCTGCGGCTCGGCGTGCGCGACACGGGCATCGGCATCCCGGCGGACAAGCAGCACCGGCTCTTCAAGAGTTTCTCCCAGGTCGATTCCTCGACGACGCGGCAATACGGCGGCACCGGGCTCGGCCTCGCGATCAGCAAAAAACTCGCGGAGTTGATGGGCGGCACGATGTGGGCCGAGAGCGAGGCGGGGCGTGGGTCGGCGTTTTTGTTCATCATCAAAACGCGGGCCGCGGGCGAAGCGGCCGCGGCGGCGCCGCGGCCTGCTGGGATCGCGGGACGGCGCGTGCTGGTGATCGACGACAACGCGACGAGCCGCGATGTGATCGAGCGGCACATGCGACATTTCGGTGCCCAGCCCGTCGGCGCAGCGAGCGCCGCCGAGGCGGATGCGCGGATCGCCGGCGGGGAGAAGTTCGATCTGGCGCTCGTGGATTTTCACATGCCGGAACGCGACGGCGTGGCGTGGGCGCGCAGCGTCGCGGAGCACGGGAAGCGTTTTCCGATCCTGCTGCTTAACGCGCTCGGCGAGGCGATCGCCGCGCCGGCGATCGACGGCGCGGTGCACAAGCCGATCAAGCGCGACCTGCTCGGCGACCGGTGCGCGCAGGCGCTCGGCACCATTTCGAAAGCGCCGCAGCAAGCGGACGCCGCGCCGGCGGACTTGAAGCAGACCGCGGCGCGGCAGCCGCTGCGGCTGCTCATGGCGGAAGACAACGCGGTGAACCAGGTGGTCGCGCGGCATCAGCTCGCGCGACTCGGCTACGTGCCGACGATCGTGAGCAACGGCGAGCAGGCGGTGGCGGCGGCGCTCGCGGGCGAGTTCGACGCGATCTTGATGGACGTGCAGATGCCGGAACTCGACGGCTTCGAGGCGACGCGGCGGATTCGCGCGGCGAAGGGAACGGCGGATACGCCGTGGATCGTCGCGCTGACGGCGGGCGTCGGCTCGGCGGATCGCGAGGAAGCGCGCGCGGCGGGAATGAACGACTATCTGGCGAAACCGCTGCGACCGGAGGCGCTGCAGGAAGCGCTTGCGCGGGCGCACGAGCACGCGCGCGCAACGCGTGAAAGCGCGGCGGGCGCGCAGCCGCACGCAGCATAGGGCGCGGTCGCGTCGGCCCGACGTCGCCGGATCAATCGAGCGAGAATTCCAACTCGAGCGTTTCGCCGGCGGGCAGCGCGCGCCAGCGATCGAGCAGTTCATCGAGCCGTTGCTTCATCGCGCGCAGCTCGTCGGCGCGGATCGCGCGAAATTTTGCGCCCGGACGGACACCCGCAATCGCCTGCGTGACCATCCAGTTGAAATCGGTGGCGTCGAGTTCGTGTTCGCCGAAGATGGCGTCGGAGAGCTGGCCGACGATGCACTCGGCGGCGAGCGCCTCGTCCGGCCACTGGCGGCTGGCGTGTTTGATTTCGAAATCGGGGATGTTCCAGCCATCGGCGACCATGCCGAAAAAACCGAGCCGCAGGCGGAGCGTGCTTTCGACGACGTAGTGCGTAAGATCGTGCATGGCGCCGAAATCCCCGTGACCAAGACGCCCGCTCGTCGTCGTGCCGTCGGCGCGCGCGAAGGTCACGACCGCGGCGCTGGCGGTTTTCTTTTTCAAGCGCAGCGTCAAGTGCGCGGCGGACGACCGGGCGGGACTAGGTTCCATACAGCCGGTCGCCGAAATCGCCGAGGCCGGGAAGGATGTATTTTTTCGCGTTAAGCTCGCGGTCGAGCGCGGCGGTGAAGATCGGCAGCGCGGGAAAATGGCTTTCGACCTCGGCCACGCCCTCGGGCGCGCTCACGATGCTGACGAGCGAGATGTCCGCGGCGCCGTGCGCGCGCAGCACCTCGATCGCCTGCACGGCGGAGCCGCCGGTCGCAAGCATCGGATCGACGATCAGCACGCGGCGGCTGCCGGTGACGGGCGGGAGTTTGCAGTAGTAGTTGCGCGCGACGGCGGTGGCGTGGTCGCGTTCGAGGCCGACGTAGCCGACGCTCACGTCGGGAAAAAGATCGAGGAACGGTTCCACCATACCGAGGCCGGCGCGCAGGATGGGGACGACGACCAGCGGCAGGCGCGAAAGGACGCGGCCGACGAACGGCTCGAGCGGCGTTTCGATCGCTTTCTCCTCGGTGGCGAGGTCGCGCGTCGCCTCGATTGCGAGCAGCAGGCTGATCTGGTAGGTGAGCGTGCGGAAGGTGGCAGGCTTGGTGGTCTGGTCGCGCAGGTGCGTGATGACGTGCGCGGCAAGCGGGTGGTCGAGGACGTGAAGCATGGCGGCGGTTCAGGGTTCGAGAGTCAGGGTGTGTTTCGTTTCGCCGGGGAGCAATGGCGCAGGATCGCCGCGCACCCACGACTCGTGGCCGGCGCGATAAAACGGCGAGAGCGGATGGCCGCTCTGGCCGCCGGGCATTTCGAAAATCGCCTCGTCTTCGTGGCCGGGCGAGACGACGAGGCGCATGCTCGCGCCGAAATTCGGCGTCTGGATTCGCGGCATGTTGGCGTCGCCGGGCAGTTGGTCGGCGGGAAGATTCAGCCAGCGGCCGAGGCCGAGCGGGAGAATGTTGCCGAACGGATGGTTGATTCTGGCCGTGTTGCGCGCGCCCCACGTCGCGTGGGCGAGCGGAACGCCTTGCTGGCGCAGGTCGGCGACGACGGCGTCGGCGGCGGCGAGGAGGAGAGCATCCCAGTTGGAATATTCCGGCGCGAGGAGGTGCGCGGGTTTTTCGTGGAGGATCGTCCAAAGCGCGGGCTCGTAGTTGAAACGGCGCCAGTCGAAGGCCGGCATCGCGTCGAGGCAGTGCGCGAAGATCGGCAGGAAGGTGAATTCGGCGGCGCGGGCGCGGAACGCTTTCACAAGCCGGTAGCTGACGGAGTCGATGCTCGCGCGGCCTGCCCAGTGCGCGACGAGCTGGCGGAGTTCGGCGCGGGAATTTCTTTGCGCCACGGCGTCGGGCGTGAGCGTCGCGAGCAGGAATTTTTGCCAGCGGTCGAGGAAGAGCGCGCGGTCGTCGAGCTGGATCGCTAGAAAATCGCGCGGCGTGGCGTGCTCGAGTTTCGCGAGCTGGTCGCGAATCTGCGCAGCGCGCGGCGGGGACGCGTATCCGCCGTCGCCGATCAGTGCGAGCGCGGCATCGCCGACGATGCGCTGGTTGGCGGTGTAGATCCGGGTCGGATCGGTCGGATGGGAAGGTTGGGACGAGTCGAGCGAGGAAAGGATCGTGGGGACTTCGGCGGGCGGAACGAAACCGAGCCAGCGGCGGTCGCCGTAGCTCCACGAGACGGGGAGCCGGCCGTCGAAACCGAGGCGTTGCGGAAATTTGCCGGCAATGGTCCAGCCGATCGTGCCGGCGGCATCGGCGACGACGAAGTTGTGCGCGGGGATGCCGGCGTCGTGGGCGATCGCGATGGCGTCGGCGGCGGTCGTCGCGTTTTCGAGGCGCATAAAATTCAGGTTCGTGGCGGCGGGATCGTAGGCGATCCAGCGGTGGGCGAGGGGACGCTCGCGCGAGTCGGTCGCGATGATCGGGCCCCAAAAAGTCCAGCGGGTTTCGACGGTTTCATCCTTGGCGCCTTTGACATGGATGGTGTCGCGGCGTTTTTCGATTTCGAGCAGGTCGTCGCGGCCAGGGATTTTGTAGAAGTCGTGGGAGACGGGATTCACGTCGATGGCGACGAGGTCGTTCGTGTCGGCATAGGCGTCGGTCAGGCCCCATGCGATGTGGCCGTTGGTGCCGAGGACGACGAAGGGCAGGCCGGGCAGCGTGACGCCGACGAGGCGGTGCTGCGGCCATTCGAGGACGGCGCGATACCAGATGTTCGGGACGCCGAGGTTGAGGTGCGGGTCGTTCGCGAGGAGGCCGGCGCCGTTGGCGGTGTGCGCGCCGGAAAGCGCGAAGGCGTTGCTGCCAGGGAGCAAGTCGTCGGTGAGGCTGGAGAGGGCGAGCGATGAACGAGGGCGGCTAAAGCTGGCCGTTGTTTCCTGATTTCGGAGGTCGATGATTTTCGGGCCGGGGATCGGCGGGAGCGGCGCGGTGGTGCCGTCGAGCGCGGCGTCGTCGGGTGTGAGGAGCGGGGCAAAGAACGGGACGGCGTCGGTGCCGAATTCATCGCGCAGCGTCATGAGCGAGAGTTCGTAGGTGTTGGTCGCGTCCTGCAGGTCGAGCGTCATCGCGTAAACGATGAGCAAGCTGTCCTCGGGCTTCCACGGCTCGGGCGCGGCGCGCAGGACGAGGTATTCGAACGGTTTCGCGCGGAGCGCGGCGAGGCCGGCGTTGGCGCCAGCGGAGAAATTTTCGAGGAGCGCACGCTGGTCGGGCGGAAGTGCGGCGAAAACCTGGCGCGCGAGTTCGCGGAAGCGGTGCGGACGCGTCGCGCGGTCGAGCGGGAGCGCAACCTAACCGAAAAGCTCGGCGAGTTCGCCGGCGGCGCGGCGGCGCAGGAGGTCCATTTGAAAAAACCGGTCCTGCGCGTGGAGAAAGCCGAGGGCGCGGGCGACGTCGTTGCGGTTCGCGCCGCGGACGGTCGGCACGCCGAGGGAATCGCGGGCGATCGCGACGGGTGCGGCGAGACCGGGCACGGCGTGCGCTCCGTCGAGTTGCGGCAGGCTCGCGCGGAGCTGGAAATAAAACCAGCCGGCGGCGAGCGCGACGAGGAGCACGAGCACGCTGACCACGCTGCCCAGGAGACGGAGGCGTTTGGCAAGTGGGGAAGGCATGGACTGCGAGCTCAGGGACAAATTAAGAAAGGCCGAGGGCGCGGCGGATTTCGGCGACAAGCTCCTCCGGCGCGCGCGTGATGTCGAGGGTCAGCGCGGCGGCGGGCGGCTCGAGGGCGGCGAGCTGGCTGTCGAGCATCGCGGGTTTCATGAAGTGCGCGGGGCGTGCGCGCAGGCGCGCGAGGAGCAATTCGCGTGAGCCGTGGAGATGGACGAGTTTCACGCGCGCGGGATCGGAGATCAAAATTTCGCGGTAGGATTGCTTAAGTGCGGAACAGGTGACGACGGTGTTTTCGGCGCGGGCGAGGCAGCGGTCGATGTGCGCGCGGAGCGCGGCGAGCCAGGGCGCGCGATCGGCGTCGGCGAGCGGCTGGCCGGCGGACATTTTGGCGACGTTGGCGGGCGGATGGAAATCGTCGGCGTCGGCAAAGCTCCAGCCGAGTTCGCGGGCGAGGAGGCGGCCGACGGTGGTTTTGCCGCTGCCGGCGGCGCCCATGATCAGGATGACCATCGCGCGGAGGCGGCGTTTAATCCATCCAGGGTTGCGTGGCGCTGGGGTCGCGGCCCTCGTCGAAATCGATGTAGTCGAACATGGTCATGATCGGCTTCGATTCGAGCGCGCTTTCGGCGATGCGCTTGCGGAGGACCTCGGTGCCGGCGTCGCGCCAGCCGCGCTTCTTCATGAAACCGTTCCAGATTTCGCATTCTTCGTCGGAGCGCGGCGCGCCGCGGGTTTCGGCCCAGGCGAGCAGTTGTTCGTCGGTGAGGTCGCCGGCGAGGACGCGTGTTTTCAGTTCGTTGTAATCGATGCGGAGAAACGCGCAGCAGCGGCCGTCGAAGCCTTTGCCGAGGTTGGCGACGTATTCGGCAACGGGCAGGGTGCCGGCGGCGTGCAGGCGGATTTTGTCGAGCATGCGGCCGAAATAAACGAGGCGGCCGACCTTGGCGTAGGGACTGCGGAGACCGGGGACGACGGACATGGGGTTGTTTTCGGTTTTTTGATTTACGGGAGAGTGGCTCAGCGTTCGGCGGTGATGAGGCCGTGGCGCAGCGCGTAGCGGACGAGGCCCGCGACCTCGTGGATGTCAAGTCGGGCCATGAGGTGCATGCGGTGGGTCTCGATGGTCTTGACGCTGAGGTTGAGCAGGAACGCGATTTCCTTCGTGCTGCGGCCCTCGGCGATGAGCTGGAGAATTTCGCGCATGCGCGGGGAGAGCGACTTCGTGGCTTCGGCGCGGGGATCGAGGGCGAGTTCGCGATAGCGGGCGAGAACGCCCTTCGAAATCGTCGGGCTGAGATAAGTTTCCCCCGCGCGGATGGCGTGAAGGGCGAGGGCGAGTTCGACGGTGGCGGCGTCCTTGAGCAGATAGCCGGCGGCGCCGGCGCGGAGGGCCTGGAGCACGTAGTCTTCGCCGGTGTGCATCGACAGGATGAGCACTTTCGTGGCGGGGTGTTCGTGGACGATGCGGGCGGTGGCGTCGAAGCCGTTGAGGTTGGGCATCGAAATATCCATGACAACCAGATCGGGCACATGCTGGTGGACGAGGGCGACGGTTTCGCGGCCATCGCCGGCCTCGGCGACAATTTTCACGCCGGGAAGTTTTTCGAGGAGTGTGCGGATGCCCGCGCGCACGAGCGCGTGGTCGTCGGCGAGAATGATCGTGAGGGAGCCGGGCACGGGAGCGCCATTCAACGCGACTCAGCGGAATTGGACAGCGGAAAAGCAGCCTCGACCTCGGTGCCGTGGCCGGGTGCGGAGAGGAGCGTGAGCGTGCCGCCGGCGAGCAGGGCGCGCTCGTGCATGCCGAGCAAGCCGAGGCTGCCGCCGCGCTCGGCGCGCGCACGGGCGGCGGCGGCGTCGAAGCCCACCCCGTCGTCTTGGACGGCGAGGCGCAGCATGTCTTCGCGCACGGCGAGCGTGAGATTCACGTTTTGGGCGCGGGCGTGGCGGAGGGCGTTGGTCAGCGCTTCCTGCGCGATGCGAAAACACGCGGTCTCGAGCGTCGGGTCGAAGCGGCCGAGCGTCGAAGCGGCAAAGAGATTCACGCGCGGCGTCGTGTCGTCGGCCGGCGGTTGTTGCAAGAGCCAGTGGAGCGCGGGCACGAGGCCGAGATCGTCGAGCAGCGGCGGACGCAGGTCGAGCGACAGGGAGCGAACTTGCGCAAGCAGACGGTCGAGGAGGGCGACGGGCTCAGCGATTTGCGCGGCGACGGCGGCGCCTTCGGGGGCGAGCGCGGCGGACTGGAGCTGGATTTTGGCGAGCGAAAGAACCTGGCCGATTTCGTCGTGCAGTTCGCGCGCGAGGTGGCGGCGCTCGGTTTCCTGCACTTCGAGGAGGCGCCGCGAGAGTTGCTGCAAGCGGGCGGAGGCGCCGGAAAGTTCGGCCTGCTGGCGTTTCAAAGCGGTGATGTCGATTTGCGAGCCAACCATGCGGACGGGGCGGCCGGCTTCGTCGTTTTCGAGCGCGGCGTGGAGCATGAACCAGCGCCACGAGCCGTCCTTGTGCCGCATGCGGTATTCGGCGGTGTAGTCGGGCCAGGGCGCGGCGAGATAGCGGGCGGTCAATTCGCGCAGGCGTGCGAAATCGTCGGGATGGCAGCGGGACTCCCACTCGTTGGAAGTGTTGCTGATCTCCTCGTCGGAGTAGCCGATCTGCGCCTTCCAGCGGCTGGAAAACTGGGTGTAGCTGGTGCCGAGCTGCCAGGACCAGAGGCCGATGCGGCCGGCTTCGAGGGCGAGGCCCAACTGTTTCTCGCTTTCGCGCAACGCGGCGAGGGTGCGCTGGCGTTCGGCGAGCTCGGCGGCGGCGCGCTCGTTGGCGAGCATGAGTTCGTGGCGGTCGATCGCGAGGTCGATGCGCAGCGCCAGCTCGGCGTAGTGATGCTCGTGTTTGAGGACGTAGTCGCTGGCGCCGAGCTTGAAGGCCGCGACGACGGTCTCCTCGTTGCTCGTGCTCGCGAGGAGAACGACCGGCGTGCGCAATCCACGCCGGCGGGTTTCCGCGATCAGGGCGAAGCCGTCGAGTTCGGGCGGGCGATGGTCGCTGATCAGCAGGTCGAAATCCACATCGACGTCGAAACGATCCAGCGCGAGTTTTGGGGTGGCGGCGGTTTCGACCGTGACGTGCGGCGCGGTTGCGGCGAGGTGCTCGACCAAGAGCGCGGCATCGGCGGATTTGTCCTCGACGAGAAGGATGCGCCGCGGCTTCACGCGCGACTGGCGCGCGACGGCCGGCTGGCCGCGGCGCCGTTCGATCACTTCGCGCAGGTGGCGCGGCAGGGCGTCGAGGTAACCCAGGCGTTTCGGAACATAGTCGTCGGCGCCGAGGCGCAGCGCCTGCGAGGCGAGTTCGCTGTCGCCCACGCCGGTGACGAGCACGAGCGGGGTGTCGATGCCTTCCTGAGCGAGGAGTTTCAGGACTTCGAGTCCGTCCATGTCCGGCAGCCGCTGGTCGAGCAGCAGCACGGCGTGGCGGCGGGCGCGGGCGAGCGTCAGGAACGCCTCCGCGCGATGCACGATATCGAGCGTAAAGTCGGGCGCGGCGCGCGCGAAGTGCGAACGGGTGAGGTCGGCATCGACCGGGTTGTCCTCGGCGTAGAGCACGTGGAGGGCGGGGCGCATGGGGGAATCGTTCAGAAGGGAGGAAACATCCATTACACGAAGCGCGCGAAAGAGAGGAGGATAGTTTTGGCGGCGCTCGCGGAGCCGGCGTCCGCTCAAGCGAGTTCGTCGGCGGAGGTTTTGGGTAATTCGACGAGGAACGTCGCGCCGCCGCCCGGCCGCGCCTCCGCGCGAACGGTGCCGCCGAGGCGGTCGGTGATTTTTTTCACGATCGCGAGGCCGGCGCCGGTGCCCTCGAATTCGTTGGCCGTCACGAGCCGCTGGAAAAGCCCGAAGATGCGGTCGTGGTGCTTCATGTCGAAACCGACGCCGTTGTCACAGACCAGCAGGCGCCACGCGACAGGAGTCTCGGCGCTCTCGATCCGTAACTGCGGCGGTCGGGCGTGGCGGCTGTATTTGAGGGCGTTGTCGAGGAGGTTGCCGAGCACCTGGGCGAGGCCGTGCTCCCAGCTCACGATCGTCGCGACGCCGAAGTGCGTGGCGATCTCGGCGCCGTATTCCTGGATTTGCGGGGCGCGCTGGCGCAGGAGCGCGGCGACGAGCACCGGCAGATCGATCGGGACGAGGCGCGGAGTCTCGGCATCAAGGCGCGCGTAGTCGAGCGTGTCCTCGATCAGCTGTTCAAGGTGCCGCGCGGCGGCGTGAATCTGTTTCACATCGTGGCGGCCGCGGTCGTCGAGCGAGGGGGCGTGCAATTCCAATTCGCGGGCGTAGCCGGCGATGCCGCGGAGCGGCGCGCGCAGATCGTGCGCGACGGTGTGCGCAAAGCTCCTCAGCGTTTCGTTGTGGCGCCGCAACGCGACGTCGGCGCGACGGCGGGCGGCGAGGTCACGCTCGAAGACAAAATGCGCGCCGAGCAAAATGGCGCCGACCGCGCAGACGGCCGCCGCAAACGCAAATGCGGCCCGGCGCCGGATCGATTCGCCGCGCGCCGCGCGAACCGCGAGGTCGCGCCGCGCGGCATTTTCCATGACGGAGATGGCGGCGGAAATTTCGCCGCGCGCGCCGGTCGCCGCGAGCCGGGCGGGCGCATCGCGGCCCGCGCGGCGGGCTTCGACAGCGGCCTGGAGTTGGGAAAGTTCGGTCTTGATCGCCGGCGCGACGCGGTTGAGCGGCGCGAGCTGGGCGGGATCGGCGGAGAAGTGAAGGACGCCACGGAGCGGCGCCTCGAACCGGTCGATGGCGAGGCGGTAGGAGCGAAGCTCGTCGTCGCGCCCGGTGGCGAGATAGTCGTGCGCGCCGGCTTCGGCCGCGTCGAGCGCGGAGCGGAGCGCGCCGAGTGCGCCGAGCCAGCGGTAGGTTTGGTCCGCGCGGCGATTGTCGTCTGCGAAGCGCGCGACGAGCTCGTAGGAAAGCAAACCGCCGAGGAGGATGAGGCCGAGCGTCGTGCCGAAGGCGAGGGAGAGTCTCTTGTCCGGCGGAAAAGGCTCGCGGCCGGCCGCGAAAGATTCGGGTTCACTGGCCGCCGGCTCAAAAAATGCCGCGCCAAACAGCCCGAGCGCGATCAGCGCGAAAAGCGCGGAGCGGACCAGAGCCGGGGCGAAGAGCGCCGGGTCCGACTGCACACCAAGCACGAAGCGACCGACAAACCACTGTCCGACGACGCCAACCGCGACGGCGAGCGAGGCCGCAAGGGCGTCGCCGGCGCGAACGCGTCCGCGCCAGGCCAGCAGCGCCAGCGCGATGGCGATCAAGAAAAAACCGAACGCGATCGCCGGGACGAATTCGGGCCGGCGGGTTTCCGCGCCATGCGCGGCGGCGACGAAAAATTCGCCCGTGCCAGCCCACCCGCCGGCGAAGTCCATGGCCATGCGGCCGAGGGCGGCGAACGCGAGCAATCCCGCGAGGCCGAGCACGAGCCGCCGCGCCATTTGCGTGCGCCGCGTGAGGAGCATCACCGCGGCGCCGGCGAGGATAAAGCCGAACGCGGAGTTGGGCGTAATCAGCGGCGCGGCGGAATCCGCCCGCCCGTCCGCGAAGCGCGGCAGCAGCAGGAACCCCGTGCCGGCGAGGAAAGGAATGGCTCCGGCCAGAAAGATCGCCCGCGGCAGTTTCATCGCAGGCGGAGCATCTTGGCCGCGGGCGGGCGGGGGACAAGCTTCGTGCGGTCGCGCGGACCGCAAAGATTCGAAACGGGCGAGCGCGCCGGTCGCAGCCCGGCGCGGCTTCGTTTACTCACGCCGAAAATAAAAGACCGCGGTGCACATGAGCGCGAAGAACACGGTCGGGCCGTTCACCCAGAGCGGGGCGAAATTCATGTGGTATTTTCCGACGAGCCAGGTGACGAGCCAGCATTTGCCCGCGATGAGCAGCCAGCAGATGAGAATGACTTTTTCGACGCGGCGGTTGCGCACCGGCAGAAATTCGACGAGCCGGACTTCCTCAACAAACCCGCGGTCGTAGTCCGGCGGCGGGCGGCGCGTGACGAGGCGCACGAGGTTGGGGAACATGGCCGGCAAGATAGCCGGTTCGCCGCGAAAGGAAAGGCGCGGCGCGCCGATCACTCGACGCCGGTCACCGGGAGATCGTTGGGATATTCGATGCTGAATTTCAGCGGCAGTTCGCGTTTTTCGCCGGGCGCGAGCGCGAGCGTCCACCTGAGCGTGCCGTCGGCGTCGGGTTTCGCGTCGTCGGGCGCGAGGATCTTCACGACGATTTTTTCGTGGCGCGAGACGGGCACCTGGTCGAGCAACACGACTTTCTCGGCGGTTTTTTTGTTGTTCTGCACGGTGAGGGTGAAGTCGTAGGTGATGCGCCTGCCCTTCGTCATGAGGCCGGTGTCCTCGGTGAAGCGGTTGTTGAGTTTACGTTTGACGGCGATGGCTTCGTCGGCGCCGAGCGCGAGGGTGAATTTTTCGCCGGGCATGACGGTGCGCAGCCGGCTCGCGGCGACGAAGGTGTCGTCGAGAAACACGTTCATCGCGCCGGCGAGCAGCGGGAAATCGGAAGAGTTGGTGACTTCGGCCGTCAGGAATGCGGCCGGGAGAAGCTTCGGTGTGGCTTGATAATTCAACTCGGTTTTGAGCGAGACCGTGGCGATGGCGACTTTGTGCGGGGCGTTGTCGGCAGGGATGTCGGATTTCGCCGGGATGCGGAAGGTGGCGGAGGTGGCTTGGGTTTCGATGGCGGCGGTTTGCGGAGCGACCTCAACCGGCGCGGGAGCCTTGGCCTTTGTGAATTCTCCGGCAACGCCGCTTACTTCGGTGTTGGTCGTATATCTCAAAAGATCCTTAGAATTCGTAGCGCCAACATCTCGTATGAATTGCTGACTTTGCACTCTGATCGGCATCGTTTGTTGCACTACCCACGGCTGCAACTCCGGTGCGGCGCCGCCGAGCGAGGGGCGCGCGGTCGAGAGCGTGACTTCGACATCGCGCCAGTCTTCGCCGGTGTTCTGGCGCACGAGGCCGAAGTAGCCGAGTTGCGCGGTGTGCTCGGCGCTGAGCACGCGCGCGTCATAGGCGGGCGTCCAACTCGCGCCGGGCACGGCGTAGCGCAGAGTGAGGTCGAACTGGCCGGCGGTCGCGGCGGCGAGGCGCACGGTCACGGTCTTGTAGCTGCGGCCGCCTTCGCCGCGGAGTTCGTTGAGCTGTTGTTCAAGCGCGGTGCGCTTCGCCTGGAGGTCTTCGCGTTGCGCGTCGAGCGACTGCTGCTCGGTCGCGATTTTGTTCAACTGCTCGTCGGTGAACGCGAGGAGCTTCAGCCACGCGTCGGCGGTGGGCGGCGGCGCGCTCGCAGCGTCTTTCGGCGGAGTGGTGGTGGCGTTCTGGATTTTCAGGACGTAGTCGCGTTGCTGGCCGAGCACGGTCGAACGATCGGTGAGGGCGCGATCGTCGCGGGCGAGGGCGCGAAGCTGGTCCTCGAGCGATTTCACGCGTTCGTTCGGCGCGAAATCGACGTAGGTCGCGCGCGCGGTGACGTCGAGCAAGGTGGTTTGCGCGGTGCCGCGACCGGCGACTTGGAGCGATTGGTCGAGGAGGGCGGCGGGAAGTTTTTCGAACGTCACCTCGATCGGGCCGGCAGCGGCGAGGTCGAGCGCAGCCGTGCGCGTGACGACGGCGCGGTCGGCATAAACGGTGACGGCGGCGATGTGCGAATCGGCGGCGATCAGGGCGGCGGAAGCGACGGACGCGGCGGCGGCCAGCAGCGCACCGGCGAAGGCTGGGGTAAATTTCATGGTGGGACGGGAGTTAGACTGCACAAAATCGGAAACGGTCCAATCCGCGAAAAATTAGCAGCGGCCGCGCCGTATTTTCCCGGAACTTCGCGTTCGCCGGCGGACACTAACAGCCGCCGTGACCCGCCTTCCGTTCCCCAACCGCGCCAGCAGCGAACGCGGAGCTTGCCATAGGACGGGCAGGAGGCTTGTCATACACCCCTTTTTCGCGGACAAAACCTGAACTATTCCCGTTCACGCCCTCCGCGCCTCGCCGATTTTCCACAAACAGTATCCCGACATGCCCATCGCTTCCGTTTCCCGCATTTTCCTGCGCCTGGTTGGTGTTGCGCTGTTCAGCTCGTTGGCGCCAGCGCTGTGGGCCCTTGGCGGAGTGACGGACGGCTTCGACCCAAACGTAAACGGCAATGTCTTCGCGATCGCGGTGCAGCCGGACGGCAAGGTTCTCGTTGCGGGCAGCTTCACCACCGTGCAGCCGAACGGCACGCCGACTGCGATCACGCGCAACAGCCTCGCGCGCTTCAATCCCGACGGCACCCTCGATTTCAGCTTTGGCGATCCCGGCGTCAACGGCCAGATCAGCGCGCTCGTCCTCGCGCCCGACGGCAGCATGGTGATCGGCGGCAAGTTCACCGCCGTCGCCGGCCAGACGCGCAACCGCGTCGCCCGGCTGAATTCCGCCGGCGTGCTCGACCCGACCTTCGATCCGAACATCGAACCGGTCCCCGCCGTCTCGCTCACCCCCGAAGTCACCTCGCTTGCGCTGCAGACCGACGGCAAGCTGATCGTCGGCGGCGGATTCGTGCGGGTGCAGCCGAACGGCGGTCCGCTCGCAACCCGCAACCGCATCGCGCGCTTCAACGCCGACGGCTCGCTCGACACCACTTTCAGTCCCAGCGCCAACAACATGGTCCTCGCCCTCGCCTTGCAGCCGGACGGAAAAATCCTGGTCGGCGGCGGCTTCACCATGCTGCAGGGCGTCGGCGACCCGGTGCCGACAGCGCCAAACTACGTCCGCATCGCGCGCCTGAACACCGACGGCACGATCGACAAGAAATTCAACCCGCAAGCCGACAACGCCGTATCCGCGATCGCCATCCAGCCCGACGGGCGCATCCTCATCGGCGGCAGTTTCGCCAATGTTACGGCAGCGAACCAGACCACCGCGGAGAGCCGCACCGGCCTCGCGCGGCTTAATACGGACGGCACGCTGGATGAAACGATGCTCGTCACGATTGAGGGCAACGTCTCCGCGCTCGCGCTTCAGCCGGACGGCCGGATCCTGGTCGGCGGAGCCGTGAGCATCAGCGGAATTATTTACGCCGCGCGGCTTCTGCCCGACGGCACGGTCGACGGCGGCTTCACCGCGGGCCCAAATTTCGACGTTTACGCGTTCGGCCTGCAATCCGACGGCTCGATCGTGCTCGGCGGCGGCTTCAACACGCTGCGGGGCACCGGCGTCTCCACCGTCGTGCGCAACCACGTGGCGCGAGTCAACCCTGACGGGGCGCTGGACAACGACTTCCGACCGGACGTCAACGGACGGCTGCTCACCCTCGCGCTGCAGTCCGACGGCAAGATTGTCGTCGGCGGTTCTTTCACGAGCGTCGCCGGCGCGACCCACAGCGGCCTCGTCCGCCTCAATGCCAACGGCATCGTCGATTCCACTTTCAACGTCAATGTGACCGGCACCGTCTCGGCGATTCTGGTGCAGCCGAGCGACCAGAAGATCCTGATCGGGGGCTCGTTCACCCAGGTCAACGGCGCGCTCCACAGGAATCTCGCGCGCCTGAACACCGACGGCTCGCTCGACACCTCGTTCACCGCGGGGGTCAACGCCCAGGTCAACGCGATGGTGCAGCAAACCGACGGCAAGATCATCCTCGCCGGCGGGTTCAACCTCGTCCAGCCGACCGGTTCCACGCAAAGCACCGTGCGCGACTACATCGCGCGCCTGAATTCCGACGGCTCGCTCGACGGCAACTACGATCCCAACGCCAACGCCGCCATCTTCGCCCTCGCCCTCCAGCCATCGGATGGAAAGCTCCTCATTGGCGGCGGGTTCAACGCCTTGCTGCCGGTCGGCCAAGCCGCCGCAATCCCACGCCTCGGCATCGCGCGGCTCAATGCGGATGGCAACGTCGACACGGGATTCGACCCCAACGTCAACGGCCCGGTTCTGACCATCGTCGTGCAGAGTGACAACAAGATCGTCTTCGGCGGAAGTTTCCAGCAACTCGCCCCGAACGAAGGCCTGGCGACGAACCGGTCCAACATCGCCCGGGTGAACGCGAACGGCACGGTTGACTCCACCTTCGATCCCAGCACCAACAGCGTCGTCAATCGCATCGGCCTCGCAGCCAATGGCCAGTTGCTCCTTGGCGGCGTCTTCTCGGCACTGACCCCCAACGGCGGAGCGACCGTAACCCGCAACTACATCGCCCGCGTCAATGCCGATGGAACCTTGGATACGGCGTTCGACGCCGGCCTCGATGTGCTCCCCGGCCACCAGGTCCTCACTTTCGGGTTCCCCGCGGGCGGCCAGGTTCTTTTCGGCGGCGCGTTCACCACTCTCACCCATGGCAACTCCGGGCCCGTCGCGCGCAACCGCCTCGCGCAGATCAACGCCGACGGATCGATCGACACCACATTCGATTCCGACCTGAGCACCGCCGCGGGCGCCACGATCAACGCGCTGACCCTGCAAAGCAGCGGCACCATTTTGGCCGTCGGCGCGTTCGCCGGTTTTAATGGCACCGACGGCAGCAACTTCGCGCAGTTTTTCCCCGACGGCAGCCCCAGCCTCTCGTTCTCGCCGGCCATCGACGGCTCCGTTCTGGCGGTCGCCCAACTGCCCACCAAGGGCGCACCGATCACGACGCAAGCACCCGGCTTCGCCTGGCTTGGGGCCGACGGCAATCTCCGTCCCGGTTTCGCCTTCGCCAGCGGCGTCACCATCGGCTCCCTCACTGCCATGGTCGTGCAGCCCGACAACAAAATCCTCATCGCCGGCGACGTCTCGGTGAATGGCGCGACCGCCCCGGTCCTCCGCCTCAACCCCGACGGCACGCTCGATCCGAGCTTCACCGTTCTCGCCGGCGCCAGCGTCACCACCATCGCCCTGCAAAGCGACGGAAAGATTCTCATCGGCGGCGACTTCACGACCCTCGGCGGCACAGACAAAGATCGCATCGCCCGCCTCAATGCGAACGGCACGCTCGACACCAGCTTCGTCGCCAACGCGGACAACACGGTCTCCTCGATCGTCGAAAAGGCGAACGGCCAGATCGTCATCGGCGGCCTGTTCGCCTCCATCTCCCCGGTGCCCGGCACCACGATCGGAACCCTGCGCAGCCACATCGCCCGCCTCAACACCGACGGCTCCCTCGACACCGCCTACAATCCCACCGCCAACGGCAGCGTCGATGCGATGATCCTCCTGCCCAGCGGGAAAATTTTGGCCGGTGGCGGATTCACCACGTTTCAACCCAACGGCGCCGCCACCGCCACCACCCGCGACTACCTCGCCCGCCTGAATGACGACGGCACGTTGGACACCGTGGACTACACGCCCGACAGCCCCGTTTCCACGATCGTGGCCCAGCCCGACGGGAAGATCATCGTCGCCGGATTGTTCACGAACATCGGCGGCGTGGCGCGCAACTACCTCGCCCGGCTCAACACCGACGACACGGTTGACAGCACTTTCAACCCGAACCCGAACGGCGCCGTCAACTCGGTCTCGATCCAGGCCGATGGAAAATTTCTCGTAAGCGGCCAGTTCACCGCGCTCGAACCCAACGCCAGCGGGGCCGTCTATAATGTTTCCGCCGCCACGCCGCGCAGCTACGTCGCGCGGCTCAATGCCGACGGCACGATCGACGCCAGTTTCAATCCGAATTTCAACAACCCCGCCATCGTCGTCATCGCCTACCCGAATGGTGTCCCCGGCGTTCCCGACAACACGGTCATCGCGGCGGGCTCGTTCACCTCCATCCAGCCCACGGGCTCCGTTCTGATCGGCGGCTCGTTCGGCTACATCAACGGCGTCGCCGTCCAAAACCTCGCCCTGTTCAGCAGCGACGGCTCGATCAGCTCGACCTTCCAGCCGAATCCGAACGGCGCCGTTTACGCGTTCGTGCCGCTGATCGACGACCGCCTCGTGATCGCCGGTGCATTCACCACGGTCTCCGGCGCCACGCGCAACCGCGTCGCGCGCTTCAACACCGACGGCACGCTCGACGCCAACTTCAACCCGAACGCCAACGGTGACGTCTTCGCCGCGGCCGTTCAATCCGACGGCAGCCTGATCGTCGGCGGATCGTTCACCAACATCGCCGGCGCCGGGCGCAGCAATCTCGCGCGGCTCAAGACCGACGGCTCGATCGACGCTTCGTTCGCACCCTCCATCGCCGGCGCCGTGCACACCATCGTCGTGCAACGCGACGGCCGCGTCCTCGTCGTGTCCGACGGCAGTGGCGTGCGAACCGTCCTCTCGCGGCTGAACGCCGATGGCAGCGCCGACGCCACGTTTGCCCCGGTCGCCACCGTCTCGGATCCGATCAACACCGTCGCGCTCCAGACCGACGGCAAGATCGTCGTCGGCGGCGGCTTCACCACCATTCGAGGGGCGGCGCAACCGTATATCGCCCGGCTCAATGCCGACGGCTCGCTCGATCCCACGCTCAACGCCGTTCCGAACGGCGCCGTCACTTCGATAATCATCCAGACCGACGGGAAAATCCTCTTCGGGGGCACCTTCAGCACCGTGGACGGCCTGCCCCGCTTCGGCCTCGCGCGGCTGGCGGCGACGACTACCGCAGTGCAATCATTCGGGCTCAGCGGCGACCACGGCACCGTCGTGTGGCGGCGCTCCGGCAGCGGACCCGAAATCTACGCCGCGCTCTTCGAATCCTCGACCGACGCCACCAACTGGACGCTGCTCGGTTACGCCAGCCGCATTCCCAACACCAGCAACTGGTGGCTTTCGGGTGTCAGCCTGCCGGCCGGCGACACGGTCTTCGTCCGCGCCCGCGGCATCATCCCCGTCTCGCCCGGCGGCTCCTCCGGCCTCGTCGAAGCGCAAACGGAGTTTGTGACCTCCGCGCCCATCATCACCAGCGCGACCGTGGTGGGCGGGACGTCCGGCACGGCCTTCACCTATGCCATCACCGCCACCGGTGAGCCAACAAACTATTCCGCCGCCAATCTGCCGGCCGGCCTGGGCATCGACTCCACCACCGGCCTTATCACCGGCACGCCCACCCAATCGGGCACTTTCAATGTCGTCATCACCGCCGAAAACAGCTCCGGCTTCGCGAGCACGACGCTCACCCTCGTCGTCGCCGCATCCGGCGGACCGACTACAAATGTCGGGCGGCTCATCAACCTCTCGGTCAGTGCTGAAGTCACCGCCGACAATCCCATCATCGCCGGTTTCGTCATCAGCGGCACCAGCCCCCAGAGCATCCTCCTGCGCGCCGTCGGGCCGAGCCTCGCCACGATGAACATCGCCGACCCGCTCGCGCTGCCGCACCTGGAACTCTACGATGGGCGCAACCAGCGCTTGCTCGAAGCCGACGACTGGAGCAACAGCAACAGCCTGATCACCGTGTTTAACCAGCTCGGCGCCACCCCTCTTCAGGCCAATAGCGCCGACGCCGCGGTCGTCGCCACGCTCGCGCCCGGCCCGTATTCGATTCACGTCACCAGCCGCGACAAGACCGCCGGCTTCGCGCTCGGCGAGATTTACGATGCGTCCGCCAATCCTCCTCCCGCTGGCTCGCCCCATCTGGTCAATCTCTCCGCCCGCGGCGTCGTGGCCGGCGGCCATCTCGTCTCCGGCGGATTCGTCATCACCGGCACCACGCCCGTGCGCGTGCTCGTGCGCGGCATCGGTCCCGGCCTGACCGCGCAGAACGTTCCCGCCGTGCTCGCCGATCCGTTCGTGACGCTCTTCCACCACGTCTCTTCCACCAGCGCGGTTATCATCGCCAACAACGACAACTGGGAAACGCCCCTCACCGTTGACAACAACTATCCCGGCGCGAGCGGAAACGACCTTGCCGCCGCCGCCGCGACCACGGGCGCTTTCGCGCTCGCGTCCGGCAGCACCGACGCCGCCGTGCTCGTCACGCTCGCTCCCGGCATTTATTCCGCCCAGGTCTCCGGCGTCGGCGCGGCGACCGGTGCGGCGATGGTCGAGATCTACGAAGTGCCGTAGCCGGCGATCCCGGCGGCGGCGCTCACCATTTCAAGTTTCGCACGGCGTCACGCCGCGCGTTCGCGCGCTCGCTCACGATCCGGCCGTCGCGCATCGCAAACACGCGGTCCGCCATGTCGGCGAGAATCGCGTTGTGCGTGATGATGACGGCGAGCGTGCCGAGCTCGCGGTTGATCCGCTCGATCGCCTCGAGCACGGTGACGCCGGTGTGCACGTCGAGCGCGCCCGTCGGCTCGTCGCACAGCAGCACCTCCGGCCGCTTCGCGATCGCGCGCGCGATCGCCACGCGCTGCTGCTCGCCGCCGGAAAGCTGCGCCGGAAAATGATCCGCGCGCGGCATCAGGTCCACGAGCGCGAGCGCCTCCTCCGGCGCCATCGGGTCCCGCGAAATTTCCGTGATGAGCGCCACGTTTTCGCGCGCCGTGAGGCTCGGGATAAGATTGTAGAATTGAAACACGAACCCCACCGCGTCGCGCCGGAACCGCGTGAGTTCGGCCTCGTCCGCCGCCGCGAGATCGTTGCCGCGATAGAGCAGCGTGCCCGAGGTCGGATTGTCGAGCCCGCCGAGCTGGTTGAGCAGCGTGGATTTTCCGCTGCCCGACGGCCCGAGCAGCACGACCAGTTCGCCGCGATGAAGATCGAGATCGACGCCCGCCAGCGCATGCACCGCCGCCTCGCCTTCGCCGTAAATCTTCGTCAGCCCGCGCACGGCGAAAACGCATTCGCGCTCCGCCACCGAAATGTTTGAAGCCGCGGTGATCATCGGAGCGACCGACACAATCAGTCCCGTCGCCTCTCGCAACGCGCAAACTTGAGCGCGAACTCAGCGAATCCGCGCTTCGATCCCACCGATCAACTCGACGGACATCGCCTCCGCTCTCGACACATCGGCCGGCCGATGTTGTGCGAGATACGCTCGCAGCCGGCCCTCCTGTCCCGAGTCGATGCCATAGTGCTTCGCGACGATCAACCACGCGAGACCGTTGACGGGATCGCGCTCGGTGCCGCGACCGTTGGCGAGAAAAACCCCGGCATTCACGATCGCCGGCAGCACGCCGTCCTTGGCCGCCTTGAGATAATAGGAAAACGCCTTCGCGTCGTCGGCCACGATGCCTTCTCCGCCCGAGTAAAGGCCGGCCAGCTGATAAGCGGCGTCGGCGTCGCCGAGTGCCGCGCTGCGCTCCAGCCACACCAGCGCGTGAAGCGGATCCGCCGGCAGTAATTTGCCCGCGACCAACAATCGGCCCAAAGCATCCATCGCCGTCACTTCCCCGCGGTAGGCGGCGCGCTGCAATTCCTCCAGCGACGGCCACGTCAATCGCGCCCCCGTGATCGTGATCACAACGACCGGCGGCGTTGCATCAGCGGCGGCGGATCCGGCAGCGCGATCGCGCGTATCGAAGTTTTCCAACGAGGTCGCCGCCGCATCAAACGTGAGCGGCGCGACCGCTGGCAGCGCCGCGACGATCTCCTCGCGCGAATGCTTCGGCTGCAGCTCGCGCGCCCGCGCCGCGGCGGCGTTCACGACCGCTTGGTGCTGTCGCTCCAGCAAATAACGGCGCAGTTGCTCGTCCCCGCCGCTCCGGTCACCGCGCACCCGCGCAACGATCAACCACGCGAGCGCCTCGGCATAATCGCGCCGCACGACCCGGCCGCGCGCGTAAGCCGCCCCGAGGTTGTGCGCCGCGTCCATCCGGCCGCCGAGCGCGCCCGCGCGATAGTAACCGAAGGCTCGCACGGGATCCGGCTGCAGGAGTTCGCCGGTGTCGAGCAGGTCACCCAGCATCGAAGCCGCGGCGGCGGCGCCGCTGCGCGCCGCGTGCTCGAGAAAATCGATTTTCTGCTGCCCGTTGAGCCTCGCCGCCTCGAAGAGGCTCTCTTCGCCCGCGAGCACCGCCTTCATCCGTTCGACGCTCTCCCGGTGCGCCTTCGTGTTGCTGAGCGCGTCTTCAAACTCTTTCTCCGGTGTCGGGGCGAAGGATTTCATCCGCCATGACAACCGCGCGATCGTTATGCCGGAATCGTCCCCGGTTGAATCGCTGTTCCCGGCCGACAGCGGCGTCGGCACCGTCGGTTCGGCGCTCGCAACCTGTCCAACGCACCGCGCAACGGCAGCGAAAGCGAGCAGCGTCAGAATCCGCGCTGCGGAAAGGCCGCTGAATCGGAATAACTTCGAACTCATGTCCGTGCCGAAACGCCATCGCTACGACTCGCCTGCGCAAAAGGCGAGCCGCGTTCGGTCGCGGTGGCGGCCGACCGTCGTCGAAACGTTACGCCACGTCGCCGCCCGTGATCACCGCGCCGCCGGTGACGTTCACTTTTTCGAGAATCGCCTTCGTGATTTTTTCGGCGAGCTCGGGCTTTTCTTTCAGCGCCGCTTTTGCCGCGTCACGGCCCTGGCCCACGAGCGCGCCTTCGTAGGCGATCCACGCGCCCTTTTTCTCGAGAATCTTGTGCTCGAGCCCGAGGTCGAGCAGCGAGCCGAGCTTCGAGATGCCCTCGTCATACATGATGTCGAACTCCACCTCGGTGAATGGCGGGGCGACCTTGTTTTTCACGACCTTGATCTTCGTGCGGTTGCCGATGACCTTGCCTTCGGGCGTCTTGATCTGGTCCTTGCGGCGGATGTCGAGGCGGATCGAGGAGAAAAATTTCAACGCACGGCCGCCGGAGGTCGTCTCGGGATTGCCGAACATCACGCCAATTTTTTCGCGAATCTGATTCGTGAAAATGCACACGCACTGGGTCTTGCTGACGACCGCCGTGAGCCGCCGCATCGCCTGGCTCATCAGCCGCGCCTGCGCGCCGACCGTCGCGTCGCCCATCTGCCCGTCGAGTTCCGCTTTCGTGGTGAGCGCGGCGACGGAATCGAGCACGATCACGTCGATCGAGTTCGAGCGGATCAGCGTCTCCATGATGTTGAGCGCGTCCTCGCCGCTGTCGGGCTGCGAGACGAGCAGGTCGTCCAAACTCACGCCGACGACCCGCGCATATTTCGGATCAAGCGCGTGCTCGACGTCGATAAACGCCGCCAGTCCGCCCTGCTTCTGCGCCTCCGCGATCACGCTCAGGCAGAACGTCGTCTTGCCCGACGACTCCGGCCCGTAAATTTCGATGATGCGTCCCTTCGGCAAACCGCCGACACCCAGCGCGAGATCGACCGCGAGCGAGCCGGTGGTGAGCGTATCGACCTTCATCCGCGCATTGCTGCCGAGCCGCATGATCGACCCCTCGCCGAACTGTTTCGTGATCGCGGACAGCGCGAGGTCGATGTTCTTTTCGCGAGCGGGATGAGCGGATGCGACGGCGGGAGCGGCGGTTTTGACGGGAGCAGCTTTGGACATGGGAGCGATGATAGACGTTGAGTGCAGAAAGAAAACCCGAAGCAGGGGATGGGCGGGCGCAACGGCAACGTGAAAGCCTCCGTCGCGTGGAGGCAAGCCCGCTTGCAAGGTAAATGCGCCTCCCGGGGTCCGCCTAATTTGTCGGCGGCGTGCCGCCCGGCTTGAACGCCATCGCGAACCACACCGCGAGCACGATCAGCGCGAAGCTCACGGCGTAGTTCCACGTCAGTTTCTCCTTCAGCACCAGCCACGCGAAGCCGACGAAGACCGCGAGGGTCACGCACTCCTGGAGAATCTTGAGCTGGTAGCCGGTGAAGCCGGCTTGGAAGTAGCCGCCGCGATTCGCCGGCACCATCAGGCAATACTCGAAAAATGCGATGCCCCACGACACGAGGATGATCGTGAACAGCGACTTCCCCTCGAGAAACTTGAACTTCAACTGCCCATACCAGGCGAGCGTCATGAAGATGTTCGAGCAGACGAGCAGGAGGACGGTTTTCATCGTTTGAAGCGGAGCCTTCTATTTTTGATAATAGCTCCGAAACCACTCGACGAAGCGCCGCAGCCCGTCATCGAGCGAAACCTTCGGCGCGAAGCCGATCGCGTCGCGCAGCCGGTCGATGTTCGCGCACGTCTCGATCATGTCGCCCGGCTCCGGCGGCACGAGTTCGACCG
>Ga0265313_10000929_pt1 | contig 29179 bp, 26 predicted proteins | sample 4123metaG_FD_203122 | JGI IMG/M metagenome (GOLD analysis project Ga0265313, IMG submission 203122) | Rhizosphere microbial communities from Carex aquatilis grown in University of Washington, Seatle, WA, United States - 4-1-23 metaG | ecosystem: Host-associated > Plants > Roots > Rhizosphere >...
TCGACGTATTGAACCGATGCACAACCGTCGGCGAGCTGAGCGCGTTGGTGTCCTCGGTGAAGGAGTTGGCCGTTGCGCTCGACGCGATCGAAACGTCTCCGCCGATATTGTGGACCGTCGCGTTGACGGCCGATCCCGGGTCCTGCGCGTTGCAGATCTGATTGCTCTTGACGTCCGTCACATTCGGATCGGTCGAGACGTCCGTGGAGTTGCAGGTTGCCTGGCCGCTGATGCCGACGCTGCCGTTGACGTAGGAGACCCCGGCGTTCACTTCGGAGCCGATGTTCGTGCTCTCGGAGTCCTGCGTGCTAGTGAGATGCGTATCGTCGAAGGTCACGGCTTCGAGCGCGTTGCCCGCGGCCTGTCCCTGAATGACGACGTCGCCGCCGACACCGACAACTTTGGTGTTAATCGTCGACCATTGCGCGCCGAAGGTCAGCTGACCGTTCAGGATGACGCTGCCATTGGCCGGCGGCGGTGGCGGCGGGGGATTATTCGCTCCCGCGTAGGCCAGTGTCACCGGCAGGATCGCTAGAGCCGTAGTAGCGATAAGGATCTTGGCGAGACGCGTCGTCATTGTGGTGTTCCTCGTTGCGGGCAGTCGTGGGATTGTTGGTGTGGGATGGAACCGGCGGATGCGTGTCACCCGTCGAAATCGGCGCTGCGTTGTCGCTGGCGGCCGGAAGCGTCGCATGGGTTTCGCTGCCATCGGCGAGCGGATCGGTGGCGGCCGAACAGCCGCCCTCGGTGTGATAAAGGCGCGACGTCATTTCCAGCACGGCGCGTTCGATGACCGAGCGCACGGCGAGCTGGATCGGCTCAAGCGCACTCTGGCCGACGCTGGCGTCGAAGAAATTGGCGCCCAGGAAGTCGAATACGCCGACCGAAACCTGACGGCCGATGATCTGCTTCTGGTAGGAAATCACGTCGACGACCTGAAGCGTCTTGGTATCGACGAGGCGAAGGTCGAGGCCGACATTCATGACGTACATGTTGCCGCCTGTCTGGCCCTTGACGCCGTTCGATGCGGTTTCACCGCCGTCGGCGCTGGCGCCTTCCGAGCGGATGTTGAAATTGAGCTCGGTGATGCCGCCGACGAGGTAGTAGTCGGAACCCGGGATCGAGCCGGCGATGATCTGGCGATAGTCCGGGCCCCCTTGTCCGGCTGCGGAATCGGAACCGATCAGCTTGTTGTTGGCGTATTTCAGTTCCATCTCGGCGACGGACGTATCGAAACGTTCGACCAGTTGCACGCCGGCTTTCGACAATCCGCTCATCGCCATCAAGGCGGCGCCCTGGGTGATCTTGCGGCCGGAATTGTCGCTTTCGCTCTTGCCGGTGTAGTCGGCAATCTGGCCGACCGCGATGCGGATCGGATGCTGCGCTGTGTAATGGGCCATGCAGCGAAGCGCGGCCGAATACGGCGTCTCGTTCGAGATGACCGGAGAGCCGCCGATCGGCGCGGTGTAGCGGCCGGCGCTGTCGGCGACGGGACTGATGCACCCTTCGAGCGCGATCGCCGCGATCAAGAAGACCAGAGGCTTCAGGAGATATTTTTTTCCGCGAGGTGTCATGGGAGGGGCTTCCCTTTGTCTTTCTTTAGTGACCGTTGACGGTGGTTGTGGCCGTCTGATTGCCGGAATTGTTCTGGGTTGCGTTGACTACGACCGTGTTGTTGTTGCCAAGCGTGACGACATTCAGCTGGTTGCCGATGGCGGTCGCGCCTCCGAAAGCGGTGCCTGCGCCGCTCGTGCCGACTCCGCTGGCAGAAGCCGCGCCAAAGGACGTTGCGCTCGCTCCTGAAGACGCTCCAAAATTGGCGCTTGTGAACTGGCCGTTGACGACTGTGAGGTTCCCGTTGGCATCGCGCAGCGACGGCGAAGGGGTCTGGTTTTCGGCGCCGGCCTGCTCACCATACGGAGCGTTGTAAGAACTCGAATTCGTGTAGTCGCCGGCCAGCGCTGTGCCGGTCAATGCGATACCGCCCAACACGGCCGTCGTGGCCAAACAAAGTCTGCGGATGCGGGACGCCATATCGGTCTCGTTGCAAAATCTCTCGACCAATGGGTGAGCAACCGCCATGCCAAGGTTTTTGCGGGCTAAGTGCACTTTGACCGTTCCATTGTGTTTCAAAGCGGCACGGCGTTGCGCTAATTTGGATCGCTTCCAGCTTCGGAGACCGGTTTGGCCACGCTAGAGTTCTTCTTCGATTGCTCCTCGCCCTGGACCTATCTCGCGTTCACACGGGTCCAGCCGGTCGTAGCCCGAACGGGTGCTTCCATCGTCTGGAAGCCCATTCTGGTCGGCGGCGTGTTCAACGCGGTTAATCGTGAAGTCTATGACCGCAGGGCCAATCCCGATCCACGCAAGGCTGCCTACAGCGCGAAGGATCTGCAGGACTGGGCGCGGCTGACGGGGCTCAAAATCATCATGCCGCCGCCGGTGTTTCCAGTGCGCGCAACGCTGGCTATGCGCTGCGCGCTGGCGGCACAGGATGAAGGCAAAGTGGTGGAGTTTTCGCGAAGCTGCTTCAAGGCGTATTGGTCGGACAGCAAGGACATCAGCTTATCCGACGTGCTTAAGGACGTTTGCACCGTCGCCGGACTTGACGCGGAACGCATCCTTGACCGCGCCCAGTCGGCGGATATCAAGGACCGGCTTCGTGGCAACACGGACGAGCTCATCGCGCGGGGCGGCTTCGGCTCGCCGACCATGTTCGTGGATGGCACCGACATGTATTTCGGCAATGACCGGATGGAACTGGTCGAAGCAGCGTTACGTCGTTAGTGCATGACCCGACCGCGTCGGTGAACCGGTTCTTCCGGTCGCGCAACCCAGTGAAAGTTCGGCGAAAGACAGATGGCATTCTTTCTGGAAGCTAAGCCGGCCCGGCAACCCTTCTTGCGCGCACCGGCGTCCGTCATCGGATTGATCGCGGTTCTCGTTGCGGCCCATGTCGGCCGCATCCTGTCGCCACCAAGTGTATCGGACCGGATATTGAACGATTTTGCGCTCGATCCGATCCGCTACTCGGCGCATGCGGCGGTCTCGATGTCTGACCGGATCCTGCCGCTCTTCGGCTACATGTTTCTGCACGCCAACACGATGCACATCGCGATCAACTGCGTGTGGCTGCTTGCCTTTGGTCCGGTGGTTGCACGCCGGTTTGGAGGCGTTGCGTTCGTTGTGTTCTTCCTTCTGTGCGGTCTGGCGGGTGCTGCATGCTACATCGCGCTGAACTGGGGCCTTGATGTCGGCGTGATCGGCGCCTCCGGCGCGATTTCAGGCCTCATGGGCGCGGCAATCAGAATGATGCGCATACGCCAACCCTACCTGAACGTCGCGACGCTTCCGCTCATGCCGGTTTTTTCTTCCCAGGTCCTCAGCTTCAGCGGCGTGTGGCTGGTCATCAATCTGCTGACCGGCATCTCCGGTCTGGGGCTGAGCGGCCAGATCGAATCGGTAGCCTGGGAAGACCATATGGGGGGCTACCTCGCAGGACTCCTGCTGGCGGGGGTGTTCGAGCGGTGGTTAGGCCTCGCGGCCGCACAATCGCGACGGGCCGCTTGAAGCCGCGCATCCGCGCCATATATATAAAGTCCTTACACGAGGCGGCGTGGCCCTTCGGCCGCCCGGAAATGGAGCACGGCCATGAGCGATGCGTCGTCCGGAAGCCAGAACCCTGAAGGCGATGTTCCGCCTCCCGGTTCTCCGCCGCCAGGCTCGCAAGGCGCGCCAATTCCACCTCATCCGCCCTTTCCCGCGGTTCGACTGCTGTATGCGATCGGCTACGGCTTTATCGCTTGGTTCGTGGTTCACATCGTCTTCTTCCTCGCGGTCGCGCAGTTTGCCGTGATCGCAATCACGGGCCGCGCGAACCAGGAGCTGAAGAATTTCTGCCTAACCCTGGTTCAATATCTATGGGAGCTGCTTGCGTTCATCACCTTCGTGCGCGACGAACAGCCGTTTCCATTTGGGCCCTTTCCCAAACATGCCTGAAGCCGATGAAATTCATCATTTGACGAATGAGTAAACGTCGCTAGCTCCAAAACTTAGTACCCGGTGCGTCTGTGGCATATTGGGTACAAGTTCGGTTCTAAATCGCTCCCCACTACCCCCTTGACGATAATAGTCTTGCTCGCCGCTTGAGCTTGCACCTATCGTCGGATCGTCCAAATGCGTCGTTCTGGGTCCACTCGAATGGGTGGGGCGTGTTTGGCGTCAAGGTTTCGCGTGAAGCGAAATCGCAACGGGGAGCTAGATTATGCCTGCAACGCGTTCGCGCGAGGCCGTACGGTCCGCCGCCTTTATCAGCACACTTCTTTTGACAACTGCCTTCACGGCTCCTGCCTTTGCGCAGATTGAAACGGTGATTGTGACGGCCGAAAAGAAGGCCGAAGATCTTCAGACCGTTCCGATCGCGGTGACGTCGATCACGGGCGACGAGCTCAAGCAGAAGAACATCGATTCGTTCAAGGATCTGCAGTTCAACGTTCCCAACGTGACCTACCAGAAGAATTCGCTGGGCAGCGGCGCGGTCACCATCCGCGGCATCGGCCAGGCGGCCGGCGATCCGGGCGTCTCGCAGTATCAGAACGGAATCTTCTCGGAAGACAACGACCTCGCGACCGCCGACTACTACGATCTCTCCTCGATCGAAGTTCTGCGCGGTCCGCAGGGCACGCTGTACGGACGCGCTTCGGTCGGCGGCCTGATCAACGTCAACTCAGCTGTCCCGGATCTGGATACTTTCTCTGCGAAGGGCGACGCCACCTATGGCGAGTACAACACGATCAAGGGCTTTGGCGTCGTCAATATTCCGCTGACCGACACGCTCGGCGTTCGTCTTGCCGCGCAATATTCCGGTCATGACGGCTTCATCAAGAACATTGCGCCGGGCACCAAGGATCCGGACAGCCAGAATATCTATTCGGGCCGCGCTTCGGTCCGCTGGCAGCCGACGTCCAGTACGACGCTCGACATCGTCGGCTCATACAGCAACGAAGCTGACAGCCGCGACCGTATTGATGCGATTCTCTGCCATACCGATCCGACTGGCGTGATTGGTTGCTTGCCCGACAAACTTGCATTCCAACCGGTTAACAGTCTTGGAAATGCCATCGGCGTTCTTGACAGTAAGCAGTGGATGGGCACGGTCGGCCAGGGAGTCGGCCTGGCGATCGCTGGCGCTGGTGGCAGTAACATCATCGGCGCGGGATACGCTCCGACCGGCCTGGCGTTTACACCTGGTCAACAGGCGGCCCTCTTGCCAGCGATCGGCGGCTTGCACGCCTTTGGCGATCTTACCACCGCGCAGGCTACGGCGCTCAGCACAATCGTTACCACCGGCACGCACACCTTCGCCAATGACTTTGCGGTCTTCGGCGGAGTGTTGGGAGGTTATCAACTGGCTGGAAGCAAGGCCGGTCTTTTCGATCTGTCGCAGGTGGCGGGATCCCTTGGAACGGGTACAAGCCCGACGATTCAAGCCGCTATGCCGCAGAAACTTGGTGTCGTGAACAATGCGAACAACACGCAGTTCGACGAGTTCCAGACGAACTTGTCGGCGCATCTGAATCAGAAGCTCGGCAACACACTCTCGATGGACGTTCTTGTCGGCTACAACGCGACCGTTCGCCACTCTCAGGGTCCGTATTCCTATTTCCCGACGGAGCAATATAACGACCCATTCTACGCGAACTCCTTCACAGCCTCGAGCGCCAACAATCCGATTGCCAATGGTTTGGTTCCTTGGTTGTTGCTGACAGGAAATCCCGCTGGCCGCGTGAACAATGTGGTTGCAGACTATTTCCCGAACCTTGGACAGGCTGGCGCGGCTCAGCTCTTCCCGCTATCCAATTTCAATCCCGGCGGCAGCGCGTATCTGCCAACCACGGCCGGCGTTGCTGGCAATGGTATCCGGTCTTTCGTGACGGGTAACGCAGCTGCCGACCTTGAGACTTTCCACTCGCGCGAGACGAGCGTCGAGTGGCGCATGAACTCGAGCTTCGATGGGCCGCTCAACTTCACCGCGGGATTGTTCTACTACAATCGCAACAACTACAATCAGCCGTATCAGGTCGTGTTCAACGGCGGCGACTATTTCGATATCTTCTTCGGCGGCGGAACGGCCGGCTCGGCGTTCGCTGGCAATGCACCGGTCATGGCGGTTGATCCATACTATTACCAGAATGTTCAGACGCGTTCGAATTCGAAGGCCGTATTCTTCGACGCGACGTATGACATCACGGACGAACTGCAGTTCAAAGGTGGATTGCGCTGGCAGGAAGACCAGGACCATCTGATCGGAAATCATCTGAGCTTCACCGGCATCAATTCGCCGAGCGGCTGCGCTGGTGCCTTCTGTTACCTTCAAGCGAGTTCGACCGCATCGGACATCATTCCTGCGTCGTCTGGTTTTGAATCTGTCGGGACCACAACGTTGCCGATCAAGACAGATCGTGTGAATGGCCGCGCCGTTCTGCAATGGTCACCCCACTTCGACTTCTCTGATCAGTCGATGTTCTATGCGTCCTACGCAGTCGGTTCCAAGGCCGGCAACGTGAACTTGGTCAGCGGCGTGGCTGCTGCCGCGGGCGTTCCGACCTCATTCAAGCCGGAAGACCTGACGTCTTACGAAGTCGGAACCAAGAACACGTTCCTAGATGGTACGTTGCAAGCCAATGGGGACTTCTGGTACTACGACTACAAGAACTTCCAATACACGGTGGTTCGGGACTCGACCCTCTTCACCCAGAATTTCAGTGCGCATATGTGGGGCGAAGAAGCGGAGATGATCTGGCAGCCCGACGAACACTGGGCGTTCAACCTAAACTTCACAAACACGGATTCTTCGATTAACGGCGGTCAGTACGCTGTCGACGCGCGCAATCCGACGGCTGGCAATACGCACGCAATTCTCATCAAGGACGCGGCGCTTGGATCAGCCGACTTTCCGGGAGCGAACTGCGTGATGCTCACGACATCGGGCATCGATCCCGCGAGCGATCCGAACGTGACTGCTTATTATACTTCGACCGGGCGTCCGAACCCGTTCATCGCACCGTTCGGCACGGCGGCTGGCGCAGCGTCGCTACAGAACGCAAATCCGACTTACAATATTCAGTTCGCCAACTTTGGGACGTGCACCCAGGATCTGAGCGGACTGAACACCTACCTGTCGACACATGGTGGCGCCAACTACCATTACGTGGGCACGGGTGACGGACCAGGCGACTCGATTTCGGGCATCGCCGTCCCGTTAGCGGGCAAGAAGGTATTGAACTTGCCACCGAACACGATTTCGGTTGGCGGTCAGTACACGTTTAACTTTGGCGGTTACACGCTCGTCCCTCGTGTGGACTACTATTGGCAGAGCGGTTATTTCTCACGCATCTTCAACGATCCGGTTGACTCGGTGGGTTCGTGGGATCAGCTGAACCTGCAGATGCAGTTGAACGCGCCGGACGCTCGCTGGTACGCAAAAGTGTTCGCGACTAACGTAATGGGTCAGCGCAACATCACGGGCCTCAACCCGCAGTCCGATACCTCGGGTGTCCCGACAGACGTTTCGGTCGAAGATCCCCGGATTATCGGCCTGACAGTCGGAGCGAAGTGGTAGGTCTGATCTGAGAAGCAAAGAACAGGAGGCGCCAGGAGACTGGCGCCTCCTTTTTTATCGGTGCCTCGGAGTTTCAAGAGTTAGCGCAGACGGCGCATGGCCACTCAATTCGCGACCGTTTTGTCGTCGGAGATGATTTTTTCCTCTCTTGGGCGCTCTGCGGACTGAAACTTTTTCCCCGCCGGTTTCGATAAGTCTGCGTGTCCAGACGTCCGCCGGTGGGCGCGCGGCTGCATAAATCGCTGCAAGTCCGGTCGACCCGACGGGAGCCAAAGTGCAGCCCCGCTCTCGCCAGAATCTAGCTTCCCACCCAAGCTAGTTAGGGAGGCGTGGTATCGACGGTCAATCGCTGTGATTGAAGTTCCAAGAGATTTCCGTACTTCTGAAGAATATCGCGCATCAGAGTTCGACGCATATTTTCGAACGTCAGATACGGATGTTCACGGGTAGGCGCCGCCATTCCTTCAAGCAATACTTTGGCAGGGTCCAAACCTTCGACAATCTTTTCCTCATAGGTCTTTTCTGGGCATGGATTGCGGCTAAGGGGATTTTCCCGATCGCCCTCCGGCGACATCTCTTCGATCGTCTTCTTGAAGCGGTTGAGTTCTTCTAGAGACATGGTCTGCGCCAATTTGTGAAACGCATTATGCTGAACCTCAACAAAAAAGGCGTGTTCGGCCCGCTCAATTCTACATAGCCGCCACATGTCCCCGATGATTTGATCCACCAGCACACGCTCGATCGATGTTTTTGGATTCGTTTCAGTCAGCACTTGCGACGCGATTTTGTTGTACTCCTTCTCGTCCTCGCCCAAAATGAGTCGGGTATTGGCGTATAGTCCGTGCTTCAGCGCATTCAGACTTGCCAATTCCTTTCCCCGAGCAGTTTTGGGTCCCGTACATTTTTTTGCATTTTGCCGATTTGCCAGAATTTTCTTTGCCGAGGTCATGTCAACCGCCAAGTTGCGGATGTCATTCCAGGAGACACCCGAATCAAGAAGCTGCCCGAGTCTGGCAGAAATCTCATTTCTTCCAGAATTGTCGGCGTGTGACAGACATCTTGTTCGACGAAAATGGTCGTAATTCATTGGCTTACGAAATTGATGCCTTCCTCGTCGCTGTTGGAAAGACGTTCGGAACGCGCGTCAGATTGCTGCTCGGCGACTCGCCCGGCCCACAGCTGCGCGGCGACCGCCAACGGCTCAAGCCCCAGTCGGTGCCACCAGTCTCTCTCAGAACCAGCAGCATGCAGTTCTCCATGATGCACAAAGCAAAGCGGCACCACGAACTCGTCGCTGACCTTCTGGCTGAGGCCAGGTGGCTGGGCAAACCGAAGATGATGAGCATGCGATGGGTGTCGCCCGCAGATCAGGCACGGAAGGCTGCCGACTTTGAGCAGATGGGCCTTGTCGCGCAGGCGCCGAACCGTCTTGAAGGTGAGGGCAGCCTTGTCGATGCGTGGTCCATAGGCGATGCGCGACGCCGCCAGCGGGAAGGACTGAAGCACTTCAGAGATCTCAGCCGGGATTGACTGCGGCGGATCCTTGCCGTGATCGGGATCGGTCGGCGCCGTTACTGCCACCGGCAGCCTTGCCTGGAACAGCCTTACGAGCACGTCGGCATAGTGCTCGCCACGTTGCGTCTTGAGCTCCGGCGCAAGCGAGCGAAGACGCTCGATCTGGTCGGCATTGCGGTCGCGCCAGCGTCCCAGTTCGGCCTGGTCCGCTGTGCTCTCGATGATCTTGCGAAGGGCGGTACAGAATCCTTCCGGCGAGAGCTCGCCAGCAAATACAGTCCCGTCCGGACAAAGAACTTCGAGCGAGTGCCTGTCCGTGACGCCCGCCTGATCCTTGTCGTACAGACAAAGTCCGAAGCGGTTTCCAAACGTCGCCAGTGCCCGTTTGGAGGCATCGGTTTCGGCGGCCTTGATCGCCAGATCATGGGCGTCAGCCGCGTTGCGCGCGGACCCGGAACCGCAGCCGGTGCCTTCGCGTGAGATTATCTGTTTTCCCGCCCGCACCCGGATCCTTACCCGAATTGCGTAAGCACAGCTCGTCATCTCGCCACGCGTGCGTTCGAACAGGCGTTCGAGATGAACAGTCTCGCGGTCCCAGTTGGCAAAACCAAAGATCGCGTTGGCCTCGCTGAGGGCGAACCAGCCTTCGATGTAGTCGAGCTGTCTACCCTCCACGCAGCGTGTCTGCACGCGCGCACGATCGAGCTTGCCCGTCAGCTTCTTCAGCTGGGCCGGCGAAAATCCGCTCATCTGACCCTCACCGAGATGGTTGGCTCTGCCACGACCAGGAAAGCGCCATTGACCATCTCACCGCGCTTCAGCGCTTCGGTGAGTACCTTGCGATCGAGCTTTGCCGGCTGGGGGACAAAGAAGGCTTCGGGCACCCTGGCTTCATCGATGACCTCCAGTTTCTCGCCACCCTTCCGCAAGCTCACGGAAAGATCAGCTGCCATGACCTTGTCCAGGTCGGCCTCGACCATGGCCCAGCGCGCCAGGGCCCGCTTCTTCTCGTAGCGCTCCCGCAGTCGCGCCAACCGAGCCTGCAGGTCGTCCAGCCGGCTCTTCAAACCCAGGATGTAGGCCTCATCGTCCAAGCTGGACCTGATCACGGCCGCCACCGCCTCGGGCAGGTCGGAAATCCCCTCCAGCGTGTCCTTGAGCGTCTCGTCGTCCAGTTCGCCGTAGCGCTCTTTGAGGGTATCAGCCAGAATCAGGTAGTGAGAGACTTCGGAACGAAGAAGTTCGGATGAACCTTGCATGGTCTAGCTCCATAGTTCGAACCATTAACGTCCAACTATGGTCTTATAGACCATACTTAACGTCTAGGAGTCAATAGTCATGCTGACGCCCGCCCATGCCCGAATGGCGCGTGCCGCGTTGAAGTGGAGTCTGGTAGACCTCAAAGAGAAGACGGGACTTAGCAAGACAACGCTGATTCGTTTTGAAGCTGGTCTTGGCGTTTATCACAGCACAGCCATAAAGTTGGCGCAGACTTTTGCAAATGAAGGCGTAATCTTCATTTACGCTGATGCTACAAGGGGGCCTGGGGTCCAGCTTTCTAGCGAGCTCTTCCGCCGCGTCGACGAGACAGCTGGCTCCGCTGAAAAGCGCAAATCCAGAAAATGAAGCCAAAAGATTAAGTGATTTCAAAGAGTAAGGTTTTTCGGGTAGCTGCGAAACGCGCCAATTTGTTACCCATCCGAACGAATTTGATCGGCGCTCATGGTCGGCTTGGCAAAGGCTCGAACCGGCAAGCATGCCTCACGCGACACCTCCGCGAACCAGCCAAAGTCCGTGGAGAGCTCAAATCCGAAAAACGAAACCAAAAAGCCAATTAGTTTCAACGGTGATTGTTAGGTGAAGCGAATACGAAAGTTGGTTGCACGCGGCCAACAGGACGGCGGTGTCGCCTGTAGTGAAAAACAATTGGCGAAAATTGTTTAAGCTGTCTCCGCTGATGTGAAGCGCGAGGACCTCATAAGAAGCTAGAATAGATAGAGTTAGCTGGGGGCTGTTCCATGGAAAAACGCAAACTCGGAAAGTCGGGTATCGAAGTCTCGGTCATTGGACTGGGGTGCAATAACTTCGGCGCGCTGCCGGTCGAAGCGTCCAAGCGGGTCGTCGATCGGGCGATTGAGCTGGGTGTCACGCTGTTCGACACCGCCGACGTATACGGCAACCGGGGCGGCTCGGAGTCCCAGCTTGGCGAGATCCTCGGGCCCAGGCGCAAAGACATCGTCCTCGCAACCAAGTTCGCCATGCCCATGAACGACGAGGGTACCAAGTCCGGCGCCTCGGCGGCCTACATCGGGCAAGCCTGCGAAGACAGCCTCAAGCGGCTGAGGACGGATTATATCGACCTGTACCAACAGCACCGGCCTGACCCCAAGACACCCATCGAGGAGACGCTGGGTGCCCTCGACGACCTGGTGAAGCAGGGCAAGGTGCGGGCGATTGGCTGCTCCAATATGCCGGCCGATCAGCTCACGGCGGCGCAGGACGTGTCCCGCAGCCGGCATCTGGCCGCCTACGTGACGGCCCAGGACGAATACAGCCTGCTTGTCCGCGGGATCGAATCGGCGCTGGTGCCGACCCTGCTCAAGGAAGGCATGGGCCTGTTGCCCTATTTCCCGCTCGCGAGCGGCCTTCTCACCGGCAAATACGAGCAGGGCAAGGAAATCCCCGCCGGCACGCGCTACGCGCGCATGGGTCGCTTCGGGGAGCGCTATATGACCGAGGAAAATTGGCGGATCGTCGAGGCGCTGTCGGCATTCGCCAAGTCAAAGGGTCACAGCATCCTGGAACTCGCCTTTGCCTGGCTGATCGCGAATCCGACGCTGTCTAGCGTCATCGCCGGCGCGACCCGTCCCGAACAGGTCGAGCAGAACATCAGGGCCGCAAGCTGGAAGCTCAGTCAGGCAGACGTTGCGGAAGTAAACCGTCTCACCTCGAAGGCCTGAGAACTATTCGGCCGGCGCGCCGCGCGGGGACGCCGACCAGGGCATGCGCAGCCCGCCGATACGCGTGCCCAGATTGTCCAGATAGATGTACAGAACCGGCGTGATGTAGAGCGTCAGAAGCTGTGAAAGCAACAGGCCGCCCGCAACACACAGGCCGAGCGGGCGGCGCGCATCCGATCCTGCGCCAAGTCCGATGGCGATCGGCATCGTGCCCATCATGGCCGCCATGGTCGTCATCATGATCGGACGGAACCGGATCATTGCGGCGTCGAAGATCGCCACTTCCGGCGTTGCACCCTCATCGCGCTGACGATGAAGCGCGAAATCGATCATCATGATCGCGTTCTTCTTCACGATGCCGATCAGCATCATCATGCCGACAAAGGCGTAGAGACTGAGCGGAATTCCGAACACCCACAACGTCAGTAACGCGCCGACCGCCGCGGATGGCAGACCGGACAGAATGGTGAGTGGATGGATGAAGCTCTCATACAGAATGCCGAGAATGATATAGACCGTGATCACCGCGATCAGCAGCAACAGACCCATGTTCTGCATCGAGCTCTGGAACGCCTGCGCCGTGCCCTGGAAGCTTGTTTGCACGCTGGCCGGCACGCCGACCTGCTGCGTCAGTCGCGCGATCGCGGTCGTGGCGTCGCTCAGCGCCTTGCCGGGAGCCAGGTTGAACGAGATGGTGACCGCCGGAATCTGGCCCAGATGGTTGATACTGAGCGGCATGGTGCCGGGCCCGATATGGGCGATGGTGTTCAGAGGAACGAGCGCACCACTGGCAGCAGTTACATAAAGACGCGAGAGCGCACTGGCGTCCTGCTGATACTCGGGAAGCAGTTCCAGGATCACCTGATACTGGTCCGAACTGCCATAGATCGAGGAGACCTGTTCGCCGCCATAGGCCGCGCCCAGCGCATTTTCAATCTGCATGGCCGAGATGCCAAGGGCGGCAGCGCGATCCCGGTCGATGTTCACGTTTACGGCAGGTGTCGTCAGGTTGAGGTCCGTCGTGACCTGTCCGCCAAACGTCGGATCACTCGCCATCGCGGCTGTCAGGCGGGTCGAGACATCCTGGAGTTCATTGAGATCCAGATCCTGCAGCGTGAACTGGTAGGGCAATTTGGAGTTCTGTCCGCCGATGCGGAATACCGGCGGATTCTGCAGGAACACGTTTATCCCCGGAATGACGGCGAGCTTGCGATTCAGTTCGCTTACGACCTGGTCTGCGCCGAGACTCCGGTCTGACGGGTTCTTCAGGTGAATGAACATGAAGCCGCTATTGGTACCCGTGGTGGGACCACCCGCGCCGACGGCCGACATCGCGCCGGCCACGTTCGGATCGGCGTTGATGATCGCTGCCGCTTGTTGCTGGTAGCGCACCATCTGGTCGAAGGATGTGCCGTTCGCCGCCTCCGTCTGTGCGCGCAATGCGCTCGTGTCGTCGGCGGGCAGAAAATCCTGCGGCAGGATGTAGAACAATCCGACAGCGGCCACGACGCTCGCCAGGAACAGCGCAAAGATTGTGGGCCGATGCCCCAGACTCCAGCGCAGCGTACGTTCGTAGAGCGACTGCATGCGGTCGAATGTGCGCTCGCTCCAGCGGTAGAACGCGTTGTGCGCCTGGCCTTCCTCGCTGCGCAGCATGCGGCTGCAGAGCATCGGCGTGAGCGTGATCGACACGAAGCCGGAGAAGGCGATGGCAAGGATGATGGTCACCGCAAATTCATGCAGGAGGCGCCCGATGATTCCCCCCATGAACACGATCGGAATGAAGACCGCGGCCAGTGAGATGGTCATCGAGAGGATGGTGAAGCCGATCTCGCGCGATCCCTTCATCGCGGCTTCGTGCGCCGGCTCACCCGCCTCGACGTGCCGGATGATGTTCTCCAGCATGACGATGGCGTCGTCGACAACAAATCCGACGGACAAGGTAAGGGACATCAGCGAGAGATTGTCGAGGTTGTAACCGAACAACGACATGCCTGCGAAGGTCCCGATGACTGCGATCGGCAGTGCGATGGACGGAATGAACGTTGCCGAAACGCGCCGCAGGAAGACGAAGATGACCCCGACCACCAGCAAACCGGCGATCAGCAGGGTCATCTGCACATCCCAGATCGAATCGCGGATCGTCTGGCTGCGGTCGTAGATCGTCTCCAGATGCACCGACGCCGGGAGCTGCTGCAGGAAGGTGGGCAGCACCTTGTTGATCGCGTCGACCAGCTCGATGGTGTTTGAGCCGGGCTGCCGCTGGATCGAAAGGCCGATTGCGCGGTGACCTCTGAACCAGTTGGCGGTGCGGTTGTTTTCGACGCTGTCGATTACCCGCGCCACGTCCCGGAATCGCACCGGCGCGCCGTCACGATAGGTCACGACCTGTGGCGCAAACTCGGCAGCATTCATCAGCTGGCCGTTGGCGTGAATCACGGACTGCCTGGTAGGTCCGTTCAGCGTGCCGGTCGCGACATTGACGTTGGATGCCGCAATCGCATTGACAAGCTGGTCGACGCCGATTTGCCGGGAGGCCAGCGCCGCAGGGTCGGCCTGAATGCGCACCGCAAACTTCTGCGCGCCGTAGACATTGACCTGCGCCACCCCGTCGAGCGTGGAAAGCTGGCGCGCCAGAAGGGTTTCCGCGTATTCATCGACCTTGGACGTCGGCAGCGTGTCGGAGCGCAGCCCCATGAACATGATCGGCGTGTCGGCGGGATTCACTTTGCGCAGCGACGGCGGCGTCGGCATGTTCGGCGGCAGCTTGCGCAGCGCCGTCGAGATCGCGGACTGAACGTCCTGCGCTGCGCCGTCGAGATTGCGGTCGAGCTTGAACTGGATAGTGATCGAGGTTGAGCCCTGCGTGCTCGACGACGTCATCGAATCGATGCCGGCTATCGTGGAGAACTGGCTTTCCAGCGGTGTCGCGACGGCAGACGCCATTGTCTCCGGATCGGCGCCCGGCAACGCCGCGGATACCACGATGGTCGGGAAATCCACGTTGGGAAGTTCGCTGACCGGCAGCGTCGCATAGCCGAACGCGCCAAAAATCACGAGCGCGGCCATCAGCAGCGTCGTCATGACCGGCCTTAGAATGAAGGGCGCGGAGATATTCATGGCGTCGCCGGCTTGGGCCCCGATCGCGATGGCACAATGTCGACCGCCTTGCCTGGTAGAACGCGCAGTTGTCCGTCCGTGATGACGGTATCTCCGGGCTTCACATCGCCCTGGATGGCCACTTCCGAGCCGCCGTCATACAGAACCTTGATCTCGTGCATTTCCGCTTTGCCGTCCTTCACGACATAGACAAAGCGGCTCGTGGGTCCGAGGTTCACCGCATCATGGGGTACGACTATCGCGCCCTTGATCGCGTTCAGCGTGACGCCGACATCGACCAATTGTCCGGGAACGAGCCTGCTGTCGGCATTGGCATATGTCGCGCGCAACTCGATTGTGCCGGTGTTGTTGTCGATCGCGTTGCTGACGAAATCGATAGGCACATCTATATGCGTGCCGTCGGCCGCATGATTGTCGATCGATGCGGAGAGCCCGTTCGAGTGCTGGCGATCCTGGATGCGTGCCAGATCGGCCTGCGGCAGCGAAAAGGAAATCTTGACGGGCTGGACCTGCGTGATCACGACCAGCGTGTTCGATGTCCCCGACGAAGCGCTCGCGCTGTTCCCGGTTCCGGCGCTGGCCATGACCTGATTGCCAGGCTGGATCAGAATGGGTCCGGTCTTGCCATCGATCGGTGAACGGATGCTGGTGTATTCCAGGTTCAGTCGCGCCGTCTCCGCATTGGCCTTCGCCTCCAGATAGGCCGCCTTCGCGTCGTCCGCATCCTGCGGCGCTACGGCGTTTGCCGCGAGCAGCCTGGCATCGCGTTCGGCCTTCAACCTTGCCGAGGCGAGGGAGGCGACTGCGCTTTCATAAGCCGCTTGGTATGGGCGCGGATCGATCTGAAAGAGCAGATCGCCCTTATGGACAAGCTGACCTTCCACGAAATTGGCGCGCACGATTTGGCCCTGGATGCGTGCGGTCAGTTGCACTGTGGCATTGGCGAGGACCGTGCCGATCGTGTGTTCGACGATGGCGACATCCTTGGTTTCGACGCGCGTCACCTCGACAGGCGGCGCCGGCCGCTGATGGACCGCGGGACCACCGAAGATGCGCCAGGCGATGAACGCGGCAACTGCGATGACGGCAACGCCACCGATCAGCCGCGTGCGCGAGCTTGTGCGGCGGATGCGGTCTGGCAATGTCTGGGCGGCTGCGGACATTGTCGGAAGCGTATCAGGGATGCGAATGTTCATTCACCAGAGTCCACGGGTCAGCCGATTCGGGCACAGATGAGTGGCCAAGCCACTGTGCGCTCGACAGCCGAGGCTGCCCTGCGACGCACCCGGCCTTTTCCTAGCATGGCATGAGCAGATTGCGAGCAGGTTGCGACCTTATTCACTTTTGGCAGGGATTGGGCGGGTTTTTGGGTCATTTAATTGTCAAAAAGTGTCTCGCTGTATCAAAGCGCCGCAGCGGTAACCATTGCAGCTCAGGCCCGAGTTGCCCCGGGAGGGTACGGCGTCTATAAGCCCGCGCTTCCCCACGAGCGCACAAAGCCTATGGATATCCGCAATATCGCGATCATCGCCCATGTCGACCATGGCAAAACGACGCTCGTCGACCAGCTCCTGAAGCAGTCCGGCTCGGTGCGCGAGAACCAGCACATGGAAGAGCGCGCCATGGACTCCAACGACCTCGAGCGCGAGCGCGGCATCACGATTCTGGCCAAGTGCACGTCCGTCGAATGGCATGGCACCCATATTAATATCGTAGACACCCCTGGCCATGCCGACTTCGGCGGCGAGGTCGAGCGCATTCTGTCGATGGTCGACGGGGTCGTGCTGCTGGTCGATGCGGCAGAATCGGTCATGCCGCAGACCAAGTTCGTGCTGTCCAAGGCCCTGAAGCTTGGCCTCAAGCCGATCGTCGTGATCAACAAGATCGACCGCCAGGATGCCCAGCCGAAGGAAACGCTGGAGTCGATTTTCGACCTCTTCCTGGCGCTCGAAGCGAACGACGACCAGCTCAACTTTCATTACCTCTATGCCTCGGGCCGCAATGGCTGGGCGGTCAAGGAGCTCGAGGACGAGCACAAGAATCTCGATCCGCTGTTCCAGCTTGTGGTCGAAGACGTTCCCAAGCCCAAGCCGATCGCGCTGGCGGGCGACGCGTTCCCGTTCAAGATGCTCGTCACCACGCTGGAAGCCGACAACTATCTCGGCCGCATCCTGACCGGCCGTATTGAATCCGGCGCCATCACCGTCAACCGCCAGATCAAGGCGCTCAACGGCAAGGGCGAAGTGGTCGAGCGCGCCCGCGCCACCAAGCTCCTCGCCTTCCGCGGCCTGGCGCGCGTGCCTGTCGAGCGGGCCGAAGCCGGCGACATCGTGGCCATTGCCGGCCTTCAGGACGCGACCGTCGCCGATACACTTTGCGACCTGACCGTCGAAGACCCGATCCAGGCGCAGCCGATCGATCCGCCGACGCTGGCCATGACCGTCTCGGTCAACGACTCCCCGCTTGCCGGGCGCGAGGGCGACAAGGTGCAGAGCCGGGTCATCCGCGACCGCCTGCTGCGCGAGGCCGAAGGCAATGTCGCCATCAAGGTGCACGAGACCGGCGAGGGCTCGTTCGAAGTCGCCGGCCGCGGCGAACTGCAGCTTGGCGTCCTCATCGAAACCATGCGCCGCGAAGGGTTCGAGGTTTCCATCAGCCGCCCGCGCGTGCTGTTCAAGATGGAGAGCGGCGAGCGTCTCGAGCCGATGGAAGAAGTGACGGTCGACGTCGATGATCCCTATACCGGCGTCGTGATCGACAAGATCAGCCAGCGCAAGGGCGAGATGCAGGACATGCGCCCCACCGGCGCCGGAAAGACCCGCATCATCTTCATCGCCCCGTCTCGCGGCCTGATCGGCTATCACGGCGAGTTCCTCACCGACACGCGCGGAACGGGCGTGATGAACCGCATGTTCCACGGCTATGCGCCGCACAAGGGCGCGATCCAGGGCCGTGTCAACGGCGTCCTGATCTCGACGGGCGACGGCGAAGCGGTCGCCTATGCGCTCTGGTACCTCGAGGAGCGCGGCAAGCTCTTCATCGTGCCGGGCACCAAGGTCTATCAGGGCATGATCATCGGCCAGAACGCCAAGGACAACGACCTGGAGGTCAATCCCCTGCGCGCCAAGCAGCTCACCAACATCCGCACGACGTCCAAGGACGAAGCGGTGCGCCTGACGCCGATCGTTCCGATGACTCTCGAACAGGCCATCGCCTATATCGAGGATGACGAGCTCGTCGAGGTTACCCCGCTGTCGATCCGCATCCGAAAGCGCGAACTGTCGCCGCACGACCGCAAGCGCGCCTCGCGGGTCGAAGTGGATTAGTCATTATTCGACGCCATCTTCAAAATTTGCTTTCGTTTCCCCGCAGACCCATCCTTCGACAAGCTCAGGATGAGGGAAAATTCTAAATACTCGTCGCGAACTTGTCGAAGCATGGAAGGCATGCGCTACCCCTCCTTCTTCAATCCCAACTGTCCCGCGATCAGGTTGTCGACCGTGCGCTTGGGCAGGTTGAGCATGAGGAAATTCTGCAGCCGGTCGGGCGTCACCGTGTAACGCGTTTTCGGCTTTGCAGTGGTCAGCGCGGTGTGCACGACTTCGCCCAGTTTCTCCGGCGCAAAGCCCTTGCGGCCGAGCCCGAGCATGAGCTCACGGACCGCGTTCAACGATTTCACATAGGGTGTGTTGGCGTACTGTGTGACGTCGACACTGTCCGCCTTGTCCCAGATCGGCGTCGCGACTGCGCCGGGCGCGACGATGATGACATCGATTCCAAAAATCATGAGCTCGCGGCGCAGCGCTTCCGACATGCCTTCAAGCCCGAACTTGGAGGCGTTGTAGGGGCCGAGGAACGGATTGGCGTTCTTGCCGCCGACGGATGAGATCATCACGATGCGTCCCGGCTCGCCCTTGCGCGAACGATCCGCGCCGAGCAGGGGCGCAAATGCCTGCGTGACGATCAGTTGGCCGGTGAGGTTGACCTCGATCTGCTGGCGGAACTCGTCGAGCTTCAGATAGAGCAGGGGGCCGGCCACCGCGATCCCGGCGTTGTTGACGAGGCCGGCCAGCGTTTCGCCACCCAGCGCCGCCGCAACCTGTTCCGCGCCCCTGGCAACGGCCGCCTCGTCGGTCACATCGAACAGGACGGGCACGAAACTAGGCCCGAATTCCCTGACCAGCCGCTCGGCGTCCGCCGGCTTGCGCACGCTGCCGAAGACGCGGAAACCCTTGGAAACAAGAACCTTGCTGATGCCCCAGCCGATGCCGGTGGATGAGCCCGTGACGACGACGCTTTTCATGTGCTGTCCCTGTGGTGTGATCCCGGCAATATAGGCGCTTGCCGGCGACTTTCCTCCCCCGTGAACGGGGGCAGAATCGGTCTGCGCGCTCTTTGAGAAGCAGCGTCAAATCCGCTACACGACCACCATGCCCGTCTCGCCCGAAACCATCGCTTTCGCCCACCAGCTTGCCGACGCCGCCGGCGAGGTGATCCGGCCCTATTTCCGCCAGCGCATCGACGTCGCCAACAAGCCGATGATGGTCAACGGCCAGCCGGTCTTCGATCCGGTCACCGAAGCCGACAAGAACGCCGAAAAGGCGATCCGCGCGATCATCGATCGCGAGCGGCCGCAGGACGGGATCCTCGGCGAGGAGTTCGGTGAGAAGAAGGGCACCAGCGGCCTGCGCTGGGTGCTCGACCCGGTCGACGGCACGCGGGCCTTCATCAACGGACGGCACGAATGGGGCTGCCTGATCGCTTTGGAAGAGAATGACCGGCCCGTGCTCGGCGTGATCGACCAGCCCTGGATCGGCGAACGTTTTGTCGGCGCGAACGGAGAGACCAATCTTCACTTCCGCGGCGCCGCCGTGCCGATCCATGTCCGGCAGTGCGAGAAGCTGTCCGACGCCATCCTCTGCGCCACGCACCCCGACGCCTACCATCAGCCCGGCGAGTGGCCGGCCTTTCGCCGCGTGCAGAAGGAGGTCCGCATGACTCGCTGGGGCGGCGATTGCTACATCTTCGGCACCATGGCGCTCGGCTTCTGCGATCTGATCGTCGAGACGACGTTCCATCGCTGGGACGTCGCGGCGCTCATTCCCGTGATCGAGGGCGCCGGCGGCATCATCACGAACTGGCAGGGCGGTTCCTGCGCCGAAGGCGGCCAATGTCTCGCGGCCGGTGACAAGCGCATCCACGACGCCGCGATCAAACTGCTGAACGCGTAGCGCCTTTCTTATCGCGAGTTCCGCTCGCACCAGCGCGAGGATCTGACGGTTGCGAAGCCGCCAGGCATGGATGCGGGCCCGAGCCGCGCGCATTGCCGCCGTATGCTCGCCGGTCTTGCGCGCGTTGTGGTTGCCGGGTTGTCCGCCACGCCGGCGCTTCGGCAACGTGGAAATTTCAGCTTCCATCACGGTTTATTCGTTTTCGACTTTTGCGTATCCCCTCCCCGCGGTCGCCGGCATATTCGACGATGACGCGGTGCCGCGACTCCGGATCGCCGTTTTGCAATTGGGATGCGACCTTTCCCAGTGTTGCACTGGCCAGAACAAGCCGACTGACGGAATCGGCGACAGACATGCATGTGTCGATCGCCGAGTACGGATGCCTGACCCACGCAGCAAGATCCTGCATGATCTTCAGGGCCTCACCGAGCTGCGCATCGAGCAGCGGGAGCGTTCCGGACGGGATCGGCGGCGGTGGTGGAAGCGGTATCGAAGGCCTTGGCGGCGCGTTCGGCTCGGGGCTTGCAGTGGAGAGACGGTCCTCGTCCGTTTCATCGTCGCGTACTTCGAGCGTGTTGCCGTCGTCCGCTGCCTCGCCTTGCGGCATGGCGGAAGTTTGTTCGGGAGAACTTTCCGTGGGCTCAGGATTCGCGCCTGAGTGCGCATTTTCTTGGTTCATCATGCACGCATGATGAGCGCAGTTTTGCGCAGGTGGATAAGAAAAGTGATTTCGATTGTAAAAGCTGTTCGGAAACGCGGAATCTTTTTTTCCGGGTGCAAAACTTATCCAACCGCAGAGTGGTGTTTGTGACTTCCAACGTGACATGGCCCGCGCTCCGGCGGGCCATGACAATGGAACGGTTCACGTTCTCAGTCGTTGTGCCGTCGCAAAAAATTCTCCACCAGCGTCGCGAAGTAGGGCGGGCATTCCTGCATCGGGTAGTGGCCGCAGTTGGGAATGATGGTGATCTCGGCGTTCGGATGCCAGGCGAGGAACGTCGTCTTCATCGCCGCTTCATCGATGCCCGGATCGTTGGTGCCGACGATGACCAGGAACGGGGTGGCAAGGCCGCGCACGTCCTCGACGAAATTGCTGCGCGAGAACATCCTGAGATACCCCGCGCGGCAGGCCGGCGAGACGGTCGCGCGATTCTGGCGCAGCTTCGCATCGGCCCATTGCGGCGACAGATTGCCGGTGACGAACTTGATGAGGCGGCGGAACGCGTCGTCGTCGGTCGTCGTGGTCTCGAAAAATTTGAGCGCTTCGTCCGGCGCGGGCGAGCCTGCCGCCGACATCGGGCACACCGCGATCGCGCTCTTGATGCGGGCGGGAACGTCCGCGGCGATGCGCTGCGCCGCCATGCCGGTCATCGAATGTCCGAGCACGTGGAAACGCTCCCAGCCAAGCGAGTCGGCAACGGCGATGCAGTCTTTCGAAATCTCGCCGACCGTGTATTCGCCCGTGATGTGCCTGGACTTTCCATAGCCGCGCAGATCTGCGAATGCGTAGGTGAACGCCTTGCCGTCCAGATAGGGCAGGACGGAATCGTAATTGGTGTAGTCGCCGTTCCAGTCGTGCAGGACGAGAACATGTTCCGGGCCCGAGCCCAGGAGCGTGTAGGCGATGGAGCTTGTCTGGTTCATCAGAAATGTCTCCGTGACGTTCGATGCGCAATTGCACCGGAGACAAAAAGAAACGCCCTCCTGTGGGGAGGGCGGGCGAACGGAGCGTCTCGCCCCGATTAACGGGACGGGTCTACGAACTGAAAGGGCAGGTGTCAACGCTGGAGATCGGAGCCGTTTTCCTCCCCCGTTCGCCGGGGATTAGTTGACCCCCGCCGCCACAAACGCGTCGAACGCTTTCCAGAAGCGGGCGCGGATCGAATCGTTTTCCATCAGGATCTCGTGCTCGGAGTCTTCGAAGAGGGCATAGGTCCCGCGCGGCAGGCGCCTGGCGAACGCTTCCGACGCCGGCGTAAGCACGATCCGGTCCTTTCCCGCGCCGCAGACAAGCACCCGCGTTCCGATTGCCTCGGCATAGCCGCGAGAGAGCACCTGCGCCATCGACTCATTCGCGGCCTTGAGCCAGCCCCAGGTCGGGCCGGCCAGCCGCAGTTCTGGTTTCTTCGTGATCAGTGCCTGTATGGCCAGCCAGCGGCTCCGGTCCGATGTCACGAGGTTGTCTTCGAAGCGCAGCTTGAGCGGATCTCGGTCCGCCATGCCCATCACCCAGCTTGTCGACCGGCCGGCGGCGTTCATGACGGTCGTGGCCAGCGAAGCCACCCAGGCCGGCTGGCCGCGAGTCGAGACCGCCATCATCGGCGCGCTCAGAACCGCGGCGGAAAAAGCGCGCGGGCGGTCGTGCAGCGTTCGCAACAGGATGTGCGCGCCCATCGAATGCGCCAGCACGAGCGGCGGCGCAACGCCCATCGGCTTGATCACCTGCTCGAGAAACGTCGCCAGGTCCTCGTCATACTCCCGGAAGTTTCCGACATGGCATTTGAGCGGATCGGCGAGCGCGCGCGTCGAGCCGCCTTGTCCGCGCCAGTCGAACGTGGCGACGGCATAACCGCGGCCGCGCAGATCGTCGATCACTTCGCCGTATTTTTCGATGAACTCGGTTTGTCCATGCAGGACGACGCAGACCCCGAGGTCGGGCGTGCCGTCAGCGCGCAGGAAAGTTGCGGTGCGCAGTCGCACCCCGCCCGGCGTGACGATGAACTGCGCCCGCAGCGAGTCGAGCGCGGAGATCATGGGGTCAGCCGCGTGCCTTTTGCAGGACCGGACCGAGCTTCATCGCAAGGCCCATGTCGCCGGCGACGCGCAGCTTGCCCTGCATGAAGGCGGATGTGCCGTCGAGCTCGCCCTTGACCATCTTGTCGAAGGTGTCGAGCGTGACCGAGATCGTGCAGTCGGCATTCTTGCCGGCGCCGTCGGTGACCGAGTTGGGGTTGGACTTGCCGTCCACCAGGACGCTGCCGGCGTCGCCGAAGTCGAATTTGAGCGTGCCGCCGAGCCCGGAATTGGCGCCGATGGCGCCAGCCATCTGGCTGATGATCTGCTGTACCGCTGCCGAGCTCATGAACGCTCCCTTTCACGCTCCCCCGTTTTTCGGGGAATTTTCTGCCGGAATATGAGCATTTGTCGGGGTTTCAGACAACGGGGCAGGGTGTCCATTGCATTGCCGCCAAAGCTGTCCGAACCTTTGGCGGGGGTAAGGGAAAGACCGTCGCATGTCCTTCATGAAACGGCTGAGCTCTGCAGATTTGTCCCGTCCGGCGCCGCCGCACGACCGTGGCGCGTGCCTGCGGCAGACGGCATGAGCATCGCGGACAAAGACGAGACGCCCGCGGTTGCCACCGCGCTGCCGTCCCACGTCGCAGAGAAACGCGACCTGCTTGGCAATGTCTGTTTCTACCTGCACTTCGCGATCATGATCTACATAGTCACCGGCTGGCTGGTTCCGTTCCGCGACGCGCTCATCTTCTATATGTGTTTCCTCCCCGCGGTTGCGGTGCAGTGGCAGTTCAACAAGAACTCCTGCGTGCTCAACAACATCGAATCGCTCATGCGCAGCGGCCAGTGGCGCGACCCGAACAACAGGGAAGAGGGCGCCTGGCTGCAGACGCTGGCGCTGAACGTGACGGGGATACTTTTCAAACCCTGGCAGATGGACGCGTTCACGTACTTTGTTCTCCTGGTCTTCTGGAGCGCCGCGCTCAGCCATCTCCTGTGGTGGTGACGATGCGGCATTGCGGGTCTTGAACCGCGGTTTTGCCCTTCCTACCTAAAGGCTGTCCGGGCGGCCTGTTGGCGTCCGGCGCTGAGAAACGGCCTTGGTCCAACCGGACGAGGCCTAAAACCGCAACGCTTTCAGGAGGTTGTACCATGCGTGATTTTTCCCCCTATTTCCGCTCCACCGTCGGATTCGACCATCTGTTCAACATGCTTGAGCAGGCCGCCGACGCGGGCAACGGTTATCCCCCGTACAATATCGAACGCACCGACGAGACCCATTACCGGATCTCGGTCGCGGTCGCCGGCTTTGCCGAAAAGGATCTGAACGTCGAAGTACGTGACGGCGTATTGACGATCATCGGCAAGCGCGACGACGCGGCGAAGGCGGGCTACCTCTATCAGGGCATCGCCGGACGCACCTTCGAGCGCCGCTTCCAGCTCGCAGAGCATGTCGAAGTCCGCGCTGCCAAGCTTGAGAACGGCCTGCTTCATGTCGATCTGGAACGCGTCGTTCCGGAAGAGAAGAAGCCGCGCAAGATCGCGATCAACGCGCCCGAGCTCAAGACCATCGAAGGTCAGGCTCGCGCCGCTTAACGAAGTTTCGCGAATGTGATGACAGAGACCGGGTATGGGTTTACTCATACCCGGTCTTTTTCGCGATCCGCACAATGCCCATCTGGCAAAGTTCTTTTGTCGACCGGATGCTGCACAGGACAAAGCCTGTTGCAGCCAATACCGACATCGCAGAACTGCGCGCGCGCTACCAGGCGATATTCGAGCGTGACGGTTCGCCGCCGCGCGAAGCGACGTTCGAGCCTGCACAGATCGGACCGTTGAAGGGCGAGTGGGTTCGCCTGCCGAACAGTTCGCCGAACAGACTTATCCTGTATTTTCATGGCGGCGGTTACATCGCCGGTTCACCGCAGACGCACCGTGGGCTCGTCGCCCGCCTCGCGCAGGCGAGCGAAGCAACGGCCTTCTCGCTGGATTATCGGCTCGCGCCGGAATACGCGTTTCCGTCGGCGGTCCGTGATGCGATCGACGCCTATCGCCTGATCACGTCCAAAGGAGTTGCGCCCGCATCGATCGTGCTGGCCGGCGACGGCAGCGGCGGCGGTCTTGCGTTCGCAGTGCTGAACGCGGCGCGAAATGCCAACCTTCCGATGCCGGCTGCTTGCGTTGCGATGTCACCTTGGGCCGATCTGTCCTTGTCGGGCTGGTCTGTGATGCAGAACGCCGCGAGCGACAAGTTGCTCAGTTGGGATCTGCTCTTCGTCAGCGCGCGGCACTATCTGAAAAAGACCAATCCGTGCGACGCCTACGCGTCGCCGGCCTTCACCAGCTTCAAGGATTTTCCGCCCATCATGGTGCATGCGGGAAGCCATGAAATTTTGCGCGACGATGCTTCGCGCCTCGGCGATCGCGCCGCCGATGCCGGCGTGCCGGTCAGCGTCGAGATCTATGACGGCATGCAGCATGTCTTCCAGGCGAGCAGTGCGCCGGAAGCCAAGGTGAGCATTCAGCGCCTCGGCCAGTTCATCCGCGCACGCACAGCGGTTCAACAGCACGCGGCCTGATCTTCTCGATGGAAAGCTACGCCGCGGGCGGCGCCGGCATGCGCGCGCCCGTGGTGATCGCGTCGACGACGACGGCGCCGACAAGGTTGGCATCGGTGAGATTCGCGTAGGACAAATCCGTGCCGGCCATCACGATCTTGCTCATGTCCGCGCCGCGGAAATCCGCATAGCGCGCATTGGCCTTGTCGAGGCGTGAGGCGAGCAGCCGCGCGTCGGTAATGATGAGCGGACCGATCTTGGCATCGCGCAGATCGGCGTGATTGAGCTTTGCCCCCGTCAGATTCACACCGCGAAGATCGGCCTTGCGCAGATTGGCCGAACGCAGGTCGGCGCCCTGCAGATTGCTTCCCTGCATCGAGACGCCTTCCAGATCGAGGCCGTACAGCAATGCTCCGGGCGCAACGAGTGCTGTGAGCGGACGCTTGTCGATCAATTTGAGGCCGCGCAGATCCATGTTGGTGAGATCGGCGGGTTTGCCTTCGCGTCCGTCGGATTCGACCCAGAGTGCGTGCTGCGCGATGAGTTCGTCGGCAGACCCCTACATCCCGTTCCAGGCTTTGCCGATCGACTGTTCGGTGAGCGTGTCCTCAAGATTGGTGTTCTTGGTAGAAGCGAAGTCCATGTGCGCGCCGATCAGGATCGCGCCGCTGAGATCGGCCCCCGTCAGATTGCAGCCCGACAGGTCGGCATTTTCCAGATTGGCGCCGTTGAGCCGCGCCTGGCACAGATTGGCGCGCACCAGCCGGCAGCCCTTCATCACCGCGTCGGTGAAGTCCGCCCGGACGGCGATTGCGCCCGACATCTTGGCGCGCTCGAGGTTTGCCGAGTTGAGCAGCGCCGTCGGCAATTCAGACGGACCGACATCGTGCTGCAGTACGCGCAGATTTCCGTAGCGGTCCTTTTCCGCGATGGTGCCCTCGCGCAGATCGGCCTCGAACAAGTCGGCATTGGTGAGATCGGCGCCGCTCAGGCAGGCGCCACGCAGATCGCCGCGCCGAAGGCTCGCATTCGTCAAGTTGACGCGGCGCAGATCGGCGCCGAAGAAACTCGCGGAGTCGAGGCGCGAGCCCGAAAGATTCGCTTCTTCAAGAATTGCACCGGTGAAGTCCGCATCCGACAGGTTGCAACCTGAAAGGTTCAGACCCGAGAGATCACTGAAGGCGAACACCGCGCGTGCACCCCCGGCCTTTCGCGCGTACAACATCTCGTGACGCGCAACGACAGCCGATGCCTCGTTCTGGCTGAGTCTCGCAAAACTTGTGCGGCTCATGGTTGTCATGACACACGGCCCCGCGACCGCAGATTTTGTTGTTGGCTTCGAATACTGGTGGGGCCGGGCTAATAGCTGATTAAAAAGCGGAAATTTGCGTTTCAGCCGGGTCACGGCTAGGTGAGGCGACTGAAATTGGTTATGGTGGTTTGCTGCTGGCCGGTTCCCGGGGGTGAGGTCAGCAGCAATAGGCAATGTAAATTCGAAGTTGGGCCCCGGGCTAAGCCACTTCGGAATCCACTTTTGGCCGTAGTTACAAGAGGTTCGACTTGAACAAGCGCGCTCTCATGCTTTCGGCTGCCACGGCAGTAATTGTGTCCTCGCAGGCTTTCGCTGCCGCCCCGGTAGATAGTGTGGCGAACACCGCCCAGAAGACCAGCACACTGACAACGCCGCTTGATATCGCTGCGGCGGGCGGCATCAAGCTGACCTCGGGCACAGCGCCGCTCCTGACGATCGATTCGGGAACGTCCGCAACACCGTTCGTCATAGCAAACAGCGGTACACTGACATTCTCGGGCGTGACATCGGCTGTCGGTGTCCTGGTCGACGGTACGGCGCCGCGCTTTGGATCATTCGATGACAGCGGTACTCTTGATCTGAGCGGCGCGGGGACGGGCAAGGTCGGACTTCACCTCAGCGGGGCGACGGGTTCGTACACCGGGCCGATCACGTTCGACACCGGATCTGTCGTGAATATCGCTGGCGACACGTCGACGGGTATCCTGCAGGATCCCGGTTTCGTGCTGAACGGAAACTTGTCGCTCGGCGGCACTTCTTTCACAATGTCGCCCACGACGGCCAACGGCACCACAGCATCCGGCGTCGTGCTCGCGAATCTTCAGGGCGTGATCAACGGCAATGTCACAGTGGAGACAGGGTCAGCTTACACAGCGGTCGGAAACGGCGCGACCGGCATCGACATCCAAGGACCGCTCAATGCTTGCGCGCCGAGTACATGCACCGGCTTCGGTACGTTCGAGAATTTGGGCACGATTACAGTCGCAGGCGTGGCGACGCGCGCAACGACCGGAACGAACGCAGAATCGGGATCGGCCGTCATCATCGGCAACAGTCTCGCCGGCGGCTTCCAAAACTTCGGCAGCGCGACCCCGACGGACGCCATACCTTCCGGCGTCATAGCAGGGAACGGCGTCAATGCGCCGACACTTGTCATCACGCCCTCAGTCATCGCAACGACCGGCCTCGAACTCAAGCCGGTCACGACGGACCTTGTTGCCCCGACATTTGGCTTCGTCAATCGCGGCTCCATCACGGCCGCCGCCGAGGACAACAACAAGAGTACGCGTGCCGTCGAAATCGGCGGCATTTCGCTGAGCCAGATGGTGGTAATCGACCAGGGTATTTTCAATTCCGGCATCATCACGGCGCAGGCGACCAGCGTCAGCCCGGGTAATCTGGTCAGCGCAACCGCGCTGGAGATTGACAGTTTTGCTACGGTAAAAAACATCGAAGTGACCGGTCAGAGCGCCAACGTCACCAATGGCAACGGCAAGATTGCGGCATCCGTCTCCGGCACGCTGGGGGGAACAGCGACAGCAATTCTGATCTCTGGTCCGACTTCGACGACGGTCAACAACATCACGGTCGATACGGGTGGAAGCATTTTCGCCAACGCCACAGTGACCGATCCCAGCAGCACAAGCGTGACGACGCTCACGGCGCTGGCCATCGTCGACCGTTCAAACTCTCTGACGAACGTGACGAACAAGGGTGCGATTTCGGCGAATGTCACTACACTGACCAACGGCGTTACCGCAATCGCACATGCGATCGATGCCGCCACTAACACGGTCGATCTAACGATCGCCAATAGTGGCGCGATTACCGGCGACGTCCTGTTCGGTACAGGAACAAACAGCTACACGCTGACGGGAGCTTCGACCTCGGCGATGGCGACCCAGGTTGGCGCGGTCAGCTTCGCCGGCGGTTCCAGCACCCTTACGCTCAATGGTTTTTCGAGCGTCACGGGCGCCATCACATCGCAAGGCGCAACGCTCGACGTGATGGTCGGAAGCAATGCGACGCTGTCCGTGCAGAACGTGGTGCTCGCCGACAATGGCGTGAACAATCACACCAATCTCGAAGTTAGAGACTTTGTGACGACTGGCGGCAGCGCCAGCACG
>Ga0265313_10000931_pt1 | contig 29168 bp, 25 predicted proteins | sample 4123metaG_FD_203122 | JGI IMG/M metagenome (GOLD analysis project Ga0265313, IMG submission 203122) | Rhizosphere microbial communities from Carex aquatilis grown in University of Washington, Seatle, WA, United States - 4-1-23 metaG | ecosystem: Host-associated > Plants > Roots > Rhizosphere >...
TCGTCGGCCTACAGCCGATCCTGACTGCGACCGTCGTCGGCCCGTTCCTGGGCGAGCGGGTCGTACCTCGCCAATGGCTGGGGCTCGCCGTCGGCCTCGTCGGCGTGATCCTGGTGCTGTGGGACAAGCTCGACTTCGCCGGCCTCGAATTGCAGGGCGTGTTCTGGGCCCTGTTCGGCCTGCTGGGCATCACCGCCGCCACGATCTACCAGAAGCGCTACTGCGGCGCTGTCGACCTGCTGAGCGGCGCAGCCATCCAGTTCGCCGCGGCATCCATCACGACTCTGCCGGTGGTGTTGATCCTGGGGCCGGGGCAGGTCCGCTGGACGGCCGGATTCGTCTTTTCCGTCGTCTGGCTCGTGTTCGTTCTGTCCATCGGCGCCGTCAGCCTGCTGCTCTGGCTGATTCGACGGGGGGCAGCGTCCCGGGTGGCGAGCCTGTTCTACCTGACGCCCCCGGTCGCCGCGCTGGGCAGCTTCTTCATGTTCGGCGAGCGCCTGCCTCTGCCGGCACTCGCCGGCATGGGGCTCGCCGCCGTCGGCGTCGGGCTGGTGACGCGCGCGTGAGCGACGCCCATCTCTATCCCGCCCGCGAACTGAAGCCGCCTCAAGGCCGCGCCTTCTGGGTGTTCGCCTATGGCTCTCTGATGTGGAAACCCGGCTTCGAATTCGAGGAGGCCTCGCCGGCGCTGCTGCGCGGCTATCATCGCGCCTTCTGCATCGCCTCCACCCATTATCGCGGCAGCCCCGAGGTTCCCGGCCTCGTCCTCGGACTCGATCGGGGAGGGTCCTGCCGGGGCCGGGCCTATCGGGTCGCCGACGATCGCGCTGCCAAGGTGGCGCGCTATCTTCACGAACGCGAGATGGTGGGCGGCGTCTATGAACCGCGCTGGCTGAAGATCGAGACGCCGAAGGGAGCGCGGATCGCCGCCGCCTATGTCGCCGACCGGCAGAACGAGCAATATGCCGGCAAGCTTCCGGAGGACGAGATCGTCGCCGCGATCCGCCGCGGCGTCGGCATCGCGGGCAGCAACCGCGAATACCTGCGCAATACGGTCGAGCATCTCGACAAGCTCGGCATCGCCGACGGGCCGCTGCATCGGCTCCTGCGACGGGTCGAAGCGGAGGGTTAGGCGCGAAGCGTCAATAGGCGTTCCGATCGCAGCCAAGGGGGGTGATGGGCGTCTGACGGTTTATCTCACCATCCCGCCGGCACTTCTGCCCGTCCCGCGACCGGGCAACTGGTGCCGTGCGGGGCAATGAACGCCGCGATCTGCCGCGGATTCCTGTCTTTAATCTTGTGTCGTCAGTTGGTCGATCTCAGTGCCGCTTCGGCGATGGCCACATCCTGTTCGACAGTGCCACCGCTCACGCCGGCTCCGCCAACCAGTTGACCCTCGCTGGTCAACGGCACGCCGCCGCCCACGGCACAGAACCTGCCTCCCGACACGGCGCTGAGGGGGAACAGCGGCTGCCCCGGCTGCACGAGAGGAAGGATCTCGGCCGTCCGCATTCCGACGAGCGCGGAGGTGTAGGCCTTGCGCTCGGACAGCTCGATGGAAAAAACCGGCGCTCCGGTCATGCGGTGATGCAGAACGAGGTTGCCGTGAACGTCGACGACGCAAACCGCTACCGGCACTTTGCTGGCAATCGAGGCCGCCGCGGCGCGATCTGCGGCATTCTTGGCGATAGTGAGCAAATCCATGGGTCTCATCCTTGGTTGAGAATGGAATGTCGGGCGGAAGGCGCGATTTCTCACCCGTAGCGAGATCGCTCAGCGGCCGAGCTCTCCCACGTAATGCCCCAGCCGGTCCTCGGCCTCGCCGGGCTTGTGAAAACCACGTTCGAACAGCGCCTTGATTCTCTCCTGCGCGGCGGGCCGCGCGATCGAGGTCATGCAAGCCTCCCACCCGGAAGCGATCTCGACGTCCGGGGGCAGGCTTGCCGCATTGACCAGACGCTTGGTATTGGCGATCGCCCATTTGTCAAACGAGGCGATCCGGGTTGCGAGCGCATCGACAAATTCGTCGAGCTCGGCATCCGGCAGCGAACGGTTCACATAGCCGAAGGACGCGGCCGTATCGGCCGAGATATCGTCCGAACCGAGAAGCACCTCCAGCGCGCGTCCGCGCCCGATCAGTCGCGGCAACCGCGCCATCGGCCCGCCGCCGGCCACGAGGCCAACGCCGACCTCCCACTGGGAAATGACGGCCTTTTCCCGGCTCGCGAAACTCATGTCGCAGGCTAGTGCGATCTCGCTGCCATTTCCGGTCGCCCGCCCTCGGATCAAGGCCATCGAGACGACGGGCGCGCGCGTCAATCGCACCAAGATGTCCGGCCACGCTTCCAGGCCGGTGGGGCCCTGGGGAATGCTGGTCAGGTCCTCGAATTTCGCGAGAAAATCGGAGTGATTGAGAAAATAGCCATCCACGGCGCTATCGAAAACGACCACCCTGACTTGCTCGTCGGCTTCGAGCGTCGCCATGATCTCTCGAAACTGCAGCACGAACTGCGGACCCATGAGGTTGAGCGGGGGGTTGTCGAATGTGACGCGCCAATAGGCAGGCGAAATCCGTTTCACCCGTATCTGCGTGGCTTTTGTCGATGCGTTCACAAGACGCCTCCATTGCTGGGTCACGAGCGGCTTGCGCGCGACTGTGAAGTCGACGCGCCGAATTCACCAGTAGACGTTGGTATCGCCGAAACCATGGTATCGGTAGCAAGCAAAGCGTTTCCGCCTGCAAGGATGACCGGAGGCGGCGGCTACCGCTTCGTCGGCCAAAACGGGATCTGCGGCCGGCCGACACCAGGTGCGGTCCGCCCTCCCTCCGGAGATATGTTCGGCAGAACTGCTCAGCTGAGCGGGCCGCCGTCTAGGTCGCCCTCAGCTGCACTTCGAATAGCCGCAGGATGTGCAGAGGTCACAGCCTTCCTGGCGGATGATGGAAGGCTGGCCGCATTTCGGGCAGCTGGGCAGGCGCCGGCCCTCGGGCAGATTGGCGACCTTGCGCAGGGGCTCGATCTCGCGTTTGGGATCGGCGATGAAGCCGATATCGATCATGTGCTGCTCGATCACTTCGCCAAGCGCGGCCAGGAGCGAGGGCACGTAATGGCCTTCCATCCAGGCGCCCCCGCGCGGATCGAATACGGCCTTCAGCTCCTCGACCACGAAGGAGACGTCGCCGCCGCGCCGGAACACCGCGCTCACCATCCGCGTCAGGCCGACAGTCCAGGCGTAATGCTCCATGTTCTTCGAGTTGATGAACACCTCGAAGGGCCGCCGGCGGCCGTCCTGCACGATGTCGTTGATGGTGATGTACATGGCATGGTCGCTCTCCGGCCAGCGCAGCTTGTAGGTCTTGCCGGGCAGAGCCTCGGGCCGGTCGAGCGGCCGGGTCATGTAGACCACGCCGCCGGCCTCGTACACGTCCTGGGCGCGCGGCGGGGGCGGGGCGAGCGGCAGCTCGCTCTGGGCCGACGGGGCGGGCTGCTTCACTTCCAGCACCGCGCCGGTCACCTCGTTCGGCCGATAGGTGGTGCAGCCCTTGCAGCCCAGCTCATAGGCCTGGAGGTAAACGTCCTTGAACGCCTCGAAGCTCAGGTCCACCGGGCAGTTGATGGTCTTGGAGATGGAGCTGTCGATGAACTTCTGCGCCGCGGCCTGCATCACCACATGGTCGCCCGGCGTCAGGTTCTGGGCATCGACGAAACTGTCGGGCAACGGCGCGTTGTCGCCCTTCAGGCGGCGGAACAGGCGATAGGCGTGGTCGGTCACCTCCTCCTGGCTGCGGCTGCCGTCGGGCATCAGGATGTTGCGGTCGTACTTGAAGCTGAACACCGGCTCCAGGCCTGAAGACACATTGTCGGCGAAAAGCGAGATCGTGCCTGTCGGCGCGATGGAGGTGAGCAGCGCGTTGCGGATGCCGTGGCGCCCGATGGCTTCTCTGAGATCGGCGTCCAGCTCGCCCACCGTCTCGCCGGCCAGATACTTGTCCCGGTCGAAAAGCGGGAAGGGGCCTTTCTCGGCCGAAAGTTCGATCGAGGCGCCATAGGCCGCGCGGCGCAGCGCCGAAAGCCAGGTCTCGGTCAGCGCCACGGCGCCGGCGGCGCCATAGCGCTGACCGCAGAGGATGAGGGCATCGGCGAGCCCGGTGACGCCAAGCCCGATACGCCGCTTGGCCTTCGCCTCCGCGGCCTGGGGCGGCAGCGGAAAGCGCGAGATGTCCACCACATTGTCCATCATACGCACGGACATGGCGACGGTCCTGGCCATGGCCTCGAGATCGACCCGGGCCGTCGGCTCGAAGGGATCGAGCACGAAGGCAGGCAGGTTGATGGAGCCCAGCAGGCAGGCGCCATAGGGCGGAAGCGGCTGTTCGCCACACGGATTAGTTGCAGTTATCGATTCGCAGTAATACAGGTTATTCCGCCGGTTGATGCGGTCGATGAAGATCACGCCCGGCTCGGCATAGGCGTATGTCGCCCGCATGATCTTGTCCCACAGCTCGCGGGCGCGGATGACGCGGAAGGTGGTGCCGCCGAAGGCGAGTTCCCAGGGCGCGTCCTCGCGCACCGCTTTCATGAAGGCGTCGCTGACCAGTACCGAGAGATTGAACATGCGCAGGCGGCCCGCCTGCTGCTTGGCCTCGACGAAGGCCTCGATGTCCGGATGGTCGCAGCGGAGCGTCGCCATCATCGCGCCGCGCCGGTAACCCGCGCTCATGATGGTGCGGCACATGGCATCCCACACGTCCATGAAGCTCAAGGGTCCGGAGGCATCGGCGCCAACGCCCTTCACCGGCGCGCCGCGCGGACGCAAGGACGAGAAATCATAACCGATGCCGCCGCCCTGCTGCATGGTGAGGGCGGCTTCGCGCAGATGGGCAAAGATGCCCCCCATGTCGTCGGGGATCGTGCCCATGACGAAGCAGTTGAATAGGGTGACGCTGCGCTCGGTGCCGGCGCCGGCGAGGATCCGGCCGGCGGGCAGGAAGCGGAATCCCTCCAGCGCTTCGTAGAACCGATCGGCCCATTTGCCGCGCTCGGACTCAGCCTCAGGCGCGGCCAGGGCTCGCGCCACCCGGCGCCAGCTATCCTCGATCGTTTTGTCGACCGCCTGGCCGTCCGGCCCCTTGAGCCGGTATTTCATGTCCCAGATCTGCTGGGAGATGGATGCGACCTGGGGCATGGGATGTCTCGATCAGGAGCGATGTTCCGAGGGCGAAATAATGTAGGTTACCAGCCCGCGCAGGTCAAGAAATGTTCTCCATATGTTTTTCCGCAATATCGCGCAAGTGGTTGATGGAAATACGAATAAGTTAGTCGAAGTTAGGCAATCACCGTCTAGTCCGATCAATCTTCCTCGGAAAACTTGGCTGCATGGTCGGGGATGATCACGCCCGGCAGCTTGCGTGAGGTCCAGACGTGAATGGCTGAATTGAGGTCGAGGGGTTGGTCGAGGGTGCCGCCCTTGACGCTCATCGTTTCGGATCCGCCCGCGGTCTCATGCCAGACTCGCGATCCGCAGTCCGGGCAGAACTTGCAATCGAGAATGCGACCGCTGTCCGTCGGCCGCGACCAGGTCTTGACCTTGCCTTGCAGCAGCCGGAACCCGGTGCGCCGAACGATAAGCGACATGCCGAAGGCCGAGGCCGACTGCTTGCGGCATTCGCGGCAGTGGCAAACGTAAAGCGCTTCCGGCCTGGCGGTGATTTCATAGCGAACGGCGCCGCACTGGCAGCCGCCGGTGAGCGGTGATTGGGCGCTGGCTGCGATCATCGCGATCCTCCCTCGGTTTCAACCTTCGCCAGTCTCGTGCTCGCCCCTTCCAGCCTCTTTTCCAGCTCGGCCATGAAAGCCCGTCGCGGCAGGCCCGGCGTGATTGTCGGCAGGAACTCAAGCGTGATGGTGCCGGGCTTCTTGTGGAAGCTGCGCCGGCCCCAGAAGAGACCCGAGTTGAGCGCCACCGGCACCACCGGCAAGTCGAGCTGACTATAGAGGGCGGCGATACCCGGCTGAAATGGGCGATGGCCGCCGACCGCAACCCTCGTGCCCTCCGGAAAGATCAGGATATCGCGGCCCTGGTCGCGACGAAGCTTGGCGGCAGCCAGCATCTTCTTGAGGGCCGAGGCGCCGGCGCTCCTGTCGACCGCGATATGGCCGGCCTTCAGCAGGTAGAAGCCGAACAGAGGCAGGAACAGAAGCTCGCGCTTCAGGACATAGGCCGGGAGATGGAGATAAAGGGCGAAGATCAGGGTATCCCAGCTTGACTGATGCTTGGCCGCATAGATCGCCGGCCCCCGCCTGGCATGCTCAAGGCCCACCACCCGATGATCGAGACCGACCAGATGCTTGAGGAGCCAGAGAGAGACACGCACCCATTGGCGCCCGAACCAATAGGTCGCGACATAGGGCATCAACAGCACCGGCAGGAAGGCGATCATCGCCAGCGCCGTCCACAGGAAGAAGGCAAGATTGAAGGCGAGCGAGCGGATCGCCGTCATTGCCCGCTCTTGGTTCCGACAAGATCGGCGATGCTGAGGCGCAGGTATGCGGCAAGATATTTGTCGTACTCGTCGATCAGCAGCCCTGCGGTGCCGGGGGACCGCCACCAGTCTTCCCGGCGCAGCTGATCGGGAAATACGGGATGGACGGCGATTGCCACGTCGGGCATGGCGTGGCGGAACTCGAGCAGGCTGCGCGGCATGTGATAGTCGGCGGTGACGAGGCGCAGCGAATGAAAGCCCTCGGCCCGTATCCAGGCGGCCGTTTCGGCGGCGTTGCCCAGCGTGCTGTCGGCCGCGTGGCCGAGCACGATGCAGCAATCGACCAGGGCAAGCGAAGGCTTCTCGATGTCCCGCGGCAGGCTCGCGATCAAGTCGGCCAATCGCGTCTGGGCATTGACGCCGGAAATGAACAGCTTGCCGGCGAGCCCACGGACCAACAGGCGCACGCCTTCCGCCAGCCGCTCGCTGCCGCCGGTCGGCACCACGATGGCGTCCGTGTGGCGATCGGGATCCTCCACATGATCCGGCAGGCGGGTGACGAAAACGACGAGCCCATAGAGCCAGGCCGCGAAGATGACCGCGAGGAGGGCGGCGAGGCGGAGAAGGCCTCTCATGCGGCCGGTCCCAGGAGCGCCTCGACGGCGGCGGCCAGATCCTCATACACGGCCACCGGCAGGAGACGGCCAGGAATGCCCGCCGCCTGGGTGGCCCGGCCCTTGCCGCTTCGCACCAGGATGCGCCGGCAGCCTGCCGCGGCGGCGGCCTCGAGATCGACGATAGAGTCGCCGATCATCACCGTTTCGCCGGCCGAGATGCGGAACCGCGCCATGGCTTCCCGCAGCATGCCGGGCGCAGGCTTGCGTCGAGGGCCCGGCCTTTCGGGCGAATCGGAGCAATGGATAAGCGCGTCCAGGCGCGCGCGCACGCGCGCGAGTTCGGCCCGAAGCTTGTCGTGGATGCGATCCAACATGGTCTCGTCGATGACCCCGCGCCCGACCACGCCCTGGTTGGTGCAGACGACGACCAGGCGCCCGGCCTCGTTCAGCCGTCGCACGGCCTCGGCCGCTCCCGGCAGAAGCAGGAGCTCAGCCGGCGACTTGACGGAATCCGGACGGTCGGCGTTCAGCACGCCGTCGCGATCGAGGAGCACCAGACGCATGGCTTACATGAGTCGTTTCAGGGCACTGAGCACCGTATAGCGCACCGTCGCCACCGCTAGAAGCATGGCGCCGGGCGCCAGCATGGCGAAGGCGGCCCATTGCAACGGCGTGAGGCTCAGCTGCTCGGGTGAAACGCCGGGCAGCCAGCGCCGCGCCGCCTCGAACGCCGCGGCCGCCGCGACCGAGCCGGCGACTCCGCCGAGCAATGCCGGAACCAGGGCGTGGCGCTGGAACTGCCCGGCGATATAGCCGTCATGGGCGCCGATCAGGTGCAGGATCTCGATGACCCGCCGGTGGCTCGAGAGGCCGGCCCGGGTGACGAAGACGACGGTCGCCCCGGCCGCCGCGCCGATCAGCAGCAGCAGGCCAAGGGCGGCAAGATCGGCGGCTCTGGCCAGGCCGGCGATGGCGCCGCGCCAGCGGCCATGATCGTCGATGGAAGCGCCGGGCGAAGCGGCCCCGATCCGGCCCGTCAACGCGACGAGATCGATCGCGGCACCCGGCGCCGTGGCCACGGCGACCAGATCGGGCAATGGCAGATCGAGCGAGGCCGCCTCGGTGCCGAGCCAGGGCGAGAGCAGCCGCCATTTCTCGGCATCGCTGAGCAGAGTGGCGCTTGCCACGCCCGGCGTGGCGGCGATGACGGCCAGCACGGCCTGCTGGCGGGCCTCGGCCGCGGCTCTGGATTCTTGAGAGCCGGGCGGCAGTTCCACCGTGAAGGCCGATTCGAGGGAGCTCTGCCAGCGGGCGAGCAGGTTCTCCGTCGCCATTCGGCCGGCAAGGGCCAGGCCGGCCAGGAAGACCATGAATCCGACGATCGCCGGCAGGAAGACTCCGGCATCCCGGTCGGGGGGCAGGTCGTGGCGCAACATGGCTTCAGGCCTGGGCCGCGAGAGGCTCGACCGCGCGCAAATGGCCGTCCTCGATCCTCAGCTGCCGGTGGGGAAAGCGCCCGACCAGCGCCTCGTTGTGGGTCGCGATCACCACCGTGGTCCCGAGGCGGTTCAGCTCCTCGAACAGGTGCATGAGCCTGACGGCGCCGCTGTCGTCTACGTTTCCCGTCGGTTCGTCGGCAAGCAGCAGGTTGGGGCGGCCGATCACCGCCCGGGCGATGGCGACGCGTTGCTGCTGGCCGCCGGATAGGGTCGCGGGCAGGGCGTCCAGATGCTGGCCGAGCCCGACCCAAGAGAGCAGTTCGCGCGTGTTCTTGCGCAGCTCGGCCTCCGGCGTGCCGGCGATGCGCAAGGGAAGCGCCACGTTGTCCACGGCGGAGAGATGCCCCAGCAGCCGGAAATCCTGGAACACCACGCCGATACGCCGGCGCATGGTCGCCGTCTCGGCGCGGGTGAGGCCGGCAACGTCGCGGCCGAACAAAGTGGCCCGCCCGCTCGCCGGCTTCAGCGCCAGGTACAGCACGCGCAGCAGGGAGGATTTCCCGGCGCCGCTTTGGCCGACCAGAAAATGAAAGCTGCCCGGCGCCAGACTGAAAGAAACCTTCTGCAGAACGTCGGGACCGGCGCCGTAGCGCAGCAGCACATCCTCGAAGACAACCAAGCGGCGAGGTCCTTCGCGCGAGTCGGATTATACGCCGAGCATGGCACAGGCCCCGAGCCCACGCAAAGCGTGACCCCCTTCCACTCGGGGCCGCACGTGCTTAAGTTAACCGGCCATGGTCCGAGTCGATGATGCCTTCGACCGTAGCGGCTCCGTCCGAAGACCGGCCTATGGGCGGCTGGCGGCCGAGCCATTGTCTTTCGCGTTCTACTACCCGCGGCCGCCCGATCCGGCAAAACTGCCATCGGGCAACGGCCATGTGGTGCTGGTGATCCCAGCGTTTCTCAACAACGATGGCATCACCAAGCCGCTGCGAAAGTTTCTCGATCGCTGCGGGTATCGGACCTTCGGCTGGAATCTCGGCATCAATTGGGGTCCCACGCCTCATTTGCAGAGGCAGCTGCGCCGGCGGCTCGAGGAATGCGTTCGGCTCGAAGGCGGCCCGGTCAGCGTCATCGGCGTCAGCCTGGGCGGACTGCTTGCCCGCGACCTCGCCCATGACCGGCCCGACGACGTCGCCCATGTCATCACCATGGTCAGCCCCTTCCGTCTGCCCACGGCGACTCATCTGGAGCCCTTGTTCCACCTCTGCGCCCCCTTCTACGCCGACGGCTTCGATTCCGAACGCCTGGCCGCGCCCTTGCCCATGACGTCGACCGCGATATTCACCCGCGGCGACGGGCTGGTCGCCTGGGAGAGCTGTTGGGTCGAGGAGCCGGGCGGGGCGGCTTTCGAGCTCGCCGGCGCCCACTGCACGATCTGCCGAAATCCGCAGGCGCTGCGCGTGGTGGCGGAGCGTTTGGCCGAGCGCCGCGCCGGCGGGGCCTCGTCTTGCGCCCCGGCCAAGCCCCACTTATAAGCCACAGGCGAGATCTCCTAGCATCGCTCCGGCTGTCCCATGATCCTTAGCTGCCCCGCCTGCTCGACGCGCTATCTGCTCGAGCCTGCGGCCCTGGGGCCGAGAGGACGCCAGGTGCGCTGCGCCAAATGCGGCCATAGCTGGCAACAGACGCCGCCCGCCGACATGCCGCGGGAGGTCGATCTGTCGCTGCCCCCGCCGGGAACGCTCGCCCTGCCCGAGAGTGCCGGCCTTCGCGGCGGCAGCCGCAGGGGGCTGGGCCTGCCCCTCCTCATCCTCGTCCTTCTCGGTCTGGGTCTGTCGGGTGGGTACTTCTTCCGGGCCCGGATCGTCACGGAATGGCCCGGAACGGCCGCGATCTATGAACTGGTGGGGATCCCGGTCAGAATCCTCGGGGCCGGCCTCGAACTCACCAATGTCGCCTTCACCTCACGCCAGAGCGATGGTGCAACGGTCATCGACGTGCGCGGCGAGGTGTCGAACAGGACCGATCGGGAGATCACGCTGCCGCCGCTGCGCGTTATCCTGGGCGACGATCAGGACAAACCGGTCTCCTACTGGACCTTCACCCTCGACCGTTCGACCATCGCGCCGGGCGAGACGGTCGTTTTCAAGACCGAGGGCAAGAACCCGCCGACCGGCGCGAGCAAGCTCCACGTCACGTTCGCCGGCGCGGACTGACAGTTCGCGCCAGAGCAAGATCGGGTCAGCTTCTATCAAGCTGACCCGTGAATCCTGCTCTGGATGTTAGGTTTAGAGCCAGATTCATGTCTCAAGCCGATCAGGCTTGAGGCGATCAGGCTCTATGGCCGGCGTGCCAGGGCTGCGTAGATGCCGAGCCCGATCAATGTCGAGCCGGCGAGCCGGCGCGGCCACAGGCGCTGCGCCGCTCCCTTGAGGGCGCGCGCAAGTCCGGCGCCGGCGACCGCCACCAGCATGTCGCAGGGCAGCGCCGTCGCCGTGACGATGAGGCCCAGCAGCAGGAACTGAAGTGCGGCGGGTCCGCGCGCCGGCTCGACGAATTGGGGCAGGAAGGCGAGGAAGAACAGCGCCGTCTTCGGGTTCAGCATCTCGACCAGGGCGGCGTCGAAAAGCACCCGCGCCAACGGCCGCCGCGTCGACACCGCTGCCGTTGCCGCAGGCCGCTCCCGGACCATGCGGATGCCCAGATAAACCAGGTAGCCGGCACCGAGCAGTCGGATCGCATCGTACAGTCCGGGGGCGTATCTCAGCAGCGCAGCGAGGCCCATGACCGCCAGCGCGACGTGGAACAGATTGCCCAGCGCCAGGCCGAGGGCTGAAACCAAACCCGCCGACGGACCCTGGGCGAGGCTGCGGGACAGCACGTAGAGATTGGAGGGCCCCGGCGCGGCGTTCATGACGAACGCGGCCAGGGCGAAGAGAGCGAGATGGGGCAGGCTCGGCATGACGTGCTCCTAGTCTCCGGACTTCGCAGCCCGGCTCAGTACCTGATGGAGGTCGCTTCCTTCGCCGTAGGGCGACAGGTGAGCAGGGCGCGCGATGCCGGCCTTGAGGCGCGGATCGGGGATGGCTGCGCCGACGACCTGACGGATCGGTATGACGCCGGCCCAGATGGGAAGGTCGTAGTCCGGCTCGTCATCCACCGGCGGCCCGACCCGGATCTTGGCCGAGGCCTCGTCGATGGCCATGCCGAGAACCGCGGTCGCCTTCAATTCCTGCCCGGTGATCGGGCGCAGGCTCGCGTTGCGGCCAGGATAGAGCCGCTCGATGTAGGCCTCGACGGCGGCCTGCTTCTCGGCCGGTTCCTCGATCTTGCGGGCCTGGCCAAAAGCCATGACCGAGCGATAGTTGACCGAATGGTGGAAGCCGCTGCGCGCCATCACCAGGCCATCGAGAAGCGTCACGGTGAGGCATACCGGGATGCCGACCGCCTGGCTGCGCAGCATCCGGCTGGCGGCGGAGCCATGCCAGTAGAGGGCATCGCCGTGGCGCCAGTAGCCGGTGGGGGTTACGTATGGCTGGCCGTCGATGACATAGCCGATGTGGCTGAGGAAGTGGGCGTCGAGGATTTCATAGATCAGCGCCCGCTCCTGGCTGCCGCGCTTGGGGAGGCGCCGGACGCGCGAGCGGGGGCTGACGGGAAATCTGGAAGGAACATTCATGCAATAGCTCCTGGAACGGCAGGCTCACCTTCTGCGGGAACGCCGCCCGCCTGGCATGCCCCCGCGCATGCGTGGCTGCCATGCGGCGCCGGGACTCTCGTTCTGCTGCGCGGAACTGTAACATCCCGCGGTCCCGTTCACAGTTCCATTCCATCCGTGAGACATTCGGCCCGCCGATGATCGTTCCGTACCTGCAGCGGCGTGCGCCGAAGATGGCGGGGGTCATCCTGTCGGTGGCAGGCTATTCCATTTTCTCGCTGCAGGACGCGATGGTCAAATGGCTGGTGGCGAGCCACGCGGTGCCGCAGATCCTGTTCATGCGCAGCGCCACCATCGTGCTGCTTTGCCTTGCCATCGGCCGCCGGACGCTGCTGACTCAGATGCTGGCCTCGTCCAACAAGCGGCCGCTCCTCTTCCGCGGCGCTCTCATCCTGGTGGCCTGGTTCTGCTACTACAACGCCGCGCGCCATCTGCAGCTGGCCGAGCTGGTGACCATCTATTTCGCCGCGCCGATGTTCGTGACCGTGCTGTCCGTTCTGGTGTTGCACGAGAAAGTGCGCTGGCCGCGCTGGGCGGGAGTGAGCCTCGGCTTCGCCGGCGTCGTCATCGCCTGCCAGCCCGGCCGGCTGGGGCTGAGCATTCCGATCGGCCTTACCCTGCTCGCGGCCCTGGTGTGGGCCTACACCAATGTCCTGGTGCGCCAGATCAGCCGCCTCGAAACCACGATGATGCAGATGCTGTTTTCCAACGGCGCCTTCACCCTCGTCTGCGGGCTCAGCTTGCCCTGGGTCTGGACGCCGACCGCGCCGGCCGAGTACCTGCTGATGATGGCCCTCGGCCTCACCGGTGCCGTGGGCCAATACCTATTGTTCGAGGGATTTCGGCTGGCCGCGGCGTCCCTCGTCGCCCCGTTCGAATACGTGACCCTGCTGTGGGCTTTCTGCCTTTCCTACCTGATCTGGGGCGATATCCCCCATGCCGCCGTCTTCCTGGGCGCGGGCCTCATCGCGGCGAGCGGGGTGCTGGTGATGGTGGGCGAATGGTTGCCTGGGAAAGAGGAGACTGCCGCGACCGAGCCGGGGAAATAACAGCTCTCTATTGGGTCACGCCCGCCTCGGAGCCCCACCACTTCTCGCGCACGGCCTTGTAGTGCACGGTGGGATCGTAGTGCTCGACATTGAGCGCCATGGCGTCGGCCGTCATGTCGCCGATGGCGGCCTTGACCTGAAAGGCATTGACCGCCTGGTCGTGCTGGGCGTCGACCAGTTCCACCTGAGACTGGAACAGCTCCTGCTGGGCATTCAACACGTCGAGGAAGGTGCGGGTCCCGACCTTCTGCTCTTCTTCGGTGCCCTTGAAAGCGATCTCGTTGGCCTGGATCTGGGAGGAAAAGGAGGCGATGTTGGCCTGGGCGGCCTCCATGTTCTGCCAGGAATCGGTCGTGCTCTGGGTGACGCTGCGGACGGTCGCGTCGATCTGATTCTGGCGCTGACCGTAAGTCTGTTTGGCCTGGCGGATCTTGGAGAATTCGCCGCCGGCCTGGTAGAGCGGGATGGTCAGCGTGAGCAGCACCTGGGCGCCCTGCTGCCAGTCGCCTTGGAGCTGCTGGTCGTTGGCATCGAAGAGCTGGCCAGTCAGCGCCACGCTCGGCATCAATTCGGCGCGTGCCACGTCGACACCTGCACGGGCTGCCTCCCAATTGGCCTCGGCCGTCAGGATCTGCGGATTGTGCAGGTTGGCGAGGCGGAGCGATTCGTCCTGGTTCTCCGGCAGGCCTTGGACCGGCGGCGCGGCCTCCAGCGTGCCCGGCATTTCGCCCACCACTTGCTGATACTCGGCGCGCGAATTGGTCAAATTGGCCTCCGCCACGCTTTCATTGGCCACGCCCTGGGCCAGTCGGGCTTCAGCCTGGGCGACGTCGGTCTTGGTGGCGAGTCCGGCGTTGAGCTGGGCCTTGGCCTGGTCGAGGGCGGTGCTCAACACTTTGACGTTGCTTTGGGCGAGGCCGAGGTTGGCCTGGTCGCGCACCACGTCCAGATAGGCCGTCGCGGCCGCCAGCAACACCTGTTCTTCCACGTTCATCAGATTGGCCCGCTCGGCGTTCACCAGATAGTCCGCCTGGCTGATGGCCGCGTCGGCACGGCCGCCGGTCCACAGGGGCTGGGAGACGCCCAGCGAGATGCTGCGCTGCCAAAGGTCTTGCTCTCCGACCTTGCTGGCGTCCAGCTGCTCATAGCCGACATCGCCCGAACCGGTCACCGTCGGCCGGCGCAGCGCGATTGCCTGGGGCAGGCCTTCGTCCGTGGCCCGCAATTGCGCGCGCTCGGCCTGGAGCGTCGGATTGGCGAGATAGGCCTTGTCGAGCGCGTCCTGGAGCGTATCGGCGTAAGCGCCGGCAATTGGGAGCAGGCAAAGGGCCGCTCCCAGCAGCAATGCTTGTCTCATGGCTATCGCTCTCTGTCCCGAAATTCGCATCGCCGCGTTGACCGCCTGCGCAGCCGAAGGAGTTCCTAGCCTGCCACGCATCGCGCCCGGCGCAAAGTGGTTCCGTCGGAATCGGCCGCTACCAGCCTCTCGCGGGCTCATCGGGCGGCTTCCATGGAGGCGAACGCGGTCGCCCTGACACCCTTGAGGGCGGCGCGATGATCTTTGGCGAGCACGGTATAGACGGCGGGCAGTACGAACAACGTGAAGAGCGTGCCGATGGACATGCCCGAGACGATGACCAGTCCGATGCTGAACCGGCTGGCCGCGCCGGCGCCGCTCGCCAGCAGGAGCGGTATCAGGCCGACGACCATCGCCGCGGTGGTCATCAGAATGGGCCTCAAGCGCACTTGGGCCGCCCGCTCGATCGCCGTGCGCCGGTCGAGTTTCTCCTGTTGCTGCAGCTTGTTGGCGAATTCGGTCATCAGAATGCCATGCTTGCTGATGAGACCGACCAGGGTCACGAGCCCGACCTGGGTGTAGATGTTGAGGGTTGCGACCCCGAGGAACAGCGGGAACAGCGCGCCGCAGATCGACATGGGCACGCTGATGAGGATCACCAGCGGATCGCGCAGGCTCTCGAACTGGGCCGCCAGCACCAGATAGATGATGATGATGGCGAACACGAATGTGACCGCAAGCTCGCCTCCCTCACGGACGAATTGGCGGGATTCCGACAGGTAGTCGTGGTTGAAGCTCGCCGGCAGCAGATCCTTGGCCGTCTGCTCCAGGAAGGCGACCGCCTGGCCCATGGTCACGCCGGGCATGGGCACGGCCGAGAACGTGGCGGAATTCAGCTGGTTGTACTGGGTAAGGGCATTGGGCTCGATGTCGGTCGAGACCGAGACCACGGTGGAAAGCGGGACCGAGGCGCCGCCGCCGGTCTTGACGTAATAGCGCGAAAGTTCCTCCGGGCCGAGGCGCGAGGCGCGGGGCACCTGGGGAATGACCTCGTAGGAGCGGCCGTTGAGGCTGAAGCGGTTGACGTAGTTCTCGCCGACGAGAAGGGCGAGCGTGTCGCCGACATCGGCCATGGTGATGCCGAGGTTATTGGCCTTGGAGCGGTCGATGGTGACCCTAACGACCGGACTGTTGTAGTCGAGGTCGCTGTCGACGACGATGAAGAGGCCGCTGGCACGGGCCTTCGCCTTAATCTTCTCCATGAGCTTGAAGACATGGGTGTAGCTCTCGGGCGAGCTGATCACCAGCTGCACCGGAAGCCCGCCCTCCGAGCCCGGCAAGGGCGGCAGATTGAAGGCGAAGACGTTCATCCCCGCGACTTGACCCAGTTTCCCTTGGACGATCGGGGTCAGCTGCTGGACCGAGCGCTTCCGTTCTTCCCAGGGTTTCAGGATCATGCCCGAGATGCTGCTGTTGAGTCCTTGGTAGCCGCTGACCACGAAGGTTGCGGAGGTCTCGGGGAACGACTTGTAAATGTCGTCGACCTGCTTGCTGTAGAAGTCGGTGTAGTCGAGATTGGAATATTGCGGGCCTTTGCCGACGGCGAACACCACGCCCTGGTCCTCGGGCGGCGCCAGTTCGGCGCTGGAATGGAGGTAGAGGAAGACGACGCTGGCGATGACCGCGGCGGCGAACAGTGCGGTCACCGATCGGTAGTCGAGGGAGGAGACAAGGCGCCGGCCATACCAGCGGGTGACCGCAGAGAAGAATCGGTCGACCCGCTTCGCAAACCAGCCCTCGGACATCTCCCGGGTCAGCAGAACGGAGCACATCATGGGCGAGAGCGTGATCGCGATGATGCCGGAGATGATCACCGCGCCGGCCAGCGTGAAGGCGAATTCGCGGAACAGCGTGCCGGTGAGGCCGGAGAGGAATCCGATCGGCGTATAGACCGCGGCGAGGGTCAAGGTCATGCTGACCACCGGACCTGCGATTTCCCGGGCGCCCATCACCGCGGCCTCGATCGGCGGTTTTCCCTCTTCGATATGCCGGTAGATGTTCTCGACCACGACGATGGCGTCGTCGACCACCAGGCCGATCGCCAGCACCATGGCCAGCAGGGTGAGGAGATTGATGCTGAATCCCAGCGCCAGCATGATGATGCAGGCACCGACCAGCGACAGCGGAATGGTCACGGTCGGGATCGCGACGGCGCGCAAGGTGCCGAGGAAGAGGAAGATCACCACGACGACGATGCCGAGCGCCTCGAACAGCGTGCGCTCCACCTCGCTGATGGAGGAATTGATGAACTTCGTCGAGTCATAGACGATGTTCATGGTCACCGTCGGCGGCAAGCCGTGCTCGATGACCGGCTGCAGGGCCCGGATGTCACGCACGATGTTGAGCGGATTGCCCGTCGGCGTCGCCTGGATGCCGATGAAGACCGCCCGCTCGCCGCTCATCATGACGCTGGAATCGGTGCTTTGAGCGCCCAGGTCGACGGTGCCGATGTCCTGCAGGCGAACCAGGACGCCGCCTTGGGATTTGACCACCATCTGGCGGAACTGCTCGACGCTGGTAAGGCCGGTGTTGGCGGTGACGTTGGCGACGGTGAAATAGCCCTTGGTCTGACCGGGCGCCGACTGGAAATTGTTGGCCTGTATGGCGGCCGAGACGTCGGAGGCCGAGACGCCGCGCGCGGCCATGCGCAACGGGTCGAGCCAGACCCGCATGGCGAACGTCTGGCCGCCGAGAACCTCGGCATTGGCGACGCCGTCCACGGTGGCGAGCAGGGGCTGGACCACGCGGCCCAAATAGTCCGTGATCGCCGCGCCCGACAGCGCGGTGCTGGCGAAGCCGATATACATGACGTCGGTGGTCTGTCCGGTCGTCTTGGTGATGACGGGATCGTTCGATTCCTTCGGGATCAGGTATTTGACCTGCTGCACCTTGGCCATGACATCGGTCATGGCCCGGTTCGGGTCATAGTTCAGCCTGATATAGGCTGACACGGTGCTGGTCCCCTGGGTCGACGACGAGGTCATGTAGTCGATGCCCTCGGCGGTGGCCACCGCCTGCTCGATCGGCTGGGTGATGAAGCCCTGCATCAGCTCCGGCGAGGCGCCCGGATAGGAGGTGCTGACGGTGATCACCGTGTTTTCCAGCCGCGGGTATTGGCGGATCGGCAGGTCGAAGAAGGCACGCAGCCCGATCAGCAGGATCAGGAGGCTCACCACCGTCGCCAGCACCGGCCTGCGAATGAAAAGATCGGTGAACTTCATTTCTCTCGCTCTGACTGACTAGGCCTGGCGGTTCGGATGAACCAAGTTGGGCACTTGAGGGGGGTATCTCAATTGACCGGCACTGTCGCCGGCTTGGCGATCGACTCGCTGTTGGTCAGCACCGCTTCGGCGCCATTCTGCAACTTGAGCTGGCCGACGGTGACGACCAGGTCCCCCGGCTTGACGCCGTCGAGGATGGCAACCTTCCCGTCATGGCGGTCACCCGACTTCACGAAGGTCTGCACCGCCTTGTAGACGAGCTTGCCGTCGATCTGCCGGCCCGCCGGGGTCAGCAGGAAAACCGACTCGCCATAGGCCGTATAGTCCACCGAGGTTTCCGCCACGGTAGTCACGTGGGGAACGGCCGGAAGGACGACGCGGGCGACCGCGAACATGCCCGGCAACAGCAGATGGCCGGGATTGTCCAGGGTAGCCTGCACCTTGATGCTGCGCGTCGTGGGATCGATCTGCGGCTCGATCGTCGTCAGCTTGGCCGGGAACACCCGGTCGGGGAAGGAATCGACTCGCACCTCGATGTCCTGGCCCACGGCGAGGTCGGAGCGCGCCTGCTCTTGCAAGGTGAAGTCGGCATGGAGAGTGTCGAGATCCGTCAAAGTCACGATGGCCGTGCCAGCGCTCAAGTATTGACCAAGGTCGACCTGGCGGACGCCGAGGTCGCCGCTGAAGGGTGCGCGGATCAGCTTCTGGGCGATCGTCGCCTGAATCCTGGCGATCCCGGCCTCTGCCACCTCAAGCTCGCTCTGATTCTGGTCGACGGTTTGTTGCGAGGAGAACTGCTGCTTGGCAAGCGTGCTGTTGCGGGCGAGGGTCAACTGGGCCATATGGGCCTGGGCCACGTAATTGGCGAGGTCGGCCCGCTCCGGTTCGTCATTGAGCTGCACGAGAGGGTCGCCTGACCTGACCGTGCTGCCGGACTCGAACATGATCTTGGTGACCCGCCCGCTGACCTCGGGCGAGACCGTCACCTGGTGGACCGCCACGATGCTGCCGATGCCTTCCAGATAGCGCGCCATGGGCTCGCTGGCCGCGGCCACCGCCATGACCGGGGTCGGCGCCGGACGGTTGTTGGCGAAGAATTGGGCGATCATCTTTTGCCGGAACTGGTCGAACCCGTAGATGCCGCCCAGCACGACCGCAAGCAGGACTGCCATGATGACGAGCCTGACCACGAGCTTGCGCCGGCTCGGGCGTGGCCGCTCGGGGAGGGTCGGTTCTATGGCACTTTTCGAAACCGGCATGTCCATTCGACAGAGACTCCTTGAGACCGACAGCGGGTCCGGCGTCAGACTGGCCGCGGCCGGGACTCGCCGGGCCGCCGGCTGGCCGGCGGACGAGCCGCGCCATTGAGGCGGCCCTGGTGAGGCTTGGACTTGAAGCCGTGACCTTTCGCATTCAAGGGTTCGCGGTCCGTTGCCAGGGCCGACGGCGCGTCAGGCCGGTAATGGCGGGCAATGGCCCGCTCGGTAAGGCCCATGCCGCGCAGGCAGAAGCAGGCTGCCTCGGCAATCACCGCCTCCAGGTTGCCGGTGCGCGGAAAGACGTCGCTGCCCGATAGACGCCCGAGCGCGATATGCGCGGCGACGTGATGGGCGAACCAGAAGGCCTCTGCCGGATCGATCCCGTCGCGGCGCATGTCGCCCGCCCGTCGGGCTGCGGCCATGCTGGCGGCGAAGACCGGCAGCACCGTTCCGTGGATGCGTGACATCAGGATACGGGCGTATTCGCCGTCCTCGATCAGGCTTTGCAACACCAGGCGCTGGCGGGTGCCAAGCGTCGAGGGATCGCCGATCTCGCCGGCGACCAGCAGGCGGAACAGCAGATGGATCATGTGAACCAGGGTCGCGGTCGAGGGCGGCAGCGCCTCCAGCCGGTCGAGATCCGGGTCGCCCCGGCAGCAGAGCTCGAGAATCTCCTCGTAGAGCGCGGCCTTGTTGGGGAAATGCCGGTAGAGCAACGCCTCGGAGACTTGGGCGATTTCCGCCACCTCCTTGGTCGTGGTCCCAGCGAAGCCCTTGCGCGCGAAAAGCGGCATGGCGATCTCCACGATCGCCCGCTTGCGCTCCGCCGCATCCATGCGTCTGCCTGCCATGGCGGGGGAACTTAGTGATTACTCACTTACTGTCAAGTTAGCATTTTGAGGATGTGGTTTTAGATCTTCTCAAGGACCGGACGTGCGTGACAAATATGTCGTGGGAGCAATGTTGCTTGACCAACCGGATTCGAGCCCGACTCCGCCATTCAGCGAAGCCGGGCTCGATCGGGTCAGGCGCCGGCATTCCGGCGCGGGTCGGTCAGGCGCTCGCTTTGGCTTCGGCGGCGAGCGTGGCGCGCACGGCAGGCCGGGCGCCGACGCGGTCGAAATAGGCCTTCAGCACCGGCCATTTGGCGAGGTCCATGTTGGCGTAGCCGGTCCAGCTGAGGATCGTATAGAGATAGGCATCGGCCACGCTGAAGCTGCCCATCAGGTAGTCCTTGCCCTTGAGGACGCCGCTGAGGAAGTCGAAGCGGGCCGAGAGATTTTCCCTGACGACCGCCTTCCACTCGTCGCTTGCCTTGGGGTTGAACATCGGGCCCATCCCCTTGTGGATCTCGGCCGCGATGTAGTTGAGCCATTCCTGAAGGCGGTAACGATCGGTGCTGCCAGCCGGAGGCGCGAGTTTCGCCTCGGGCTTTCGGTCGGTGAGGTACTGCACGATCACGGCACCCTCGGTCAGGACCTTGCCGTCATCCATTTCCAGGGCCGGGACCTGGCCCTTCGGATTGATCTGGCGAAAGTCGGCGCCGGACTTGGTCTTCTTGCGCTTGAGATCGACCGTTTCGGATTGGAAGGGGACGCCCAGTTCGTTGAGCACGATGTGCGGCGAAAGCGAGCATGCGCCGGGGCTGAAATAAAGCTTCATGGATTTTCGTCTCCTTTGTCATCGGAATGGCGAGGTTGGGCGATGGACCGCCGGAACGACGCGCCCCGGCGGGCCAGCGACGGTGCCGCGACGGCCGGGCACAAGATAAAATGGCATCCGCTGCGGCCGTCTCAAGCCCCCGTAGGCTGAAGCGAGGACGCATTTCGTGCCTTGGTTTCAGGCGGGTTACGTAGGGCCGACGCGCCTAGCCGGGGAGCAGCCCAAATTCCAACCAATCGGTCCGTTTGATCACAAAAGTTTCACGCGGCGAATGGCCCGGCTGCGCGGAAAAATAGAGCAGCACTCTCGGTTCGCGCTTAAGACATTGCGGGGCTCGGGCCGATGCGAGAAACCAGCCTTGTCGGCGCACCCGTTGCGCTGCAATCGCTCGGCACTTCGGCGATCAAATGAGCCGTTCGAATTGACCATAGAGGATCATTCGTAATACGGTGCAACCAACAGAAAATTGTGGCGACAATTGTCATACAATAGTGCCGGGAATGCATTCCTCGGTTTCACTTCGCCTTCACCTGTATCGCACCATAGTTCTTGCCTTGCCGGTTACCGTGGCAAGGGCCGGACTCGTTCTCATGCTCAGCGTGGACAGCATGCTGGCCGGGCGCGCCGGCGGCAACGAGCTCGCCTACATGGGCATCAGCATGGTGCCGCAGCTCATCATGCTGACGACCGGCGTCGGACTTCTGGTCGGAACGCTGGTTCTGGCCGCCCAGGCCCGCGGCGCCGGCCGTCCGGACGAGTGCGGCCGGATCTGGCGCCTGGCCCTGCTGTTCGCCGGCGTGCTTGGCCTCGCATTCGCCGTCCTGCAATGGCATGGCGACTTTCTCCTTCGCCTGTTCGGGGAGGACGAGGAGATCGCAAGGGGCGGCGGGGAGGTCTTGCGCATGTGGGCGCTCGGCACGCCGGGCTTCATGCTGTACATGGCCACCTCCTCGTTCATGGAAGGCATCAGCCGTCCGCGCGCGGCGATGTTCATCGTCATCGCGGCCAATGTGATGAACTATGGCCTCGGTCGCGCGCTGGTCTTCGGCCATCTGGGGCTGCCGACCATGGACGCGGCGGGCGCCGCGCTGGCGACGTCGATAACGCTCTGGCTCATGTTTCTGGCCCTCTCGATCCATGCCTTGCTCATGCGCGACGCCAGGCAGCTCGGCGTTTGGGCACCGCTCGCCGGTCACGTGCATCTCGTGGGCAAGATGCTGCTGCTCGGCCTGCCGGTGGCACTCTCGGTCGTGTTCGAAACCGGGGCTTTTTCGGGTGCCGCGGTGATGGCGGGCTGGCTCGGCGCCACGCAGCTCGCCGCCTACCAGTTGTCGAACAACGTGATTTCCTTCCTCTACATGATCTCTCTGGGTCTCGCGACGGCGGCGGCGGTGCGCGTCGGCAACGCTTCGGGATCCGGCGATCATGGCGGCGTCGCCAGGGCCGGCTGGATCGCCGTGGGCCTGGCCTTTTTCGTCATGCTCGCGATCGGGCTGGCTATCGCCCTGTTCCGTCTCGACGTCGTCGCGCTTTATACCGCCGACCCCGATGTTACCGCGGCCGCGGCTCCGGCGCTTGGCCTGCTCTGCTTCCTCGTCATCTTTGACAGCACTCAGGCCGTGCTCATGGGCGCGCTCCGCGGCGCCGGCGACGTACTGGTGCCAACGGCCATGTATGCCGTGGCCTTCGGCGGCTGTGCGATTCCCCTATGTTACTACTTCGGCTATCGCCAGAGCGGCAGCACGACCGGGCTGGTCGCGAGCCTGATCGCGGGACTCGTCGTCGCCGCCCTGCTCCTGGCGCTTCGCTTCGTCATCATCGCGCGGCGACGCCCCGTTGCAGTTCACGCTTAGCCAATATCGAGCTCGGCCAATTCGAGGGTCTTTTCGATCATCTCCGGATGCTCCACGGAGCTCGCCAGCAGCGAAGGCTTGGATTGCGACTCTCGCTTGCTGCGCGCGATGTGATCACTAGAGATGCGGTCGAACCAGCCCCGGCGCATGATGCGCAGCCCGGGCGCGTTGATCAGGCCGTCGGCCCGGAACATGGCGTAGTTCTCGTTGTTCTTGCCGAGCTCCCTATCGAAGCCGGGCAGCAGCCGTGCCAGCACGGCTGCCGGCAATTCCGCCGAAGGTTCGACGTGCAGGATGTAACGCCTGGCGCCCAGCTCGGCGACGACCTGGAAATGATGGACGGTGATGCCGAGCTCGCGGCTGATGCTTCCCATCGTGCTCGTGACATGGTCCACGGTCACCATCTCGCCCTGGATGTTCTGGACGTTGCCGCCCTTGTAGAGGAAGCGGACCGTGGGCGATCCGGCTTCCCTAGGGCCGACACGGATCACGTCGTTCATCGCGTAGCGATAGAGCCCGCCCGTCGTGGTGATCACGACGTGATAGTTTTCCCCCGGTTCGATCTCATGGGCCAGCAAGGTCCTGGCGTCGGGCCGGCCGAATTCATGCTCGGGCACGAATTCGTAGAAATTGGCGTGCAATGTCAGGACGCCGTCGGGATTGTCGTCGTTGAGCGGGATCGAGAACACGCCCTCGCTCGCCATATAGCCGGCGTCGCGGAAGCGCAGGCCGGGGGCGCACCATTCGCGCAAGCGCGGCGCGAAATGCCCCATCGAGCCGCCGATCCAGCAGCCGAGCACGTGGAGATCCGGCCAATAGTCGGCCGGCCGCAGAAGGCCGGCGCGGGTTCTGGCCTTGGCAAGAGCGCGCGCCCGGCGCGGGTTCGGGAACAGGGTGTTGAGCGCATAGGCCCGGATGGGATCGGGGATATCGAAGCGGTTGGCGAGGGTGCCGTCGTGAATATCCTGAATCAGCGATTCGCTCTGCTGGTCGCAGAATTCGAAAGCGGCGAGCAGGCTGCTGGGGTTCCCGGTGCAGGCGAAGCTGCAGCTCTGCTCGAGGGCAAAGCGCAGCAGCGCATAGCGGCGGGCCTCCAGACTTTCGATGTGATAGAGGTCGTAGGGATGGCTGTAGCGTCGGCGAAGGTTCGAGGGCAGCCGGAAGTAAATGTTCCCCGAAACCGATCCGTAGGGCTGGCGTCGCTCGGTGTAGCCGTCCACGCCGGCGTTCAGGATGGCGAAGACCCGGCCCTTGAGCAGGCCGGGATTGTCCAGGACGTTCTTGTAGATCCACATGCGATGGGTGAGCTTCGCCGAGGCCTGGCAGCGCCGGGTGAAGGGAATCATCTTTGGCTTGCCGGTCGTTCCCGTCGTGCGATGGAAAAAGAACGGCACGTCGTGGGTCAGCACGTTGTCGCGCCCATCGACGACGCGGTCGACATAAGGGGCGATGTCGGACCATTGGCGGATCGGCACCTGCCGCTGATAGGCCTCCACGGTGCTGGCGGTACGGAAGCCATGCTCGCGGCCGAATTCCGTATCGGTGTTGCGATGGAGAATGTCCTTGAGCAAGGCCGTCTGCGTGTCCTTGGCCGCGCCGTACTGGCGCATGAAAAGATCGAAATCCCTCCGCAGGCCGGGCCTCGTCGATTGCGCAACTTCTGCCATGGCTTGCTCCTTCGCCGTGACTCTCTTGACCGGTTTGGTCGTCTGCAAACCGCCTGCCCGGCTCTTGCGGGCGCCTCGGGCTGACGGACGATCTGCCGGAACCGGGTCGCAATGGGCCAGTCTGTCGAGCGTCCTGCGCGTCACTTCGACGGCGCGCTCCCACACCATGTCGCGCCAATCGTCCCGGTCGGGATAGAACGCCTGGCGCAGCTGAGCCGTGATGGCGCGGCCCTCGGCGCTGTCCGGTTTGCCATGGGTATAGAGCCAGTTGTCGGCCCGAAGTGCCTCGCGCACCTCGATCAGGGGCGAGGAGCCGAACTCCAGCGTGATGCCGGTGACCGCGGCCAGCGGCAGGGACTCGTCGACCCCGATGTTGGTATCGCCGAGGACCGTGGCCGAACTCGAACTGCCTTCCTCGCTCGACGTCGCCTCGGCGCCATACCAGTCCTTCACCCGCTGGAAACCGGGGTGGTGCGTCAGGTGATTGTTGATGATTTCACCCACGCCATAGGGACCGAGGCCGGTGTGCAGATCGATGAAGGCGACGACCCTGGCGGCGCCGGCCTCTCGGCGAAGGATTTCGCGGAAGATCAGATTCGACCAGACCGGCGCGCGGCCGCCGAAGAACAGGCCGGCGGGGTCGGTGTATTGGCCCTGGCTGACGGCGGCTTGGAGTGCCATGGCGCCGTTGGCCTCGGCGTAGGCGTCCAGAATGGCATTGGCGGCAGCCTGGCCGGCGGGACTCCAGTCCTTGGGGCAAATCGCCTCGCGCAGCGCCTCATAGTCCGGGTTGCGCGGATGGGGGCGCTTGTGATCGACGAAGTTCCGGTTGAGGTCGACGTTGCCCTCGGTCACGCGCCGGCACCAGGCGAATCCGCTGGGATTGATCGCGTGGATCATCAGAATGGCAGTGCCGTCCGGGCGTTCCGCTGCGAGGCCGCTGTCGAGGAGGCCGACTTGCAGGCCCGAACCGCAGAAGCATTCCACGCCATGGGTTCCCGAAAGCAGGATGAGCAGACGTTCGGCGTGACTGGGACCAAGCCAGGCGGATTCGGTCGATAGCGTGACGCCGGCTGGCGCCGGCGCCGGGTTCCTAAAAGTGGAAAGCCTCGCCCCAGCGTCCCGTGCGGCATCACGGAACTTTGCCTGAGCCTCCGCGAAACTGGAAGAGAAATAATGCGAAAGATTCATTAAGACATTTCTATCGAAAGTTACCGCATGCAGGCGCAAATGGTGAACCGAAGCTAACTTATCAACTCGATGTAATGCGAGACCAGAGAATTGCAGCGGCCCGCCTGGGCGTTTGCGATGGATGCGCAGACCTGGGCAGGCCGCAGGAAGTGCCGATCGATTCCGGATCGGCCGCTTGTTTGCGCGGCGCTGGCCAGCGCCAGGAATACGGGTTAGTCTCGGACCGATGAGCGAGGCATTCCTTCGACTTAAGGGGGCGCGAATTACCGGCCAGGCGTCGACACGACGCCTGGTGCCGTTGATTCGCACTCAATGCCCCCCTTTGGAGACCGAATGCCATGCCTTCCGACGACGACTGTCGTACTTCCCCTAAAGCAGCGCCCTTCGGCACCGAAGCTGCCGAACCCGTCTTCTGCCTCTCGCTGCTGAGCCTGCCCGAGATCGGGATCCTCGCCCGCGTGGTCCAGCAGCTGGCGCGCCTCCAATTGCTCCCCGTCAGCTGGCATGTCGCCGATGGCGGCGCCCATCTGCTGATGGACTTGCAGATTGCTGGCGTGGCCCCGCAAGAGGGCGAACGGCTGGCCGAGGCGATGCGGCGCATCGTCGGCGTCGAGGAGGTGCTGACCGCCCGGACCATGCGGCGACGCGCCGCTTGATCGCCTAGCCGCGCCGGTCGTAGCCTTCAGCAGCAAGGAGCATTGGATGAGCGAGCGGATTTTCGTTGACGAAGCCACCATCGAGGCCTTCCGGCAGGATGGCGCGGTCCCCTTGCGCGGCTTGTTCACCGACTGGATCGACACGCTCCAGGCGGGTGTCGAGAAGAACCTCGCCGCGCCCAGCGCCGACGTGCGCATCTACGAGGGAAGCGGCGGCCGCTTCTTCGGCGACTATTGCAACTGGGATCGGATTCCCGAATACCGGGACTTCGTCTTTCATTCGCCGGCCGCAAAGCTGGCTCAGCGCCTGATGGGCTCCAAGACCGTGCGCCTGTTCCATGAGCATGTGCTGGTGAAGGAGCCGGGTGCCGACGTACCTACCCCCTGGCATCACGATCAACCCTATTACTGCGTCGATGGCAGGCAGAACGTGAGCCTTTGGGTCACCCTGGATGCGGTCGCCCGGGACACGGTCCCCGAATTCATCGCCGGTTCCCACGCCTGGGGCCGCTGGTTTCAGCCCGAGCGCTTCAACCGCACGCCACTCTTCACCGACGATCGCATGGAGCAAATTCCCGACATCGAGGCCGAGCGGGACAGGTACCGAATCCTCGGCTGGGATCTCGAGCCGGGGGACGCCGTCGCCTTCCATTTCCTGACTCTGCACGGGGCGCCGGCGAACCATTCGAAAAGCCGGCGGCGGCGCGCAGTCTCGACCCGGTGGCTCGGCGATGACGCGGTGTTCGCCCAGCGCAAAGGCGTCACCTCGCCGCCCTTCCGCGGCCTCACTCTGAAGCCCGGCGACGCCATGGAGGCGCCCGAATTCCCCCTCGTCATCGGGGGTTGAGACGGGCCTTCAATATTGCAATTTCGGATCGATCCGGTTGAGAAGCGGGCGGCCGGCGAGGAAGCGCGCGCAATTGCGCAGCAACAGGTCATAGTTGCGGGGCATATAGGCGTCGCGATCGTCCGAGGAGACATGGGGGACGATCAACAGATTCGGTGCATCCCAGAGAGGTGAATCCTTGGGCAACGGCTCCTCCTCGAAAACATCGAGGATGGCCCCGGAAAGCCGACCGCCTTTCAGGGCCACGACGAGAGCCGCTTCGTCCACCAGGCCGCCGCGCCCGACGTTCACCAGGCCCGCGCCCGGCTTCAGCAGTGCAAACTCCCGCCGGCCGATGAGGCCGCGGCTGGCGCCTGTGAGAGGCGCGGCCAAATAGAGGAAATCGGCCTTGGGCAGCACGCGTCCCAGCCGCTCCACGGGCAGGACCCGGTTGGCATGGGCACTCGGCTTGCCCGAGCACGTGACTCCAATCACCTCGAGGCCCAGGCGCCTGGCGCTTGCCGCCGCGGCGCTGCCCATGCCTCCCAAGCCGACGATGACCGCCGTCTTGCCGGCGATGAGGGGGGTGAGCCGCGGCTCCCATTGGTGCTTGCGCTGGGCCGTGGCGAAGAACGTCATGTGGGAATGGAGCATCAGCAGCGCCATGGTGGCGAATTCGCCGTGCTTGGGGCCGTGGACACCGCTGCAGTTGGTGAGCTTGACCTTGGCGGGCAGCCAATCGAGGGGAAGGAGATGCTCGATCCCGGCGCCGGTGAGCTGAATCCATTTCAACGCCGGCGCCCGCGCGCCCAGGTCGGCTGTGGGAAACTTCCAGCCCACCAGGACCTCGGCCTGGGCGAGCTTGCTTGCCAACTCCTTCGCGTTCGCCGCGAAAGAGACCTTGAGCTTGCTTGCCACCTCGGGATAGCGGCGGGCAATGGTCCGGAACTCCGACTTGACGAGGGCGGTTGGCATCAGTTCCGAAGCCGGCTGGTCGATCAGCACGCGCAGCATCTTTGGCACCTCATTGTGGGAATGTGAGAGCGGCGAAGCCGGCCCGCGATCCGATCAGGGTCCTATCAGTCCGACCTGTTTGTAGTGGCCGTCCTCGACGACGAACTCGCCGATGACGCCGGCAACGTCGCCGTTCCGGTCGAAATTGCAGTCCCCGCTCGCCGCTTCGTAGGTAATCCGCTTGCGCGCCTTGATGACAGAGACGGCGCGCTCCCAATCGGCGGGGCCGATGACGGCGCCCCCGGGCGCACATAGCCCCCGCAGGGCATCGCGAATCCTGCCATGGTCGAGGGAGCCGGCCTTTTCGATCGCGAGCGCCGCCAGGAACGTGGCGTCATAGGCCTGCTGGATATAGAGCTTGTTCTCCGTCGTCTGATAGGCGGCGGCATAGGCGGTTTCAAATTTCTCCGCCGACGGCGAGGCGGGTGGCGGGACAGGCGCGGTGAACAAGGCGGTTTTCAGCTTCTCCGCCCCCACCTGCTCGATCAAGAGATCGTCGCGCAAGGAATCGGGCCCGATGAACCGGGTGAAAAAGCCGCCCGCAAGCGCCTCCTTCACCAAGGTGATGCCACCGGCGGCGGCGAAGGCGATCAGCACCAGGGCCTGGGGTTTGCCCCTGGCGAGAATGGCGAGTTCGGCTCCGTAGGTCGGCCGATTCTCCTCGTGCTTCAGGTCGGCAGCAAGCTTGCCGCCCAGCCTCAGGTAAGCCGCGCGAAAGGCATCGGCGATCGCGACCGTATAGTCGTTATCGGCGTAAGTGAGGGCGACGCGCCGCAGTCCCTTGGAAATCAGCAGGCGCGCCAACACGCGACCTTGATAGGCATCGCTGGGCACCAAGCGGAAGACCCGGTCGTTGTCCTTGAGCGCCGTCAAGGCCGGCGTGGTCGCGGTCGGCGAGATCTGCGCCACGCCCGCCGGACCGATCACGCTGAGGGCCGAGGCCAGGGTTGTCCCGGCGAGCAAGGGACCGACGACGATCGACACGTGCTCGATCCTGACCAGCTTGTCGGCGGCAGTGACTGCCCCATTTGCGGTGCCCTGGGTGTCGGCGAGAACGGTCACCAGCTTGCGGCCGTCGAGGATTCCGCCCTGGGCGTTGACCTGGTCGACGGCGAGCCTGGCCGCGTCCAGCATCGGCGGCACGAAATTGGC
>Ga0265313_10000932_pt1 | contig 29166 bp, 27 predicted proteins | sample 4123metaG_FD_203122 | JGI IMG/M metagenome (GOLD analysis project Ga0265313, IMG submission 203122) | Rhizosphere microbial communities from Carex aquatilis grown in University of Washington, Seatle, WA, United States - 4-1-23 metaG | ecosystem: Host-associated > Plants > Roots > Rhizosphere >...
GCGCTGACCCGGTGGTTCAACCCCCTCCTGTCCTCCCCCTTTCTGGGGGAGGGACCCGACTGCCTGGGCCGGTGACCCCGGGCCGCTTGAGCTTCTTGCGCTCGGCCTCGCATTGCGGCCGGCAGACGCAGCCGGCGACGTGATCGTTCACCAGCCCCATCGCCTGCATGAAGGCATAGACGGTGGTGGGGCCGACGAAGCTGAAGCCGCGCTTCTTCAAATCCTTGCTCAGCGCCCGCGAGGCCTCGGTTTCGGCGGCCACGGTGCCGTGGGTGGGCGCCGCGCCCGGCTTGGGCTCAAAACCCCAGACATAGGCGGCGAGGCTGCCGAACTCATTCTGGATGGCAAGCGCGTGCTTGGCGTTGTTGATGGTCGATTCGATCTTGCCGCGATGGCGGATGATGCCGGCGTCCTGCAGCAGCCGCTCGACGTCGGGCTCGCCCATGCGCGCGACCCTGGCGATCTCGAAGTCGCGGAACTGCATGCGGAAGCGGTCGCGCTTGCGCAGGATGGTCAGCCAGCTGAGGCCGGACTGGAAGCCTTCGAGGCAGAGCTTTTCGAACAGCCGGTTGTCGTCGGTGACGGGCCGACCCCATTCCTCGTCATGGTAGGCCAGATAATCCGGGGCGCTTTCGGCCCAACTGCAGCGCTCAACCATGAAGGCCTCGAAAAGCTCGTATCAACAAAGGGTTAACCATATGCCTTCACGCGGCGTTGGCGGCTTTTGGCGACACTCAGGTAAGCCTAACGGCGCGCTTATGCCAATTGGGATAGTGCCATGATGTCAAAGCTTTTTGCGGTCGTCTTCGCCGTCGTCGTCGCGCTGTCGGGCACCCTGCCCGCGGTGGCGGCCGGATTCTTCGCACCGGCGGGCGGCATGCCGCTCCGCGTGCATCTCGACCCCAAATTCAAGCGCCAGATCGTCGCCTATGAGAGCAATGAGCCGGCCGGAACGATCATCGTCGATACCGAGGATCACTTCCTCTACCTGATCCTGGGCGGCGGCGAGGCGCTGCGCTACGGCATCGGCACGGCCCGCACCGGGTTCGAGTGGAGCGGCACGCACCTCGTCACCAACAAGCGGGAATGGCCGGACTGGACGCCGCCGGCCGAGATGCTGGCCCGGCAGCCGGGCATTCCGACGCATATGGCGGGCGGAATCGGCAATCCGCTGGGCGCGCGTGCGCTCTACATCGGGGGCACTCTCTATCGCATCCACGGCACCAACGAGCCCTGGACGATCGGCGGCGACGTCAGCTCGGGCTGCATCCGGCTGATCAACGCCGACGTCATCGACCTTTACGACCGGGTGAAAATTGGCGCGAAGGTGGTTGTCCTTTAGTTAGGATTTTTCGGCAGAGTTGGACGTTGGTTCCTTCGCGGATTCCGGGCCATGCTTCGCCTCCAAGAGTTGATCAAACGCTTCCGCGGGGATGAGCGCGGCGTGTTCATGGTGCTGTTCGCGATCCTGGCCCTGGTGCTGATCGCGACCTCTGGCGCTGTCGTCGACTTCACCCATACCGAGACCTCGCGCTCGCGGGCGCAGACGGCGCTCGATGCGGCCGCCCTGGCGCTGCAATCGCAAATCTCGACGCAGACGACGACGCAGCTGCAGTCCAAGGCGCAGTCGATCCTGACCGACCACATCAATGATGCTTCGATCACCGCCACGGTGACCGGGGTCACGGTCGACACCACGGTGGGCAAGATCGACATCGCGGCGACGCTGACAGTGCCGACGGCCTTCGTGCAGCTGGTCGGCATCCACTCGATCACCGCCCACCTCGCGTCGGAAGCAACGCAAGGCTCGAAGAATCTCGAGGTCTCGCTTGCCCTCGACAATACGGGCTCGATGAGTGGCCAGAAGATCACCGAGCTGATCTCGGCCACCAACACGCTGATCGACCTCGTGGTGCAGTCCGCGCAGACCCCGACCTACTCAAAGATGGCGATCATTCCCTGGACGCAGGCGGTCAATGTCGGCAGCACCTATGCCACGAGCGTCAGAGGCCCCGTCGTCGGGCCCTCGACGATCATCGGCGCGACCTGGATGTCGGGCACCTCCAAGACGATTTCGGCGATCACCAAGGCCAACCCGGCCGTGGTGACGACCAGCGCGGCCCACGGCTTCGTTGCCGGCGACTACGTCTATGTCAGCGGCGTGCAGGGCATGACGCAGCTGACCGACGGCATCTACAAGGTCGGCACGGTGTCGGGCACCCCGGTGACGAAGTTCCAGCTCAAGACGACGGGCGGCAGCAACGTCAACAGCAGCTCGTGGTCGACATTCTCTGCCACAGGCAGTCCCAAGGTCACCAAATGCCTGAACGCGTCCTGCCAGGTGTTGGTGACGACATCGAGCGCGCACGGGCACGTCGCCGGAGACACGGTCTACATCAGCGGGGTCAATGGCATGACCACGCTGAACGGCACGCACGCGACGGCCGTGGGCACGGTTCCGACCGTGACGACCTATTACCTCACGGACGAGACGGCGAGCACGGCGCTCTATAATGCCTATACCAGCGGCGGCTCATCATACTGCACCCAGCACACGGCGACGCTCGCCTGCACCTACTACTATTTCCAGAACGCGGCCGGCGGCTACAACCTCTACCAGGTCAACAACTGCGCGACGGAGCGCACAACCAACGCCTTCACCGACGTCGCCCCCAGCACGACCCCGCTCGGCTACAACTACCTGAGCGGCGGCGGCGACTGCATCAGCCAGACCATCCAGCCGCTGACCTCGAACAAGACCACGCTGCACAATCTGGCCAATTCGCTGACAGCGGCGAACTCGACAGCCGGGCATCTCGGACTTGCCTGGGGCTGGTATATGATCTCGCCGAATTTCGGTTATCTGTGGCCGGCCGCCAGCCAGCCCGCGGCCTACGGCACCGCCAATCTGATCAAGGCGGTCATCCTGATGACCGACGGCGATTTCAACATCCAGTATTGCAACGGCGTGCTGTCGTCGGATTCGATCAACGGCACTTCATCGCAGAAGATCAATTGCAACGCGCCAGACGGTTCCTCGTCGGCGCAGGCCACCGCGCTCTGCAATGCGATCAAGGCGCCGGCCAACAACACCGTCCTCTATACGGTCGGTTTTGACCTCGGGAACGACACCACCGCGATCAATCTGCTGCAGAGCTGCGCCAGCTCGCCTTCGGATTTCTTCCAGGCCACGGCCGGCACGAACGACCTGACGACCGACTTCTCCGCCATCGCCCAGGATCTGCAGAACCTGCGAATATCGAAATAGGGCGGGGCTAGCGCCCCGTTCCGACGAGCCGAAACCGCCGTCCGCCGGGGAAGGCTGCAAGCGCCGAGCGCTGTTCGGCCTCGGTCAGGCCGGTGAAACTGACGTAAAGCGTCGCCTCGGGGGCGGTGCTCGCCGGGACGCGATCGATGCGCCGGCCGTCGCGAACCACGAGCCGCAGGTGCGGCGCCGCTTTCAGACTCTGTCGAGGCCAAGCTGCCATTTGCGTATCTCCTTGCGAGAGCAACGTGGACGACCCCCTGTCGGTTTCGTCCAACGGAGCGGTCAGATCGGGCGTTGTGAGGGCCGAAGGAGGGCGACAATGGGTCTTGTTCGGTATTTCGTGTTCCGGAACGGCGACCGCTGGCTCGTCACGCAGGACGGCCTGCCGATGGGACGTCACGACACGCAGGACGCCGCACTGGCGAGCGCCGTGGTCATGGCCAATCTGATGGGCGCGATGAAATACGACGCGGACGTGATGGTGGAGGGCGGCGACAGGCTGGAACTGGCCTGGAGTTACGCGGCCGCCACGCTGCCCGCAGGACAGCAGGCCGCCTGAGCGCGTCGTTCAGGAATCAGTCGCCGGGACGCAGCGGAGTTCGAGGCCGAGCAGTCGCGTGGCATCGGAAAAGCTGAGGACCGTGAACTTCTGGCCCAGATAGGTCACGCGACACCCCCGCTCGACGCCCTGAACGAAGTTGATGAGGAAAATATAGCGCTTCGGGCTCGGGTCTTCCGACGCCTCGTCGTCGAGGGCATCGACAACCGAGTGGTCCATAACGGACACGCGATCGGCATTGGGCAGGGTTCGCCAATCCACCCGTCCGCCAGCAGGCACGGGCCGGTGGATACGGATGTACCGTTCGACCTCGAGGGCCATCTAGGGATCCTGAGCTTCAGGCTGAGAGCCTTATTCGGCGCGTTCGACGCAAACGACGCCGTCGAAAGATGGTACCGCCTCCCCGGCTCGAACGGGGGACCCCTAGATCCACAATCTAGTGCTCTAACCAGCTGAGCTAAGGCGGCCCAAGGCCGACGCGAGAAACATGCGCTCACCTATCGGCTGGCGCCGATGTAGCGCCCCCGGGGGAGTACCGCAACCCCGCCGACTTAACCATCCGCCCCGGATTTGGGGGCCGAAAGGCCCGGAAATCTGGACCCTTTGCCGGGGCGCCTATAATGAGTGAGGGCTTAAATCGTCAGAGCAGATTGTGCCATTCTGGCACAGTCGGAGCCCGGTGCCGTTGGACGCTCAGTGGATCACATCGCCAGCGGCGCGCCGCATCCTTGCCTACTGGGCGGACCCTCGCCCGGCCTGGGTGTGGTCGCATGACGGCTCGACGCTGATCTGGCGGAACACCGCCGCCCGGTATTTTACCAGCCGGATCAAGAAGGATGGGCCCCGGCCTGGACCGGAGCCTCGCCCGATCAAGGGCCAGGTGTCGCGGCTGATCCGGCTCGGATCGATCGGCCGGGCCAGCCTCAGCCGGGTGCAATTTCTGGCGGCGGGCAAACCGCTGGCGACGACCTGCGCGTGTACCCCACTGACGCTTGCCGATGGTCAGACGGCACTGCTGATTGCTGCGATCGACCCCGTGGACCCCGAGATTCTTGCGCAGGCGGGGACCCCGGCGGCCGACAGCCTGACGGAGTCGCTGCTGCCGCCGGACATGGACTACCGGCTCGTCTCGAATGGCGAGGTGGTCGGCGTATTGCTGCGCGGCCCGGCGGACGAAGCGTCCATCCCCGACACGGCCATCAGCGTGCCGGCGGACGCGAAGGGCACGACCCTCGTGCTGTTCCCTGCGAACCGCGAACAGCCGTCTCCTGCCGCCACGATGGCGAGCCCGGCGCCCGAACCGGAAGCCGCCGCAGACCTTGCCGATCTCGAAGAGCCGATGCTGCCGCTCGGAATTTCGCCGCTGCCGGAAGCAGAGCCGCCCACCCCGACGACGGATGACTGGGTCGAGCCGCTGCCACAATCCGCCAACGAAGGCGGGCTGACGGCGTTGTTCGACCGGCTAGCTGAGGATGCGGGCCTCTATACGAGCCTCAGCGACGCCGACGAAATTTTCGCGGGAACGCTGGCGGGTCAGGAGCCCGAAACGGAGGTCCCTGCACCACCGGAGGCGCCGGCTGCTCCCTCGCCGTCAGGGCCGCCACCCGGACCCGATTTGATCGCGGCGGTGATCGAATATGCCGACGATCCGGAGAGTCCGATCGAGCCCGAACCGAGCGCTGGCTCGCCCGGCCTCTGGATGATTACTGGGCGTGGCTTTCGCGCCCTCCGTCCCAATCCGCCGGACGCCATGAGCGCCGAGCCGGAGCCTCCCGACGACGCGCCCCCGCCGTCTCCGGCGCCCGTCGATGCCCCGACGGCCGGCGTCACAACGGTGGACGCCGCCCCAGATCCGGAAACCGCCGAGCGCGTGTCGCGCTACAATTTCGAGGAGCTGGGGCGCATCCTGACGGATCGGGTGGCGGGAGATGGTGCCGCGCCACCGGCCGTGCCTGCGGCTGGGCCGCGCTCGTCCCCGCCGGCTGTGGTCAGCCTCAGCGCCGAGACGCTGGTGCTCAACCGGCTGCCGCTGGCCATTGTGGTGTTTCGCGACCAGCAGGTGCTGTTCGCCAACCGCGCGCTGACCGACCTGCTCGGTCATGAGAGCGTCGAGAGTCTGCGCGCTGCAGGCATTGCCTCGATCTTTCCCGCCGAAGGCGGCGCCAGCGCCGGACCGGTCAACCGGCTGATCCGCCGTGACGGCACGCCGCTCGGCGTCACAGCGAGGCTGCAGTCGGTGAGTTGGCAGGGCCGGGCCGCGCTCATGCTGTCGGCGAGCCCCGCCGAGCCCGAGCGAGGCCACGAGGCGGCAGTGCGGGCATTCGCCGAGATCGCAGCGGAGACGCAGGACGAGGGGTTCTTTCTCGCGAGCCGCGCCGGGACGCTGACGCGAGTGTCAGCGCGGGCGGCAGCGCTGCTCGGGCGCGACGAGGCCGAACTCGCCGGCAAGCCGCTTGCCGTGCTGGTGCGACGCGCCGACATGGAGCCGCTGCGCACTTTCCTGGAGAAACCCGCCCGCTTTGCCGAAACAGCTCGGCCCACCCTGCTGACGGCCAGCGAGGACGACACGTGCCAGATCGCTGTCTTTGCCGAGGGACAAGCCGGACTGGTGACCGGCTATTTCGGCTTCGTGCACGCGGCCATCCGGTCACCGGAAGCGAAGCCTGTGCCAACCACGGATGGCGACGATACGGAGCCCTCCATTCTGGGTCGGCTGAGCCGAAGCATTCGCCGGCCGCTCAACACTATCATCGGCTTTGCCGATCTCATCCGCTCGACCGGCCTCGGCGCCGCGAACGCGGAGCGCTACGTCGAGTATGCGCGGGACATCCGCACCGCCGGGCTCGAGATCGCGGTGCTCGTCGACGAGCTCGACGACTTCACCCGCCTCCGCGACGGACAATATCCCGCCCTCCCCGGCGATATCGACCTGATCGCGCTGCTCGAAGCCTCCGTTCTGCGGGTCAAGGCGCAAGCCGGCGCGGCGCGCGTGCTGGTGCGGAGCGCCTTTGCCGAGGCCCTGCCCCATATCCGCGCCGACCGCGCGTCGCTGAGCCAGGCGCTGCTCAACCTCATGGCGAGCGCGATCGACCAGACCCCGATCGGTGGCTCGGTCATCGTCTCCGCGCAGCGGCAGGACGAGGGCGGTGTCGCGATCCATGTGCGCGACGGTGCAAATAGCGTCGGCGATCCGGGCGAACGCTTCGTGGTCTTCCGCGACGGCATCGACAAGGACGGCCAGCAGCTCGAGCCGGTGCGCTCGAGCGTCGGGCTGGCGCTCACGCGCTCGCTGCTCGCGGTCAACGCCTGTTCGCTCGCGATCGACCCCACGAGCGGCACCGGGACGCTGTTCTCGCTGCTCATTCCGGCCGAGCTGGTCGCGGCGAGCTAGGTCTGGAAGACGCTTCCACACCGATTGGCAGAGCCGGTATTCATTACTAGATTGGCCGCCAGTTTCTCCTGACGCGGTTGAGCGGTGCCCTTATCCCAGACCGGGCCTTGTCCGGCGTTCCTGCAAATGGGCCGCCGATGATTGGATTTGCCGGCCGCAGGCTTGCCCGGGCACTGGTACTGCTCGTCGTCGCGCTGGCGGTGGTCTTCATCGTTCTGGAATTCGCCCGCGCCGGCGCCCCGCGCCCGGATGCGACGGACCTTGGCCTCGGCTTTGCGGGATGGCTCGGCGGCGCGGTGATCGGCAATTTTGGCGTGTCGTCCTCGCAGGGGATGAGCGCGGGCAATGCGATTGCCGGCGCACTCGCGGTCAGCGCGCCGCTGGTGCTGCTGGGCGCGGCGATTGGCGGCCTTCTAGGAGGCGCTTGCGGCGTTGCGGCGGGGTATCGAGCGAGCATCGGTGGTCGCGTCGTGACGGTGCTGGCGCAGCTGGTCGAGATCGTGCCGACGTTCTGGCTCGCCTCCATGCTCTCGCTGACGTTCGGGCTTGGTCTGCACTGGTTCGCGCCGGGCGGTTTCGTGCCCTGGGCTGAGAGCCCGCTCGGCGCCACGCTGTCCCTCGTGCTTCCGGCGCTCGCGCTCGGGCTCGCGGTCGCGGCGCCGCTGACGAGGATCGTGAGGGATGCGGTGGCGCGCGCCCGGGCAGAGAGCCCCCGGCTTGCGGGCGCCGCGCGACGCCTCAGCGCTGATGAAGCCTTTCACCGCTATGGCCGCCGGCGGGCGCTGATCGACATTGCGAAGCGGCTCGCGCCGCTCGTTGCGGCCCTGATTGCGGGCAGCATCATGGTCGAAATGGCGTTCTCCCTGCCGGGGCTTGGCCGGCTGCTGATTACGGCCGCGCTGGCGCGCGACGTCGTGCTGCTGCGGGGTGGACTGCTCGTGCTGATCGTGGTTGTGGTTGTTCTGCAGGCGGTGCTGCGCATCATCGCAGGCTGGATCGACCCGCGCATTCGCCGGACGGCTGTATGAGCGAGAGCGGTGCAAGCATGTCCGGGCCGCGGCGACGGATCGGCCTCGCGGTCGGCCTCGGTATCGCGATCCTGCTGCTCGCAGTCGCGCTCATCTCGACGATCGTGGCCCCCTCTGGCGTCAGCGACCCGAGCGTAGCGCATTGGCTGGGGATGGACCGCCTCGGGCACGATGCACTCGCGGGCGGCGTGAAGGGCACTCTCACGACCTTGTTGGTGCCCGCCGCGGGGCTCATCGTCGCGGGCCTCTTCGGCATCCCGATCGGCCTCCTGCTGGCGCGATGGGCTGGCCCGGTCCGAAGGCGGCAAGGATCAGCGGCCGGGCTGCTGCTGCCAGCGCTGGTGGTTGCGCTGCTGCTTGCGGCGATTGCTGGACCATCGGAGCTCAACGTCGGGGTCGCGATCGGACTTGTCGCGCTGGCGCCGCTGGCGACCGCGACGCGCGACGCGCTGCGGATTGCGCAGAGCCGCCACTATGTCGAGTCGGCGCGGCTCGCCGGCCTGTCGCGATGGCAGGCGCTGCGGGCGCATGGACTGCACGAAAGTATATCGCGCGTCGTGAGGACGGCGAGCCAGCTGATGGCCGCCGGCATCGGCATCGAGGCGGCGCTCAGCTTTGCTGGCCTCGGGATGCAGCTGCCGGGCCCGAGCCTCGGACTCGTGCTGCGCGATAGCCCTGGCAATCCTGGGGCGACGATCGCTTTCGGACTCCTGCTCAGCGTGGCGATCGCGGCTTTCCTCTTGATCGCGCGCGCAATCGAGGTGCCCGACGGAGCCATCGATGCCGCTGCTTGAGGTCACGAAGCTCGACGTCACCATGGGACAGAGGCAGGTGCTGTTCGATGTGAACCTGTCGCTCGAGCGGGGCGACCGACTCGCGATCATCGGCGAAAGCGGCGCGGGCAAGTCGACCTTGATGCGCGCCATCGCACGCCTGCTTCCTGCGGCAGCACGGACGACCGGCACGATCAGCTTCGACGGCACGGCGCTGCCCGGCGGGCTTGGTCGCGACAAGCGGATCGGCATTCTACTGCAGGACGATCGCGACCGGCTCGATCCGCTGCGGTCTGGGATGGAGCAATTGTCGGACGCGGTGGAGGCTCCCGACGAGGCTGAACGGCGGCGCAGTGTGCTCGCATGGCTCGGGCGCGTGGGGCTCGATCCTGTACGGGCGCAGCTCTTCCCCGAGCAGTTGGGTGTGCGGGAGCGGCAAGCGCTGGCTGTTGCCCTTACGCTGGCTCGCGAGCCTGAGCTGCTGCTCGCGGACGACCCTACAGCTGGCCTCGATGGCATCGGCCAGCGGCGCGTGCTCGACCTCCTCGAATCGATTTGTCGCGAACGCCGGATGACGCTGCTGCTGGTTTCGCCCGACCTCAAGGCCGTCGCGATGTTGGCGGAGACCGTTGCCGTGCTGCATGCGGGGCGCATCGTGGAAGCCGGCCGCAAGACCGATGTGCTGGGGCACCCGCGGCACGACTATACTCGCTCTGTGCTCAGCGCCGGCCGCCTACGCCAGCGCACCCTGATGCGCACGCCGATTGGCGATACGCTGATCGACGTGCGCGCGATCGGGCGTCGCGCGCACCGCCGCTTGCTTCCAGCTCGTGCCGACGCCGCCTTCAGCCTCGAAGGCATCAGCTTTGAGATGCGCGCGGGCGAGTCGCTGGCGCTGTTCGGCAGCGATGGCGCGGGTAAGTCGATGGTCGCCAGGATCGTCGCCGGACTGGAGCGTGCAACGACCGGCGAGGTGCTTTTCGGGGTGCACCGCTACCACGGCGCTGACCTGCCGGTGGATTGTCGCGCCGACATCGCGTTTGTCTTTCCCGATGCGCGGTCGGCCTTCGATCCGCGGCTCCCGCTTGGAACATCGATCGCCGAGCCGCTGCGGCTCGAAATCGATCTTGCCGTCGAAGATGCGGCTGACCGCATCGCCGAGGTGACGGAAGCGGTCGGCCTGTCCCTCGGGTTGCTTGCGGAGCTGCCGGGCGCGCTGAACCTCGCCCAGTTGCAGCGCTTTGCGATCGCGCGAGCGCTGATCACCAGACCCAAGCTGGTGGTGCTCGATGAGCCGGCCCTGGCGCTTGGGATCGGCGAGCGCAACGAGATACTCATCCTGCTCGATCGGCTGCGTGCCGACTACGGGCTCAGCTACCTGGTCGCGACGCGCGACTTCGACACGGCGCGCCTGCTCGCCGACCGGGTGCTGGTCATGGATCGCGGCCACGTCGTCGAGGCCGGATCGCCGGCGCAGCTGGCAGAGCGACCGCAGCACGCGGTCACGCAGCGGCTGATGGCCGCGACGCTGCCCGAAACCGGGATCGTTCCGGTATTCTAGTGAAGCAGCGGCTGCCCCGCTGCATCAAAACGATGGATCGCATCGTTGCGCGGCGAGAAGCTGAGCGGATCGCCGGCGTGGTAGGAGGTCGTCCCTGCCTGCCGCACGACCACCGGTTCGCTCGCCCCGATATCGACGTAGATATAGCTGTCGGAGCCGAGATTTTCGGAGTGGACGACCTTGCCGCTCCAGGTCCCGCCGGGGACAATATCGATGTGCTCGGAACGGACGCCGACGGTCTCCGCCCGGAACGGCGCGGCGAACTTGCCGGTCAGGAAGTTCATCTTCGGCGAACCGATAAAGCCGGCGACGAACAGCGATTGCGGGCGCTCGTAGAGCTCGATGGGCGAGCCGACCTGCTGGACCACGCCGTCGCGAAGCACGACAATGCGGTCGGCCATGGTCATCGCCTCGACCTGGTCGTGGGTGACGTAGATGAAGGTGGTGTCGGGCAGCGATTCGCTGAGCTGGCCGATCTCGATGCGCATCTGCACACGCAGCGCGGCGTCGAGGTTGCTGAGCGGCTCGTCGAACAGGAAGACGCGCGGATCGCGGACGATGGCGCGGCCGATGGCGACGCGCTGGCGCTGGCCGCCCGACAGGGCCTTTGGTAGTCGCTCGAGATACTTGGTGAGCTGCAGCTTTTCGGCCGCGGCTTTGACCTTCTGTTCGATGTCGGCCTTCGAGAGGTTCTGCAGCTTGAGCGCGTAGGCCATGTTGTCGAACACGGTCATATGCGGGTAGAGCGCGTAGGACTGGAACACCATTGCAATGCCACGCTTGCTCGGCGCGACGTCGTTGACGACGCGGCCATCGATCGCGAGCGTGCCGGACGAGATGGTTTCGAGGCCCGAAATGCAGCGCAGCAGCGTGGACTTGCCGCAACCCGATGGTCCGACGAAGACGACGAACTCGCCCGACTTGATGTCGAGATTGACGTCCTTGAGGATCTCTACGTTGCCGTAGCGCTTGTAGAGATTGGTGATCTTCAGGTCGGACATGTGGCTCCCCTCCCCAGGCGGCCGCTAACGCAGTATTCCAATGTAGGCACCGAACGGCGCCAGACTCAATGTCCCACTCTCGGGCTCGCCGCTTATGCCGGGGGCACCGGCCGGGGCGAGCTTGTGGTCGGCGGGCACCGTGACAGTGACGGCCTTTTCGGTCATGTTGAAGACGCAGTAGAGCCGCTCGGTGTCGTCTTCGCGCCGGAAGGCGAGAACGCCATCGGGGGCGTCGAGGGTCGCGATGCGGCCTTTCGACAGGACCGGGTGCTCGCGCCGGAACGCCAGCATCGCCTTGTAGTGGGCAAGGACGGAGTTGGGGTCGGCGAGCTCGCGATCGACGCACTTGGTCATGTGATCGGCGGGCACGGGCAGCCAGGCACGCGTCGCGGTGGTGAAGCCGCCAAGGGGCGACTGGGTCTGCCACACCATCGGGGTGCGGCAGCCGTCGCGCCCCTTGAACTGCGGCCAGAACTCGATGCCGTAGGGATCGACCAGGTCCTCGAAAGCGAGCTCGGCTTCCGTGAGCCCGAGCTCCTCGCCCTGATAGAGGCAGGCCGAACCGCGCATCGACAGCAGCAGCGTGCAGGCGAGGCGCGCGAACGCCTCCTGCTGGCCGTGCGTCGCCCAGCGCGAGATGTGGCGGACAACGTCGTGGTTCGAAAAGGCAAGGCAGACCCAGCCCTGGGGTGCTTCGCGCTCGGTGGTATCGATCGCGTTGCGGAAATGCGCCGCGCTGAACTCGCCGCCGAGATAATCAAAGGTGTAGGCCATGTGCAGCTTGTCGGTGCCCGACGTGTAGTCGCTCATGATCTTGAGCTGGTGCTGGCTGTCACCAATTTCACCGACGGTGGCCTTGGCGCCATATTCGTCGAGGAGCTTGCGGAGCCGCTGCAGGAACTTGACGTTCTCCGGCCGGCTCTTGTCGTAGAGGTGCTCTTGGAAGTTGTAAGGGTTCACCGCTGGCGCGGTCGAGGCGTTGAAGTCCTCGGGCCTGACCACCGGATTGTTCTCGAGCCCGAGCGAGTGGAAATAGAAGTTGACGGTATCGAGACGGAAGCCATCAACCCCGCGCTCGAGCCAGAAGCGCATGTTGTCGAGTTGCGCGTCCTGCACGGCCGGATTGTGGAAGTTGAGGTCCGGCTGTGAGGCGAGGAAATTGTGCATGTAGTACTGCATGCGCCGGCTGTCCCAGGTCCAGGCGCTGCCGCCGAAGATCGAGAGCCAGTTGTTGGGCGGGGTGCCATCGGGCTTGGGGTCGGCCCAGACGAACCAGTCGGCCTTCTCGTTGGTGCGGTTGATCCTGCTTTCTTCGAACCAGGCGTGCTTGTCCGAGCAGTGCGAGATCACCTGGTCGATGATCACCTTGAGGTTGAGGGTATGAGCCTTGGCGAGCAGGCGGTCGAAATCGCCCAGGGTGCCGAACAGCGGATCGACGTCGCGGTAGTTGGAGACGTCGTAGCCGAAATCGCGCATCGGCGAGGTGAAGAACGGCGACAGCCAGATCGCGTCGACGCCCAGGTCGGCGACGTAGTCAAGCCGCTCGGTGATGCCGGCAAGGTCGCCGATACCATCGCCGTTATGGTCCTGGAACGAGCGCGGATAGATCTGGTAGATGACCGCGCCACGCCACCAATCGACGTCCGGCGCGGGCTCGGGCGGAGTTTTCTGCTCCGTCATCAGCGGCTGCGCAACCACCGTTCCTCCCACCCGTCGACCGGGTTTGTGCAGCGCTTCGGCGGATTTGCCAAAACGTTTTAGTTGATTATTCTTAGCCACGCGGTCGACGATGCGTCAACTGGCAGAGGGGCCAGAAGACGCGCTATAAGCGCCGACTACGCGTTGAATATCAAAGACCTATGGAAACCACTCCGAACAGACCCAGCGCAGCTCTCGCGGCTCAGGGCCGCAGCGTGACGATCAAGGATCTCGCGGCGGAACTCGGGCTCTCGATCACCACGATCTCCCGGGCCCTGAACGGCTATTCGGATGTCGGGGAAAAGACGCGGCGCCGGGTGAGCGATGCGGCCGAACGGCTGGGCTATCACCCCAACCGCAACGCCCAGCGCCTCGTGACGCAACGCACGCACAACGTGGCGTGGGTGCAGACCGACAACGAGCTCAAATATCTCGACCCGCACTTCGCCGAGGTGATGGCCGGTGTGCTTGGCAGCGCCCGGGCGCGCAACTACGACATCGTGCTGACGAGCCATGGCGAGGACCGCGAGATCCCGACCTACGATCGCTACGTCCGCGACAACAGCGTCGATGGGTTCATCGTCGACCTACCGCGCGAAAACGACGAGCGGGTCACCTATCTGATGGAGACGGGACGGCCGTTCGTCGTCCACGGCCGGGAGCGGCGCTGCGACCGCTATGGCTGGGTCGACCTGGACAATTACGGCAATTTCTACAGGCTGGCCCGGCTGATGATCGCCAACGGGCACCGGCGCATCGGCTTCATCAACGGCGACGAACATTTCAACTACGCGCTCTACCGCCGGAACGCGCTGCGCGATGCGGCGCAGGATGCCGGGCTGCCGGAGAGCACGTTTGTTTTCTATGGATCGTCGCATCCGATGGGCGATGCCGGGTTCCGGCTGACGCGCGAGGCGCTGGCCGACACGGAGGTCACGGCCGTCGTGTACTCGTCCATCATGCTGCTGATTTCGGGCCTCGAGCTGCTGACGGCTGCAGGCGAGCGGCGGGGCCGGCCGATCGCCATTGCAACGATGGACGACCAGCTGCGCCACCTCGATCCGGCACGCCTCGCGCCCCGAGTGAGCTTTGCGCGCTCATCGCTGCACGACGCGGGCTATGCGTTGATCGAGGAGCTGAGCCGGCAGTGCGACGAGCGCAAGCCGCCTGCGGGGACGTTGATCGCGTCGAGCTTTCATGTGGCGCCTGGGCTCGACGGCGCGTCGGTCGATGCGCCGCTGCCGGCGCATCGGCGCAACCGGATCGGCTGACTGCCTACTTCACTGAGCCGGCCAGGAGGCCGCGCACGAAGTAGCGCTGCAGCGAGAAGAAGACGATCAGCGGCACGATGATCGAAATGAACGCCGCCGAGGTCAGCAGCTCCCAGTTGTTGCCGTACTGGCCGAGGAGGTTCACGAGGCGCGCCGTCAGCACCTGGCGATTGTCCTGCGCGCCGAGGAACACGAGTGCCACCAGAAGGTCGTTCCAGACCCAGAGGAACTGGAAGATCGCAAAGGAGGCAAGCGCTGGGAAGCTCAGCGGCAAAACCATCGTGGTGAAGGTCTTGAAGTGCGACGCACCATCCATGCGCGCCGATTCCATGATCTCGCGCGGCAGGCCGGCCATGTAGTTGCGCAACAGGTAGATGGCGAGGGGCAGACCGAAGGCGGTGTGCGCGAGCCAGACCCCCAGATAGCCCTTGGCCTCGACCCCAAAGGTGTTTCCGATGATGTTGTAGATGGTCAGCAGCGGGATCAGCGACATCTGCAACGGCACAACGAGCAGCCCCACGACGAGGGCGACGATGACGCCGCGGAACGGGAACTGCATCCAGGCCAGCGCATAGGCCGCGAAGGCCGCGATCATGATCGGGATGACCGTCGACGGAATTGCGACCGTGATAGAGTTGATGAAGGACTGGCCGACACCTGACGAGGTCAGCACTGCCTTGTAGTTGTCGAGCGTGAAGCGCGGCGGGCCGCCGCTGACGAAATAGATGCGCGGGGCGCCGCTGTACGTCGGCTGCTGCGGGAAGACCCAGTCAAAATCCCCGTTGGGCTGCACCGTTATTGTGCCGCCCTCGGCCATATCGAGCGGCTGGCCGGCGGGCGTCTTGCCGATCGTGTCATTGGTCGGGCCGTAGGTCTCGATCACCTGCCCGGTGGGCCCGCTGAAGAGCGTGCCTTTCATCTCCCAGTGATCGCCGACCTGCACGGCCTTGTCTGCCGTGCCCGGGCGCGACGCCGCCATCTGGGTAGAGGTGGACAACGCGGTCCACCAGCCGGTGAGCGCAAGCTGGTCCTTGTCGCGAACCGAGGAAATCAGCAGGCCGACCGTCGGGAAGGTCCACAAGGCAACGAGAATCAGCAGCCCGACATGGGCGGCGATGCGGCCGATGTTGATGCGCGGCATGCCCATCGGGCTCGCCTGGGCAACGGGTGCGGTGGTCGCCATGGTGCTCATCAGCGCGTCCCCTGTTCCGCGTTGGCGCGGCGGATGTTCCAGACCATGACGGGGATCACCACGAGCATGATGATCACCGCGATCGTCGAGCCTTTGCCGTAGTCGCCGGAGATGAACATCCAGCGATACATGTAGTTGGCGAGCACCTGCGTCTGAAACTCGCCGTTGGTCATGGCGTAGACGATGTCGAACACTTTCAGCACGGTGATGGTGATCGTCGTCCACACGACGATGATCGTGCCCCAGATCTGGGGGATCATGATGTCGAAGAAGATGCGAAATCCATTGGCGCCGTCGATACGGGCTGCCTCGAGCGTCTCCTCCGGAACGCCGCGCAGCGCGGCGCCAAGAATGACCATCGCGAATCCGGTCTGGATCCACACGAGGATGATCATGAGGAGAAGGGAATTCCACGGAATGTTGGTGATCCAGGGCTGGGCCGGATAGCCCAGCGCGGTCACGATGGCGTTTAGAACGCCGATCTGGTTGGGGCCCGGCCCCTTATAGGCGTAGACGAACTTCCAGATCACCGACGCGCCGACGAAGGAGATCGCCATCGGCATGAACACCAGCGACTTGGCGATGTTGCCCCACCAGAGCCGATCGGCGAGCGTCGCGATGACCAGACCGAAAGAGGTCGACAGCAGCGGCACGATAATCAGCCAGCCAAGATTATTGAGGGCCGCCCGCCAGAAGCCGCCGTCCGTCAGCGCCCAGGAATAGTTATCGAGCCCGATGAACTGCTGTCCGTATTTGTCGAGCAGCGACAGGCGCAGGGTCTCGAACACCGGATAGACAAGGTAGACGACAAGGAACAGCAAGGCCGGCAGGATGAAGAGCCAGGGCCGGATGCTGCTGCGCCGCAGGTCGCGCTTGGTGACGAGATCGACCGGCATGGTGTCGCGGGTGGCGAGGGCGTTGTCGAGGATCCAGTTGCTGCCCCAGAAGTACGCGAAGGCCGCCGCGATGGCGACGCCGACGGCAAAGATCGCGCCGAGAATCTGATGCAGCGCGGTGGCGACGTCCGCGCTCGAAACGGCATCGACCGCGTAAGCATTAACGAGCCAAACCACCACAAGTGCGGCGATCAGCGAGATGCCCAGGATGGTCGTCAACGACCACGAGGTGTCTCGTGCCGGGCCGCGTGCTGTCGAATCCAGTGCCATAGCCAGTCTCCCCCAACCGGCTCCTCGCGCGACTTATCTGTCGCATTGTCGAAGGGCCGTTGCAATGGACCCGGCGGAGGCCGCCGGGTCCGGAGTCGTTCAGCCGGTTATGACTTCGGCCACGAGGCGTCGATCGCGGCGGCAACGTCCTTGGAGCTCTTGCCGTTCACGAAATCGACCATGCCGGTCCAGAACGTGCCGGTGCCCACCGCACCCGGCATCAGGTCAGAACCATCGAACCGGAAGGTCGTGGCGTTGACCAGAATGTCGCCGAGCTTCTTGAGGGCGTCACTCGAATAGACCTTGGTGTTGGCCGTCTTCATGGCGGTCAGGAACGAGCTGTTGGGCTCGGCCATCCAGATTTCCTGCGAGATCGGAGTCTGCAGGAACTGGATGAAGGCTTCGGCCGCCGGCGAGTCCTTGGTGATCGTCACGAGGTTGCCCGAACCTTCGACCGGATTGCCGAGTTCGGGGTGGGCTTTCATCGGCGGGAAGTAGAAGAAGTCATAGTCCTGCCCGGCGACGGTGCCCTGCGGGAAGAACGACTGCACGAACGAAGCCTGCTTGTGCAGGTAGCACTGCGGCGGGACCGTGAAGAGGCCCTTCGGGCTGTCGCCGAACGGCGTGGTCGCCACCGACTTGGTGCCGCCCGCAACGTTCTTGTCGTCCTTGACGATCGAGCCAAAGAGATCGATCGCAGCGAGGATGCGCGGATCGGAGAACTTCACCGTGCCCGCGACCCAGCCGTCATAGACGTCCGGCGGCTGCGTGAGCAGCAGCAGGTTCTCGACCCAGTCAGTCGCCGGCCAACCGGTCGCGCCGCCCGACTCGATGCCGATGCACCACGGGGTGCCGCCGTCGGCCTTGATCTTGTCCTGGAGCGCCATCAGGTCTTCCCAGGTCTTGGGAACCTGGTAGCCCTTTTCCTTGAAGGCGTCGGGCGAGTACCAGACCAGCGACTTCACTTCCTGCTTGTAGGGGTAGGCATACTGGTGCTTCTGACCATCGGGGCCGACGTACTGGCCGAGGGTCGCCCAGGACGAGCCGGCACCGAAATTGTCGGTGATGAACTTCGTCGTATCGGCGCCCAGATCCTTGAGCTTGCCCTGCTTGGCGAAGTCAGCGAGCAGGCCGGGCTGGGGCAGGACGAGGATGTTCGACGGGCTGCCAGCCTGAATGTCGATGCGGGCCTGCTCTTCGTAGTTCTTGGACGATGCGTCGGTCACGGTGACGCCGGTCGCGTCCTCGAAATACGCCAGAACGGCTTCCCACTGGGCCTTGTCGCCGGGCTCGGCCCAGCTGTCCCAGATACTGAGGGTCTGGCCCTTCAGGTCCTTGTGGGCGTCCGCAAATTTCTGGAGCGAGTCCCACGTAAAGGCGCCCTGCCCCTTCGGGAACATCATGTCGAAGGCGCTCGCGGACGAAACAGCGCCCATCACGAGCGCCATGGCGGAAACCCCCGCCAAGAGGTATTTGTGCATGTAGTCCTCCCATCGCACAGTTGAGGCACCCGGAGGCACCCCCGCATACCCCGCTCCGTCCTGGATGGGCCAAAACGTTTTGGTTCCAAAACGTTTTGGTGCCCGATTAGCCAGTCGCTCGGGGTGGTTAGCGGTTCGCTACCGTTGCATAAAGCGCCAGCCTTGCCAAGACGCCATCAGGGCGTCGCGGGGCCTGCAAATCAAGCCGGCGCGCGGGTGTTGTGCAGCATGCCCTGGAAGGCGCGATAGCTGCCTTTGGGTGTGCGTTCCTGCGTCTTGTAATCGACGTGCACGATGCCGAACCGGGACGAATAGCCTTCGGCCCACTCGTAGTTGTCGAGCAGCGACCAGGCGAAGTAGCCGCGCACATCCGCGCCCTGCTTCTGTGCCTCCAGCACCGCCTTCAAGTGCATATCGTAGAACTCGACGCGGCGGGCATCGTCGCTCTCCGACATGCCGTTCTCGGTGACATAGAGCGGCACCTTGGTGTAGTCGCGCGAGACGCGCGTCAGCAACGCGGTCAGGCCCTCGGGATAGATTTCCCAGCCGAGATCGTTGGTGGGCAGGGTGCCCTTGACCTGCCGGATCGGCAGCAGCGGACGACCGGCGTCCCAGGCGTAGAGACCGCGCGAGTAATAGTTGATCCCCGCCCAGTCGAGCGGCCGGCTCACGACCTCCATATCGCGCTGCCAGTCCTGGGGCAGATAGGGCTCGAGAAGATCGGTCAGCACTTTGGGGTACTGGCCCTTGTAGACGCCGCCCAGGAACCAGCCATTGAACATGGCGTCGCCGATCTCGAAGGCTTTGATGTCCTCAGGACGGTCGCTCGCGGGCTCGGACTTTTCGAGATTGGTAACGATGCCGACATTCTTGACGCCTTCGGCGCGCAGCGCATCGACGCCCATGCCGTGGGCGTAGAGCACGTGATGCATGGCGTGCGCGCCAGCGCGGATGTCGCGATAGCCGGGAGCATGGACGCCGAGGATGTGGCTCAGCACCGAGACGCACCACGGCTCGTTGATGGTCGCGGCAGCGTACAGCCGATCGCCGAAATGCTTGCCGACAAGCGCGCAGTAATCGGCGAACCAGCCGCCGATGTCGCGGTTCATCCAGCCGCCTCGGTCCTGCAGCGGGCTCGGAAGATCCCAGTGATAGAGCGTCGCGAACGGCTTGATGCCGCGCTCGAGCATGCCGTCGATCAGCCGATCGTAAAAGTCGATGCCGGCCGGATTGATCGCGCCGGTGCCCTCAGGGATCAGCCGAGGCCACGCGAACGAGAAGCGATAGGCATCGAACCCGCCATCGCGGATCAGGTCGAGGTCGGCGGGCCAGCGATTGTAGTGGTCGTCGGCGACGGCGCCGGTGTCGGCGTTCTTGACGTTGCCCGGAGTGGCGGCAAACGTGTCCCAGATGCAGGTGCCGCGACCGTCGGTCTGGCCGCCTTCGATCTGGTAGGCCGCGGTGGCCGCGCCAAACAGAAAGTTCGGCCCGAACTGGCCGCGTTCCACGGAAAACATGTCCCTCTCCCCGGTCCGCGCGGTTCGCTCCGCGCCGATGTAATCGATTACCTAGCAGGATTCGACGGACATCATCCAGCCGGGCGCAAACCGGGATAGCGCGCCAGCGTTTCGCGCGCGATGGCGCGGAAGGCCGCGGCCTGCGGCCCATCGGGGACGCTGGCCATGACCGGCCGGCCGGCGTCAGACGTCTCGCGGATCGCCATGTCGAGCGGCACTTCGCCCAGAAAAGGCATCCCCATCCCGGCCGCGGCATTGGCCGCACCACCGTGCCCGAAAATGTCGTAGCGACGGCCGGTATCGGGGGCGACGAAGTAACTCATGTTTTCGATGAGCCCGAGCAGCGGGATCGAGAGTCGCTGCATCATGTCCACCGCCTTGCGTGCGTCGATCAGGGCCAGATCCTGCGGCGTCGAGACGATGATCGCGCCGGCGAGCTCGGCCTGCTGGAACAGCGAAATCTGGATGTCCCCGGTCCCCGGCGGTAGGTCGACGACAAGAAGGTCGAGCCCGCCCCAATCAGTCTCCCGCAGCAGCTGACGCAGCGCGGAGGTCGCCATCGGGCCGCGCCAGACGACGGCCTGCCCCGGTGTCAGCATCGAGCCGATCGACATGACGCTGAGGCCGAAAGCACGATGCGGAGAAAAGATACCGTCCTCGCGCACGGCGGGCTTGCCTTCAATGCCGAGGAGCTTGGGCACCGACGGTCCATAGAGGTCGGCATCGAGCAGGCCGGTCCTCAGGCCCTCGGCGGCGAAAGCCAGCGCGAGGTTCGCGGCGACGGTGGACTTGCCGACGCCACCCTTGCCGGAGCCGACAACGACGATGTTGCGAACCCCCGGGACGGCCGTCTTGGGCGCGGGTCCCGGACGGCCATGCGCCGCGGCCTGGCCGGTCGCCTGCGGCGGGGCGCGATCGGAGGTCAACGAGACCATGACCTTGCGGCCTTCGGCGACCGACTCGGCGGCGCGCACCGCGGCGTCTCGCGCCGGCCCGAAGGCCGGCTCCATGCCCGGCTGAACCGAGATGGCGATCGCGACGGCGCTCTTGGTGACGATGATTTCGGAGAGCCCGGGATAGTCGGCAAGTGTGCCACCGCCGGGAATTTCGACGCCGGCGAGCGCGGCCTTAACGATGCCCGCAATGTCCGTGTCAGCCATCGATCGGCGATCTCACTTTCGGACCGGCCCGAAATTGTCGTCGGGATAGTGGATCGTTTCTTCGCCCGGACGGCGCGAGCCGACGACGATGAGTATTACGTCCGCGTCCGAATCGTTGAGCACGTGGTGAGCGTTGGCTACGCCAGCGGGGAAGCCCACGATAGTCCCCGGTGCGAGGTCGTGCGGACCATTCTCATCGACGAGCGTCGGACGGCCCGACAGCACGAGGACGAACTCGTCCTCCGCCTCGTGCCAGTGCCGTGAGGCTGTCCTCGCGCCGGGCTCGAGCGTCACGTGATTGACCCCGAACTGGGTCACCCCGACAGCGCGTGCGAGACGTTTCTCGACGCGCCCGTCGAACGGCGCCTTGTCACCGCGTTTGGCCGGCAGATCGTCGAGCCGACCGAGAATTGTATCCATCCCTAAAGGATCGACTGGCCGGTCGCCTTCCAGTCCTTCACGAACGCATCGAGCCCGGCTTTGGTCAGCGGGTGGTCGGCGAGCTTGTAGATCACGGCCGGCGGAATGGTCGCAACGTCCGAGCCGGCCAGGGCGACCTGCGTGACATGGTTGGGCGTGCGGATCGAGGCGGCCAGGATCTGCGTCGTGTAGTCGTAATTGTCGTAGATCGTCCGGATCTGCTCGATCAGCTCGACGCCATCGAGATTGATGTCGTCGAGGCGGCCGAGGAAGGGCGAGATGTAGGTCGCGCCGCATTTGGCGGCGAGCAGCGCCTGGTTCGGCGAGAAGCAGAGCGTGACGTTGGTCTTGATGCCTTCATTGCTCAGTGCCTTGCAGGCGCGCAGCCCGTCAACAGTGAGCGGCACCTTGACGACGACATTGCTCGCGAGCTTGGCCAGCACGTGGGCCTCGGCCATCATGGTGTCGTAGTCGACGGAGGCGACCTCGGCGGAAACCGGGCCGGGGACGACGCCGCAAATTTCCTTGATCACTTCCTTGAACTGGCGCCCGGATTTGGCGATCAGCGATGGATTGGTGGTGATGCCGTCAAGCAACCCCATCGCATGCAGCTTCTTGATGTCTTCGATTTCCGCGGTGTCTGCGAAGAACTGCATTTGAAGCTCCTCCGGTTGGTGTGGTTTTCTCTACAGCCTATCTATGCCGTTTGCGCGACGGCACAAGCATCAACCCGCGGCAGCGATGAGATAATCCGCCAGCTCGTCGATGCGGTTCTCCGGAATGCCGGCGACATTGATGCGGCTGTCGTTGATCATATAGACGCCGTCCTCGGTCTTGAGCGCTTCGACCGCCGCCGGTGGCAGGCCGAGCAACGAAAACATGCCCGAATGCTCGGCGATGAAGTCGAAATCCTTGGAATTGGACTTGTGCCGGATGGCGTCCGCCAATTTGACGCGCAAACGCTTCATGCGTTCCCGCATCTGGTTGAGCTCAGCCTCCCACTCCTTGCGCAACTCCTTATCCTCGAGAATGACGCGCACGATCTCGGCGCCGTGGTCGGGCGTCTGGCTGATGGTGCCGCGGATGATGTTCTGCATCTGGCTGGAAACGACATCGGCCGACGCGGAGTCCTTCGCGATGGCGATGGCGACGCCCGTGCGCTCGCGGTAGAGGCCGAAATTCTTGCTGGCCGAGAAGGCGATCATGCATTCGGGCACCGACGAGGCGACCTTGCGCACGCCGTAGGCGTCGGCCTCAAGCCCGTCGCCGAAGCCGAGATAGGCGAGGTCGACGAGCGGGAAGGCGCCGGTCCGCTTGAGGCTTGCCGCGACACGATCCCATTGCGCGGGCGTGAGGTTGGCGCCGGTCGGGTTATGGCAGCAGCCGTGGAGCAACAGGATATCGTCGCTGGTGAGGGTATCGACGACCTTCATCATCGCCTCGAAATCGACGCGGCGGGTCGCGGGATCGAAATAGGGATAGGTCGCGGTCGTGAGGTTGGCGTTTTCGGCCACCGGCCAGTGGTTCGGCCAGCTGGGATCGGAGATGAAGATGCGGCCCTTTGGTCGGGCGCGCCCAAGGACCCACATGAGGATCATCAGCGCCCCGGTGCCGCCGGCACCGTTGACGCAGCGTACGCGCGACTTGTCGACCGCATTGCCGAGCGCGAGGTCGACAATGGCGGCCGAGAACTCCTTGTTGCCGACCACACCCTTGTAGGTCTTGGTGGTCGCGGCGTCATGGATACGCTGTTCGGCCTTGCGAACCGCGGACATGACCGGCGTATTGTTCTTGTCGTCCTTGTAGACGCCCACGCCGAGGTCGATCTTGTTCGTACGCGGATCGGCCGCGTATTCGGCCATCAGCACGAAAATCTTGTCGAGGGTAGCCTTCTGGAGGGTTTCGAACATTTAGCGGACCGGCGTTTGGATAAGCGCGGCCTTTATAGGTAGAGCGGGGCGGTTTGCAATGCGCCCGTGCCATTCGACCATAGGTCTCATGGCCTTCTCGGCTCAAATCGATCCACCGGATCGATTTGCCCTGCGGGACCCCTCGAAGGGTTGACGGATTCCGGGCCAAACCGGCACATTGCGGCTTTAGCCCCAGAGCCCGTCCATGCCCGTCATCAATCGCGTCGCGGAATTCCAGCGCGAGATCACCGAGTGGCGGCACGATTTTCACAGAAATCCGGAGCTGCTCTACGACGTGAACCGCACCGCGGCGCGCGTCACCGAGCTGCTCAAGACATTCGGGGCCGACGAGGTCGTGACGGGGATCGGCCGGACGGGCGTCGTCGCGGTGATCCGCGGACGTGGCGGTCCCGGCCGGACCATTGGCCTGCGGGCCGACATGGACGCGCTGCCCATCACCGAGCGGACGGGACGCGATTATGCGAGCCTCAACACCGGCAAGATGCATGCCTGCGGTCATGACGGGCACACCGCGATGCTCTTGGGGGCGGCAAAGTATCTCTGCGAGACCCGCAATTTTGCCGGCACGGCGGTGCTGATCTTCCAGCCGGCGGAAGAGGGCGGCGCCGGCGGGCGCGCCATGCTGCAGGACGGGCTGGTGGAACGCTTCGGTATCGAGGAGTTCTACGGCCTCCACAATCTGCCGGGCATGCCGGCGGGGCAGTTCGGCGTGCGCCCCGGCGGCATTATGGCGGCCAGCGACCAGTTCGAGATCGTCATCGAAGGCCGGGGCGGCCACGCCGCCCTGCCCCATAACACGATCGATCCGATCCCAATCGCCGCGCAGCTGATCCTCGCGCTGCAGACGGTGATCTCACGGAACGTCGACCCGATGCGGGAGGCGGTGCTGTCGGTGACGATGATCGAGGCGGGGCAGGCGTTCAACGTCGTTCCGCGCGTGGTGAAGCTGACCGGAACGGTGCGCACGCTCGACGAGGAGGTGCGCAATTTTGTCGAGGGCAAGCTCGAGTCCGTCACTCAAGGAATAGTGAAGACCTTCGGTGCCACGGCCGCGGTAAACTACAGACGCGGCTATCCGGTGACCGTCAATGCCGAGCGGCAGGCGGCCTTTGCCGGTGCGGTCGCGGTAGACGTCGCCGGCCCTGATCGCGTCGACCTCGGGGTCGATGCCATGATGGGCGGCGAAGATTTCTCCTATATGCTGCAGGCGCGGCCTGGAGCATATATCTTCCTCGGCAACGGAGACTCGACCGAGCTCCACACCGATACGTACGACTTCAATGACGAGATCATCCCGACCGGCGTGAGCTATTGGGTACGGCTCGTTGAAACAGCAATGCCGGTGACATCATGAACAAGCTTCTTCTCGCAGGACTTTTCGTCCTCATCGCCTCGCCCGCCTTTGCGACGCCGTATTGCGACGTCGGCCAGACCAACAACGGCCACACCGATTATGGGTTCGGCGATATTCCCGAGCAGGACTCGGCTCAGCGCTTCGAGCAGGAGCTCAATGCCGAGGGTATCGCGGCGCACCAGACCCGGTTCTGGAACGGCTGCATCCAGACGTTCGTGACCGAAAACGGCAGCGATGTAATGAAGTTCTACGATCCGAGCACGCTGCAGGAACTTCACTGACAATTGCGTCGCCGGAGTTCCACGGTCGCGCGAACGTGAGAATTCTGGCGAGAGTTGCCTCGATTTAACGCTTCGCACGCGCTTGTCAGTGGCGCGGAGCCGATAGCGATCCGACCTTGGTCATGTTCCTCCCGAACACATGGAGTCAATCATGACCAAGGTTTCTATCATCGCTCTTGCTGGCGTCCTGTTGGTGGGTGGCGTCTCGGCGGCACCGGCTTTCGCAGCACCCACGGCGCCTGGTGCGGCACCCTACTGCGACGGCTCGACCAGCAACCTCAACCTGCAGAACGGCGAATACACCTCACTGCTGGCGCGTCCCAATTCGACGATCAACAGCATCGAATCGTGGAACGGCTGCATCAAGGTCATCTACACCAACAACGCCACCGGCAATTCCCGCGTGGCGTTCTACGACCCCGATACGCTGCAACGCGTCGACACCCTCCGGTCGCAAGGCTGATCTCGGCAAGCACGAGCGAGGGCGCATCGGCGCCCTTGCCCGCTCTGGCTATTGGGTCTGGCGCCGAGCGGCGGCACGGCCCCTGAACGCCACTTCGACAGGTCCCGGCAAATCCAACACCGCGAAACCGTTCGGTCCCAGAACCAGCTTCGACTTCTCGAAGCTCGCGGCCTGTGAGCGAAGGATTTCGCCTGCGCCCTTGATTGCGACTCGAACCGTCCCCGGCGACAGGTTGAAGACGCACAGCAGGTGGTCGGCCTCGCCATCGCGACGAAAGGCGAACACCGGCTCGCCGGTCTTCAACAGCTCGATCTCACCGTCGATCAAGGCAGGGTGGCTCCGCCGGAAGGCGAGCGCCTGGCGATAGGCATTGAGCGTGGATTCTGGGTCGGCATTCTGCGTCTGAACATTAAGGACAGAATGCTCGTACTTGACCGGCAGCCACGGCTTGCCGGTGCTGAAACCGTTCGGCGACTCGGTTTCATCCCAGGGGATCGGCGTGCGCTCGCCATCGCGTCCCTTGTATTCCGGCCAGAACCGGATTCCAGGCGGATCGGTCAGTTCCTCGAACAGGATGTCAGCCTGCGGCAGGCCGAGCTCCTCGCCCTGATAGACGCAGATCGATCCCTTGAGGGCGGTCAGCAGCGCGATCGCCTGGCGGGCGAGCGTCGGCCGGTCAAGGGCGTGCCTGGCCCATCGGCTCACGTGCCGGTCGACGTCGTGGTTGGAGAAGCTCCAGCAGGGCCAGCCGTCGCTGCTCGCCGCGAAGAACTTCTGCATCCTCGAGCGAAAATGCTCGGCGGTGAATTCGGGCCCGAGCATGTCGAAAGTGTAGGCCATGTGGAGCTTGTCGCCGCCTGACGTGTACTCGGCCATGAGCTTCAGGCCGACATGGCTGTCGCCCACTTCGCCCACGGTGGTGGTGCCGGGGAAGCGGTCAAGGAGCTTGCGGATCCGCCGCAGGAAGTCGACGTTTTCGGGCTGGCTCTTCGAGTAGCGGTGCTCCTGCATGTCGTAGGGATTGACGGCATAGGGCAGATGCTTCGGGCGACGCGCGGGAGGGTTGTTCCGCAGCTGACGGTCGTGGAAATAGTAGTTGACGGTATCGAGACGGAAGCCATCGACGCCGCGCTCGAGCCAGAAGCGCAGGACGTCGAGAACCGCGTCCTGCACGGCGGGATTGTGAAAGTTGAGGTCGGGCTGCTCGATCAGGAAATTGTGCAGATAGTACTGGCCGCGACTGGGGTTCCATTCCCACGCCCGGCCGCCGAAGACCGAAGGCCAGTTGTTGGGCGGTGTGCCATCGCGCCGCGGGTCGGCCCAGACGTACCAGTCGGCCCGGGCATTGGTCCGGCTCAGCCGGCTCTCGCGGAACCAGGGGTGCTTGTCTGAGGTATGGCTCAGCACCTGGTCCATGATGACTTTGAGCCCCAGCGCGTGCGCGCGCTCGATCAGGTTGTCGAAGTCCTCCAGCGTGCCGAACAGCCGGTCGACGTCCTTATAGTCCGAGACGTCGTAGCCCATGTCGGCCTGCGGCGATTGGTTGATCGGGGACAGCCAAATGCAGTCGACGCCCAGCGAGGCGATGTGGTCGAGCCGGCGCAGCAGGCCCGGCAGATCGCCGATGCCGTCGCCATTGCTGTCCTGGAACGAGCGCGGATAGACCTGATAGATCACCGCGCCCCGCCACCACTCACCCGCCATCTGCAACTCCTTGCTTCTGCGTTGCTGATGCGATGCGCCCCGCCAAAATGCAATTCGTTCGGCAGTGTCGACGTTCCCTTCCCTTGCCGACGAACCCTCCAAGGCGTAACTTACAAGTTACGGAGTTCGCACGAGGGGGGGACGAATTGACCGAATTTCCGATCAACTGGCTGGCCATCATTGTCGCGGCGATCGTCAGGCTCGCGGTCGGCACGATCTGGTATTCGCCGGTCGCGTTTGTGAAGCCGTGGCAACACCTGACCGGCGTTACGCCTGAGAGTATGCGCAAGGGACTGGGGCGGGCCGTGGCCATCGACGCCGTGCTGTCGCTGATCATGTCGTTCATCCTGCTCCATGCGGTGATGTATGCAACGGCCCTGCAGCCAACGATCTGGACGGGCGTGGCGGTCGGCGTACTCAACTGGCTCGGCTTCGTGCTCGCGACCCACCTGCCGCTCTGGGCCTATGAGAACCGGCCGCTAAAGCTGATTACGATCGGGACCGGCTCGAACCTCGTGTCGATGATCCTGATGGGGGCGTTGTTCGGGTTCTGGCACTAGCGCCGGTCCCTCGCCTGCGACAAAGATGGGGCATGTCCGCTCCCATCTTTGTCGATCCACTCCAGGACGGCGCCGCCGATCCAACGGTCATCCGCAACCGCGCAACCGGTGAGTGGTGGATGTTCTACACCAACCGACGGGCGCATCTGGGGGGCGCGGGAGTGGCATGGATACACGGCTCTCCGATCGGCGTGGCCACCTCGCCGGACGGGTTGAGCTGGACCTATCGCGGCACCGTCGAGGGACTGGACGACCCCGCCGATGCGGGCCTCAACACGCACTGGGCGCCGGAGGTGATCTTCGCCGAAGGCCAGTACCACATGTGGCTGACCTATATCCCGGGCGCACCCGACGACTTTGCCGACAACGACACCCGGCACATCTTCCACTTCACCAGCCCCGATCTCGTTGCCTGGACGCGCCGCGAGCGGCTGCAGCTGAGCTCGAACTATGTGATCGATGCCTGCGTGTTCAAATGCCCGGATGGACTTTACCGGCTTTGGTACAAGGATGAGGGCGACGGCTCGAGCACGCATGTGGCGTCGGGGCCAGACCTGTTCTCGTGGACCGACGAGGGCATCGCGGTCCCGGGCAAGCCTGCGGCCCTGCCGCACGAGGGGCCAAACGTCTTTGCGCTCGGCGGCAAGATTTGGCTGATCGTCGATGAATGGCACGGCCAGGGCGTGTTCCTTTCCGACGACGGTCGCCGGTGGACACGGCAGGGCGTGGTTCTGGGGGAGCCGGGCACCGACCTTATGGACGAGCGATTCGCGCGGCACGCCGACGTCGTGGTCACGGGACCCGATACAGCTGCCCTCTTCTATTTCACCCACCCGCAATGGGACGAGGCGGCCAAGCCTGTGCCGGAGACCGGCGAGGAGCGGCGGACCGTGGTGCATGTCGCTCGGGTATCGGTGGAGGATGGCGTGCTGAAGGCCGACCGCAACACCGGACCGATCGCGCTACCTGCAGTGTAGCCTGCTCAGACCACGGCGCTCGGCAGGGGCTCGCCGGCAAAGTGCGCATCGAGGTTGGCGACCACCAGGGCGCCCATCTTGTTGCGCGTCTGGAGGGTTGCGCTGCCCTGGTGCGGAGACAGCACGACATTGTCGAGGGAGAGCAACGCCGCCGGAACCTGCGGTTCCTTCTCGAACACGTCGAGCGCTGCGCCGCCGAGCGCCCGCGACTGCAAGAGCTCGACGAGTGCCGCCTCGTCGACGAGCGAGCCGCGGGCCATGTTGACGAGAAACCCCTCCGGCCCGAGTGCCTCGAGCACAGCGCGGCTCACGATCTTGTCGGTGCCCTTGGCGGCAGGCGCGATGACCATCAGCCAGTCGATGTCGCGCGCCATGGCGATGAGGTTGTCGTAATAGAGATAGGGCTCGTC